>Ga0194123_10008334_pt1 | contig 10020 bp, 7 predicted proteins | sample TA2MahsurfametaG_5_FD_155479 | JGI IMG/M metagenome (GOLD analysis project Ga0194123, IMG submission 155479) | Freshwater microbial communities from Lake Tanganyika, Tanzania - TA2015023 Mahale A surface | ecosystem: Environmental > Aquatic > Freshwater > Lake | place: Tanzania: Lake Tanganyika... | reverse complement strand
CGTGTGTCGGCGAGCTGGGTCTCCCAATCGGCCACTTCTGATTCAGGTGCGAGGCCGGCGCGAATTTCTTCGATGTCGAACTGGGTCGCCGTGAACTGCTCGGCAATCGACTCGCGGCGGACGCGGGTTTCTTGCGCCGCCAGACGCGCAACTTCCATGGCCTCGCGCGCTTCGCTGACGCGACGCTCGGCGGTTTGCCGCTGTTCATCGAGCGAGCGCAGCTCGGTGTCAGCCTCTTCGAGCATGCGACGCGCCTGCGCGAGATCGGTCTCCACCTCGAGGCGACGCGACAACAAGCCCTCGAGCAAACCTTCGAGCTCGAGGATGGGGCCCTCGCCCCCCGCGAGTTCGGTCTCGAGTTCGCTGGTGCGACCCAGCAACTGAACCCGTTGTTCGACGGCGCGCGCAATGCCGGTTTCCATGGATCCGGCAGCCGTTCGCCGACCCTCGGCCCGCACCAGCAGATCGCGCGCTGCAAGTTGCGCCGCCTGGGCCGCGGCACGGGCCTGCAAGAGCGTATCGCGAGCGAGCTCTCGTGAGGCGTTGAGTTCAGGTCGGCGTGCATCCAATTCATTGAGACGCACAAGCCCGCGCTCGAGCTCGCCCCGTGCTCGCGCCAAGGTCTCTTCGGTCACGCCCATTTCGCGGGTGACCTCGGTGGATTCTTCTTCGAGACGTTGTCGGCGCAGGGTTGATTCCTGGACCCGCGCGCGCGAGGCCTCGAGTTGCCCGAGCAGATCAGCGTGTTCGCGATGCGCCTGCTGGATGCGTCCCTGGACGGTGTCGAGGGCGAGCTCAGCTACGCCGAGCGCGGTACGTGCCGCTTGCAGCGAGGATTCGAGTTCGCGGACGCGACGATCCGCCTCATCACCACCGCCACGCAAAGCCTTGAGCCGCTGCTCGCGCTCGAGCACGCCTGCGTGCGGATCACCACCGCGGACAACGCGCAACCAGCCTCGACCGACCCACTCGCCTCCCGGCGTGATGACCGATTCGCCGCGACCGAGCGAACGACGGATCTGCAGCGCTTCGCCGAGACTGCCGACCAGGCGCACCGACTCGAGTACCTCGAGTACGGCGGCGGGGCCCTGAACTTTGGACGACAGTCGACCGGCCTCACCTGCCGCGGCGGCGCTGGAACCCTCAAAGATCGCAAATTGTGCGCCCTCGGTTTGCGCGAGCGCATCGAGCAAGCCATCGAGCTCACCCACGCATACCGCTTCGAGGTAATCGCCGAGTACCGTTTCGACGGCACGCTCGTAACCCGACTCGACCGTCAGCGTCTCGGCAACGCGCTGCCGATCGGCGAGCCCCGCGCCGCGCAGCCACTCGTTGGCGCGCGCGTCGGCCTGACCGAGCGCCGCGCGCTGCAGCGCCTCGACCGACATCACCTCTGCGCGCACCCGTTCGCGATGACTGCGGGCCGATTCAAGCTGCTCTTCAAAGGTCAGCTGCGAGGCGCGCAAGCGCTGCACTTCTGCGAGCGCCGAGGCGAGGTCCTGCGACAGGCCGTCGGCCGCGGTCCTGGCTTGCGATTCACGTTCGCCGAGTTCGAAGAGCTGGCCCTGCACTTCCTGCTGCAGCAGGGCATCGCGCTCGACATCGAGTCGGTCGCGCTGCGAGCGCAAGCGACGCAATTGATTTTCGAGCTGCTCGATGCGCGCGCGCTCGACTTGCACAGTCTGATTGGCGGTGCCGAGCTCCTGATTGAAGCTCTCCCACTGTCGCTGCCATTCGGCCTGCGCGTGTTCGGCCGATTCGAGGTGACTCGCGGCATCGCCCTCGGCATGTCGCGCCCGTTCGATCTCGGGCGCAAGTCGCGCGAGCTCGTCGCGGATCGTGACCAGCTCCTGCTCATCACGCGTGATTTGCACTGCGAGCGCTTCTAGCGTGGTCCGCGATTGCGCGAGATCGCGGCGCTTGGTCTCGCGGGTCTCGCGCGCAAACTGAATTTGTTGTTCGGTGCGCGAGATGTCGGCGCCGACGCCGTAATAGCGCGCCTGTACCTGCGAAACGGCATCGTTCTGCTCGGCATGAAACGCACGCTGGGTTTCGATCGCGGCCTCGGCCGAGCGCAAGTCGGCGAGTGCCGCCTGCATCGCGAGTTCTTTCTCGCGCACTGCAGAATCCTGCACCTCGGCGCCACTGTCGAGATCGCGCAAGCGCAGTGCCAGCAGCTCTGCCGTCAACCGTCGCTCGCGCTGCTTGAGTTCCTGGTAGCGCCTCGCAGCGGTGGCCTGGCGCTGCAGGTGTCGAATTTGTTTGTCGATTTCATCGCGCAGATCTTGCAGGCGCTCGAGGTTTTCGCGGGTATCGGCGATTCGCGATTCGGTTTCTTTGCGACGCTCTTTGTATTTTGAAATACCCGCTGCTTCTTCGACGAACGCCCGCATATCGTCGGCCTTCGCTTCGATGACGCGCGAGATCATGCCTTGCTCGATGATTGCGTAGCTACGCGAACCGAGACCTGTGCCGAGAAAGAGCTGCGTGATGTCCTTGCGACGGCAACGAGCGCCGTTGATGAAGTACGCACTCACGCCATCACGAGTGACTTCGCGCCGCAAAGCAACCTCGTTGAATGCGGCGTAGGCGCCGCCGATCTTGCCGTCGGAGTTGTCGAACACGAGTTCGACCGACGCCTTGCCCACGGGCTTGCGCGCACTCGAACCGTTGAAAACCACGTCGGCCATGGAATCGCCGCGCAAATGCTTGGCGGAGAGCTCGCCCATCACCCAGCGTACGGCGTCGATCACATTGGACTTGCCGCAGCCGTTCGGGCCGACGACACCGGTGAGATTGCTGGGGAAAGTGACGCTGGTCGGATCCACGAAGGATTTGAATCCCGCCAGCTTGATCTTGGTCAAACGCATCGTGTGAAAAATCTCCTCGGCGAGAGCCCGCCGAATGGGCGCGTAGTGTAAATTAATCTGACATCAATCGCCCTCCCACCGACCCCATGCCGTCGCAGCCTTCCACACAACTCGAAACCTTCCCCAACCCGAAACCGGAGATCGACTACACCATCCGAATGTCGATGCCGGAATTCACCTGTCTTTGTCCGAAGACGGGGCAGCCTGATTTCGCCACGCTCCAACTCGAGTACGTGCCGGACGCGCGCTGTGTCGAACTCAAGTCACTCAAGTCCTACATCTGGTCGTTCCGCGATCGGGGTGCTTTTCATGAGGCCGTGACCAACGAGATCGCCGATGCGCTGGCTGCTGTGACAAGCCCGCGTTACATGAAGCTGACAGCCGTGTTCAATGTGCGCGGCGGCATATACACCACGATTGTGGCCACCCGTCGCCAGGCCAACTGGACCCCGGAACCGACCATCGATCTGCCCTGAGCGGTGCACACTTCCCTGTACGGGTTTTTGCCGGTATTCTCGCGCGTCCCACAGAGCACCTTGTCCAAAAGGAGCGTCTGATGACGGCCAAAAAAACTGCCACGAAGCCTGCCAAGGTCAGCAAGCCTGCTGCCAAGAAGGCGCCGCCAACCAAGTCGACAGTCAAGCCTGTCGCCAAGAAAACCGTGACCAAAACAGTCCCTCCAGGCAAAAAGCTCGAAACACCCAAACAGCCCATGACAGCGCAGAAAAAGCCCGCTGCCAAGGCAGCTGCGGTCGGCGGCACGCCGACTCAGGCGGCTGCGCCCGCCAAGGCTGCTGCGCCCGCCAAGGCTGCGGCACCGGCTGCTCAGGCCGGACCCGCACCCAAGAGCGCACCGCGCCCGGAAAACGAAATCGTAGCCACCTTCGTGCAACGTAATCCGCGGCCGATCGCGCCGCCTAGCGATGGCGAAGACGGCGAAGATCACAACCTGCTGGCGGGTCCGCGTAACGTTCAACCCTACATCGCCAAGCGCGGCGAGCAGTACATGAGCCGCGCGCAGCTCGATCACTTCCGCACGATCCTGCAGACCTGGAAGCGCGATCTCATGCGCGAAGTCGACCGTACGGTTTCGCACATGAAGGACGAAGCCGCGAACTTCCCCGATCCCAATGATCGCGCCACTCAAGAGGAAGAATTCAGCCTTGAACTGCGCACGCGTGATCGCGAGCGCAAGCTGATCCGCAAGATCGAAGAAGCGCTCGAGCGCATCGAAGACGGCGGCTATGGCTACTGTCTCGAGACCGGCGAAGAAATCGGCATCAAGCGTCTTGAGGCGCGGCCGGTCGCCACGCTCAGTCTCGAGGCGCAGGAGCGTCGCGAGCGCCGAGAGAAGCAGTACGGCGATCGCGATGATCGCTACCGCTGAATAATCCTCGTCGCGGTCGTTTCGCCCCGACACCGTCGGGGCGGCTGCATCTCGGATCATTGCTCACTGCCGTTGCCAGCTGGCTGGATGCACGCCAGCATGGCGAATGGCTGTTGAGAATCGACGATCTCGATCAGCCGCGCTGCCGTCTCGAGCACGAGTTGGCGATCGAGCAGTCGCTGTTCGCTTTCGCGCTCACCTCCTCGAAGCCGATTTCGCACCAACACGATCGCACGCCTCGTTACGAGCAATCCGTGACTGCGCTCGGCCAACGAGTGCCGCTATTTTTTTGTGATTGCAGCCGTCGCGATCTTGCGGGTGAAGAAGATCCCTGTTGTGTTCGCGACTGCAGACATCGCCGCTGCGATCCACAGAACTCGTCGCTACGGGCGGACCTTACGGGGCTTGCGAGCTGCGCGGTTGTCGATCGTAGCCTCGGCGACATCGCCTTCGACCCCAAGATCCAGCGCGATGTGGTGGTGCGCCGCCGCGATGGTCTGCACGCCTATCAACTTGCCTGCGTGATTGACGATGCCGATCAGGGCATCACCGATGTAGTTCGGGGTGCGGATTTGTTGGCGAGCACACGTTGGCAACTTGCGCTGCAGCAGGCACTCGGTCTGCCGCCACCGAGTTATCTGCATGTGCCGCTCGTGGTCGAAGCCGACGGCAGCAAGCTCGCCAAATCGCGGCACGCGGCGGCGATCGATCCGCGACTGGCCGTACCGCAGCTGCGGCAGGTTCTGGGGTGGCTGAAACAAAAACCGCCGCCGACCGAGTGCAACTCGGCGGCGGCGATTTTGGATTGGGCTCGAACTCGGTGGGAGCCCGCGAGATTCGCGGGTCTCGCCACGGTGTGCTAGCGCTCCTCGACGTCCTTCATCGACAGACGCACGCGTCCCTGACGATCGACCTCGAGCACTTTTACCATCACCACATCGCCTTCCTTGAGTTTGTCGGAGACCCTTTCGACGCGCTCATTGGAAATCTGCGAAATGTGCACGAGACCATCGCGACCCGGCAGGATGGTGACGAAGGCGCCGAAGTCCATCAGGCGCGCAACGCGACCTTCATAGACCCGACCGACTTCGACATCAGCCGTGATGAGCTCGATGCGACGCTGCGCCTCGCGGCCCGCAGTGCCATTGACCGAGGCGATCTTGACGGTGCCGTCGTTCTCGATATCGATCGTGGTACCGGTTTCTTCGGTGATCTGACGAATGACTGCGCCACCCTTGCCGATGACGTCGCGGATTTTTTCCGGGTCGATCTTGAGGGTGATGATCGACGGTGCCCACTCGGACATCTTTTCACGCGCCGAGGAGATGACCTTGTTCATCTCGCCGAGAATGTGCAAACGGCCCGACTTCGCTTGCTCGAGTGCGACCTTCATGATCTCGGGCGTAATGCCCTCGACCTTGATGTCCATCTGCAAGGTGGTAACGCCGTCTTTGGTGCCGGCGACCTTGAAATCCATGTCGCCGAGATGGTCTTCGTCACCGAGAATGTCGGTCAGGACCTTGTAGCGACCGCCTTCGAGCACGAGACCCATGGCGACGCCTGCGACCGGCGCCTTCAAGGGCACACCCGCATCCATCATCGAGAGCGAAGCACCGCAGACCGAGGCCATCGAGGACGAGCCATTCGACTCGAGGATCTCTGAGACCACGCGCACGACATAGGGGAATTTCTCCATGTCGGGCATGACGGCCGCGACGCCGCGACGCGCGAGGTTACCGTGGCCAATTTCGCGACGCTTCGGACCCGACATCATGCCGGTCTCGCCCACCGAGAACGGCGGGAAGTTGTAGTGCAGCATGAACGGCTCGCGGTACTCGCCCTCGAGCGCGTCAATGATTTGCGAGTCGCGGCCGGTACCGAGCGTGGTCACGACGAGTGCCTGCGTCTCACCACGGGTGAAGAGCGCAGAGCCGTGCGTACGCGGCAACACGCCAACCTTGATGGTGATCGGACGCACGGTGAAGGCGTCGCGACCGTCGATACGCGGCTCCCCGTTCAAAATGCGCTCGCGAACGATGCGACTTTCGAGACGGAAGAGCTGATCGTCCACCTGATCGGCGCTGTACTTCGGCGCGTCGCCGCCGGCGAGCTCTGCCGTGACGGCCTTCTTGATTTCGCCGACGCGCGCATAACGCGTCTGCTTTTCGGTAATGCGGTAAGCCTCGGACAGCGAGTCGTGGGCCGCAACGCGCACCGCCGCTTCGACTTCGGCCGCGGCAGCATTCGCTGCCCACTCCCAACGCGGCTTGCCGCACTCGGCGACGAGTTCGTTGATGGCCTTGATGGCGGTCTGCATCTGCTCGTGGCCAAAGACCACCGAGCCCAGCATGACCTCTTCCGAGAGGCAGCTCGCCTCGGACTCGACCATCATCACGCCGTCTTTGGTGCCGGCGACGACGAGGTGGAGATCAGATTCTTTGAGCTGCTTGGCGGTCGGGTTGAGCAGGTACTGCCCGTCCTTATAGCCCACGCGAGCCGCGGCGATCGGGCCGTTGAAGGGCACGCCCGAGAGCGCGAGAGCCGCCGATGAACCGATCATCGCGGGGATGTCGGCATCCATCTCGGGATCGAGCGACACCACGGTCGCGACCACCTGCACTTCGTTGTAGAAACCGTCCGGGAAGAGCGGACGAATTGGGCGATCGATGAGGCGCGAAGTGAGCGTCTCTTTTTCGGTCGGACGACCTTCGCGCTTGAAGAAGCCGCCGGGGATGCGACCCGCGGCGTAGAACTTCTCCTGATAGTTGACCGTGAGCGGGAAGAAATCGCGCCCCGGGGCGGCCTGCTTGGCAGCGACGGCGGTGCAGAGCACCACGGTGTCACCGAGCGAGGCGACGACGGCGGCGCCGGCCTGCCGCGCCATTTCGCCTGTCTCGAGCGTCATGGTGTGGGGGCCGTACTGAAATGTCTTCTTGAATGCGGGCACTGGAAACCTCGTGAAAAATTGACCTGAAGCGAAAAGGCCGCGCTCTGATTGGAGAGGCGCGGCCTTTGCGGCGGGCTTGCTTAGCGGCGCAGCCCGAGGCGCTCGACGACGTCCTGATACTTCTGCGGCTGACGAGCCTTGAGGTAATCGAGGAGCTTGCGGCGCTGGTTGACGAGCTTCACGAGACCGCGTCGGGAGGAGTGATCCGACGAATGGGCCGAAAAGTGTTGTCCGAGGCCTGCGATACGCTCGGAGAGGAGCGCAATCTGAACTTCTGGGGAACCCGTGTCCTTGGGATCCCGGCGGAACTGGGCCATGACTCCGCCCTTTTTCTCTGTCGTGAGAGGCATTCTGAAAAACCCTTTTAAATCTTGGTAGTTACGGTCGCGTTGAAGGGCGCGAATTGTACTCGCTGACTTTTTGCGCCACAAGTCGTTTCGGTGCTACTCGACCCGGGGCTGCGACCTTGCCTAGACCGAGAAAAATCCCGGCGGCATCGCGCATCCTGACGGTGGTCTCGAGGGGCAGTCGCAGCGCATCGACACTCTCGACAATCTGGCCCTGACCCATCTTGCGGGCGGCCTCTGCGCCAAGACAAACCAAGGGCAGGTGCCCTACGGCTTCATCCAGGGATACCAGCGGCAGTGATCCCAACGGCAGGTCGCGCTTGGAATGTTCACCGACAGCGCTCGACTCGATCATCTCGAGGGTCACGAGGCGCGCCGGATCGAAGGGCCGCACGCTCTCGCGTCGCAGCAACGTAACGTGACCTACCGTACCCAGCGCTTTGGCGATGTCTTCGGCCAGCACCCGCACATAGGTGCCCTTGCCACACACCACCCGAAAGGTCAGTGCCTCGGGACTTGCGCTGATGAGCCGCAGACTTTCGATGCGGATGGTCCGAGGCGGCCGGTCAACCACCTCGCCGGCGCGGGCGCGTTTGTACAGCGGCACACCACCCTGTTTGAGCGCTGAATACATGGGCGGAATCTGTTGCGTCTCACCGACGAATCGAGCGAGCACCGATTCTATGGTCGCTGGCTCGAGCGCTGGGACCGCTGCGCGCTCGACCACCTCGCCCTCGGTATCGCCGGTCGAGGTGCGCGCACCGAGGCCAATGGTGAAGAGATAGACCTTGTCGCCCTCGACGATCTCCCCAGCCAGCTTCGTCGCTTCCCCTAAGCAGATGGGCAGCATGCCGGTCGCGAGCGGGTCGAGGCTACCGACGTGCCCCGCTTTGCTGGCGCCGAGCAAGCGACGTACCCGCAAACCAGCGGCGGTCGACGACAAGCCCAAGGGCTTGTCGAGCAACAGGATTCCGTCGATCACAGGATCAGGCCGAGTGGTCGTCGGATTTTACGACCGTATCCTTGACGGCCGAATCGATGAGGCGCGTAAGTCGATCTGCATTTTCGATGCTGGCGTCGAACTCGAAGTCGAGCCGGGGTGCATGGCGCAGGCCGAGTCGCCGACCCACTTCGCCGCGCAAAAACCCGGCGGCGCGGGTCAGACCCGCCGTGACTTCGTCAGGGGTATGGCGATCGCCAAAGGGCACGAACAAAATCTTTGCCGAGCCCATGTCCGCCGCCACGCGTACGGCCGTGATCGTGACCATCCCTACCCGCGGGTCCTTGACCTCACGGGAGACGAGCTCCGCCACCACCCGCTGCAGTTCGGACTCGATGCGCTGTTGTCTCGCCTTGCTGGTCACGACCCGACACGCGATCAGGCGATCGCGCGTGCAACCTCGACGCGGGAGAAGCACTCGATCTGATCGCCGACGCGCACGTCCTGGTAATTTTTGACGCCGATGCCGCACTCCGTGCCGGCCCGCACTTCGCCCACGTCGTCTTTGAAACGACGCAGCGATTCGAGCGCGCCTTCGAAAATGACGACGTTATCGCGCAACACACGAATAGGGTTGTTGCGCTTGACCATGCCCTCCGTGACGAGGCAACCGGCGACCACGCCAAACTTGCTTGAGCGGAAGACATCGCGAACCTGTGCAGTACCGACGATCTGCTCTTTCACTTCTGGCGCGAGCAGGCCGCTCATGCGCTGCTTGATGTCGTCGATGGCTTCGTAAATGATCGAGAAGTAACGCACATCGACGCCGGTTTCTTTGACGGCATCACGCGCGCCACCATCGGCACGAACATTGAAGCCGAGCACCATGGCCTTCGATGCGGCAGCGAGCTGCACATCGGATGCCGTGATACCGCCGACGCCGCTCGCCACCACCTTGACCTGAACCTCGTCGGTCGAGAGCTTGGTGAGTGAATCGCGCAGCGCTTCGGCGCTGCCCTGTACATCGGCCTTGATGACCACGCTGATCACGCCGGCCTTTTCTTCGGCCATCTGCGAGAACACATCGCCGACCGCCGCGGCCCGCTTGGCAAGCTTGACGTCGCGGAACTTGCCCTGTCGATAGAGCGCGACTTCGCGAGCCTTGCGCTCGCTCTCGACCGCAAGGATTTCATCGCCCGCATTCGGCGCACCCGAAAGACCCAGCACCAGCACGGGCATCGAGGGCTTGGCCTCGCTGACCGCCTTGCCCGTCTCGTCGAACATGGCGCGAACGCGCCCGAACTCTTGGCCTGCAATGATTGGGTCGCCAAGCTTCAGAGTGCCTTTCTTGACGAGCACCGTAGCCACGGCACCGCGGCCCTTCTCGACGCTCGCCTCGATGATGAGACCGCTCGCGAGTCCGCCCGGTGGCGCGGAGAGTTCGAGCACCTCGGCCTGCAAGAGGATGGCCTCGAGCAACTGATCGATGCCCTGCCCCGTGTAGGCCGATACGTTCACGAAAATATTTT
>Ga0194123_10008333_pt1 | contig 10020 bp, 15 predicted proteins | sample TA2MahsurfametaG_5_FD_155479 | JGI IMG/M metagenome (GOLD analysis project Ga0194123, IMG submission 155479) | Freshwater microbial communities from Lake Tanganyika, Tanzania - TA2015023 Mahale A surface | ecosystem: Environmental > Aquatic > Freshwater > Lake | place: Tanzania: Lake Tanganyika... | reverse complement strand
GCAGCGGCGCTCAGTTGACCAGCTTGGGCGCGATGGTTTCCATGTAGCGGGCTTCGCACTCCTTGATGATCTTCACGGCCTCGGCGGCATCGAAGAAGCCGTTCACGCGGCAGGTGCCGGGCTTCTTCAGATCCTTGTAGTGCTCCCAGTAGTACTGGGTTTCCTTGAGCCAATGCTCGCCCAGCTGGGTGTAGCTGGTGATGTGATCCATGCGCTTGTCATCGGCCAGCACGGCGATCACCTTGTCGTCGACTTCACCGCCGTCGTCGAACTTCATGATGCCGATGATGCGGGCTTCCACCAGGGAGCCGGGCACGAGCGGCTCGGTCACACCCACGATCTCGATGTCGAGCGGGTCGCCATCTTCATCCCAGGTGCGGGGGATGCAGCCGTAGGCGAAGGGATAAGCCAGCGAGGAGTAACCCACGCGATCGAGCTTGAGGTGGCCGGTTTCGGTGATCAGCTCGTACTTGTTGATCGTGTTGCTGTTGAGCTCCACGATCGTGTTCAGGCGCAGCTCGGCTTCATCGGCAAAGGCCGGCAGCACGTGCAGCAGGTTGAGCATCGTGCGGCTCGGGGCGTGGTCGATGTTCGCCATCAGGGCAGCGGCAAGGGATGTGGGCGGCATCCTACGGATCGCACTCAGCCGGCCAGTCGCTCCAGCTTCTGGTTCAGGTAGGCCACGAAGGGCTCGTGGCTGAGAGGGCGTCCGCTCACCTGCTCCACCAGTTCAGCGGCGTTCACGCTGCGCCCAAGCGGATACACCCGCTGCTGCAGCCAAGCCCCCAGCTGGGCATCGCCCTCGGCCGCCAGCAGGGTTTCGATCGGCCCCAGCTCGGCTTCGATCGTTTCGCTCAGCTGCGCACTGATCAGGTGGCCCAGGGCATAGGAGGGGAAGTAGCCGAACAGGCCTTCGCTCCAGTGCACGTCTTGCAGGCAACCTTCGGCGTCGTTGCTGGGGCTCACCCCGAGCAGCTCCTGCATGCCCCGGTTCCAGGCTTCGGGCAGCTCCGCCACGGGCATGCCGCCTTCCACCAGTGCCAGCTCCAGCTCGTAGCGCAGCAGTACGTGCAGCCCGTAGCTCACCTCATCGGCTTCCACGCGGGTGAGGCCAGCGCGGATCGGGTTGAGATCGCGCCAGAAGGCCTGGGCATCGCCCCACACATCACGGCCCAGGGCTGCCACGAAGCGCGGGTGCCAGCGACGCGCCAAGGCCGCACTTCGCCCGAGCCGGTTTTCATAAAAAAGGCTCTGGCTTTCGTGCACCGCCATCGAGGTGGCTTCCCCCAGCGGCCAGGGGAACCAGTGATCACCCAGCCGCGGCAGCCCCTGCTCATAGAGGCTGTGGCCCCACTCATGGGCTGTGGCCAGAAAAGCTGAGAAGGGCTGACCCTCCACCACCCGGGTGGTGATGCGGAAGTCGTTGGGGCCGAGGGTGCTGGAGAAGGGATGGGGGGAGCGGGCCCGGCTGCAGCGCTCACTGCTGTAACCCCACTCCTCCAGCAGGGCGCTGCAGAGCTGCTCCTGGGCGTTGTCGCCCAGATCCCAGGCTCCACTGCTGCCGGCTGGGATGGCCTTGGCCTGCTCCAGCAGGGGTGGCAGGGCCTGGCGCAGGGGCAGCAGCCATTGGCTCAGCTGGGCCTTGCTGATGTCGGGTTCGAAAGGTTGGGCCAGGATTTCCCAGGGGCTGCGCCCGGCTCCTGCGGCATCGCGTTCCACCGGCGCCAGCTGCCGGGCTTGCTCCAGGCGCAGCGCGATCAGTCGCTCGAGGGCCGGCGCAAACGTGCTGAACGTGCTCGTGCGCTTCGCTTCCTGCCAGAGGGCGTAGCCCTGGGCCTGGGCTTGAGCCAGCTGCCCCACCAGGGCCGGGTCGAGCCGCGATTCACGCTCGTACTGCTGACGCAGCAGCTGCAGATTGCGCCGCTGAGGAGCCGAGGCATCGGGCGTGAGCTCTTGCTCAGCGGCCAGCAGTAAGTCGCTGTAGACCGCGGAGGTCTGCCGCTCATGCAGCTGCAGAGCCAGCAGAGCCAGTTGTTCACCGCGCCAGCTGGACGCCGCCGCTGGCATGGCGGTGTTCTGGTCGTAATAGAGGGTGCTCTGGATTCCCCCCAGCAGCTGGGTGGTGTGCAGGTGCTCCCGCAGCTGGGTGTAGGCCTGTCCTGCCGCCACGGTGGTGGATGGTTCAGTGGGCGGACCCTAAAGCGTTTGCCTTCAGTTCCAGTGGAGCCGCATCGCCACAGACCCCTCCAGGCTGAGCTTCACCGGGCAGTTCTCCCCTGCTTTCTGCAGAACCTTGCGCGCTTTCTCATCGAGATGGGGCGGCAGCTCGATCCACACCTCCAGCACGGCGATCTTGCGTGGGGCTTCGCTGGTCATGCTCTTCTCCACCCGGGCTGAACAGCCGCTCAGATCCCAGCCGTGGCGTTCGGCCACGATTCCCATGATCGTGAGGATGCAGGTGCTCAGGGCTGTGGCCACCAGATCGGTGGGCGAGAAGCGCTCCCCCTTGCCCTGGTTGTCGGTGGGTGCATCGGTTTCCAACTGTGTGCCGGAGGGCTCATGGCTGCTCTGGCAGCGCAGGTGCCCCGCGTAGCGGCTGTGGATCACGGTCATGGCCTGGCCCGCACTGCTGGCAGCTTGGCAGTTGCGGCTCGAGTCGCTTGAGTGAAGCAGCGGTGCCCCTCGATCGGCTTGGCAGACCTGAGCTCCTTCGCCATGATTACGACCCCCCGTGCCGGTGCGCCCGTTCTGGGATTGGCTAAGGCCATTCAGCTCTCGGTGGCACCGGTGTTTCTGCTCACCGCCATCGCCGGTGTGCTGGGGGTAATCAGCAACCGGCTGGCCCGTGTGCTGGATCGCTCCCGCGATACGACCGTTCAGTCTAGCGACCATTAGGAACTGATGCTGTTGCGCCGGCGCATGCGGTTGCTGTCGCTGGCAATCGAATCGGTCACTGTGACCGGATTGTTGGTGTCGGCTGTGGTGGCGGTGACCTTCATCAGTGCCATCGCTGTGATCGATCTCGCGGCGATTGTGGTGCCGCTGTTCGTCACAGCGATGGTTGCTTTGATGCTCGGCCTGGTGTTGCTGCTGCTGGATACCCGTGTGGCTTCACGGATGATCCGGCGTCGCTTCTGAGCGGCAGCGGCAGAGCTGATCGAGATCGGGCCTGCGAGTGAGGGGCAAGCGCCAGCGCGCCCAAAGCCCATACATCCCATCGGCTAGCTGCTTCAGGCCTGGCCAACCACTTGGGGCGTAGAGCCAGCCGAGGCCGATCAGTTGATAGGCAGCCCGGAACACCTCCACATCCCGCAGCACGGTTCCATCAGCGCGCAGCGCATGGATCCGGCCCATGGCTTCCCGGTAGCTGATCCCTCCATAGAGGGCTGGGTTGTAGTCAGCGGCATCGATGTCGACGAACGCCAACCGCGCGGCTTCGGGATGCAGGCGTTGATCACGTCTGCGCAGAAAACTCACCTCCCGCAGGCAGAGCGGGCAGCCACCGTCGTAGAGGAGGGTGAGTTGAGGGCGTGAGGGCTGGTTCAGAGGAGTGCTTGTGCTGCGCCAGGAGCCTACTGAGCTTGCGCCAACAGAAAGCCCCGCCAAGCGGGGGTGGTGGCTTGAAGTTTGCTCAGGGCTGCTTGCTTCAGAAGCCACCGAGGCCAGCGTCGCCGAGAAGATTCGGGGGGTTGATCACATCCTGGTTGAAGATGTTCACCACCTCCCGGGGATCAAAACCAGAGCCGGGATTGCTGAGGCGACCAATGAGATCGGCGATGGGGGTCTGCAGCTGTGCCAGCTCCTCCAGCACGCCAGGGTTCACCTCCGCCTGCTGAAGCAGCGATACGCGGCCAGGATTCAAGATCAAATCGCGGCTGTTGAATACGCCATCGCCGTTGGCATCCAGCAGTGTGACCCAATCGCGGAACTGCTGGTTGTCCGTGTCAGATCCAGTCCCGGTCACGGGGTCGTTTTCGTTGGCAGGGTCGTTGCCTGTGGCGGGATCATTGCCGCCGCCTGCGGGAGTCTGGCGCTCACGCTCGAGTGAAAGGTCGTGGTCAACCACTTGAAAACGCCCCTTCTTGGTGAGCTTGATCTTCACGGCCTCGCCAGGATTGAAATCGTAGTCCTTTCCTTGATAGCTGAAGCCTGCATCCACGCCATCGCCTTGGACATCCTCCACATTCAGCCAGCCCTTCACAGTTTTGCCACGAGCGCGGAAGTCAGAGCTGAAGGTGCCGTCTGCATCAATACCACCGGAAAGGCTGATTGTTTTCTTGGCTCCTTTGCCTTTCGAGAATCCCTCAAAAGACCAGCCAAGACCTGTGATGCTGTCTGCGTTGCCGAGATCGCCAGAGAAGCCGAAGCGTGCCATTGTTGCTTGCCTGGGTGTGAGTGGGGAGGTCGTTTCGCCTCCGATGCCCATACCTTCGCCCGGTTGTTCAGCCCGGTTGTTGATCACGCTCATGCCTTGCTGTGATTTTGCTCACAGGGTCTGCGCCTCTGGGAGCGCCGTAGGTTTTCCTGTGGCCTGCTGGGCACCGAGAGCCCGTTCCCCCATGCGTCAGCACCTCACACGCCTTGCTGTGCAGACCAACGGTGAGGGCTTCACGGATCTCACCGCAGCGCTGCATCGAGCCATCGCGGCGAGTGGCTTGACGCGAGGCATCGCCCAGCTGGTGGCCCTCCACACCAGCTGCTCACTATTCGTGTGTTCTACATAGGACGCTAGCAAGGCTGGTACGGGTTTTGACGCGAAAGCTCCCCTTATCACTGGTACGCCCACCGTTCCCGGAGCTGGAACCGTGCCAGTACCGCTACCCATCACACCGGCAAAAGCCATCCGCCTGAGCGCTGACATCGACGCCGCCACCGCCGAGCGCATCGACCGTCTCGCTGCTCAGTACCGCGTCCCTCGCGCTGAACTGCTCCGCGCCATGGTCCGCCAAGCCCTTCAACAGCAGGAGGGCTGAGGCAATGGAAAAAAAAGCCGCCCTTGTGGTGGAAGGCGGCCTGCAAATCCGAGTTGGCTCCACGTTACCCACCACCGACCGGCAGCGACTGCTGCAGCTGCCACTCCTGCGGCCGCATCTCATTCCCGTCGGCACAGAGAAGCGGCCACTCACACGGGCATGGGAGCAGCCAGAAACACAGTTCAGCGACATGGTGCTGCGCCATGCACCAGCTGTCGGCCTGCGCCTTGGCTATCCGGTGCTGGCGGTGGACTTCGACCCCAAGCCCGACAACCTCAGCCAGGCCGAGCGCACCTTCGAGCAACGCACCGGCCGCAGCTCAGCCGAGCTACCGATCTCCTGGACCGTCACCAGTGGCAAGCCCGGACGCCGGCAGGTGCTGCTGCAGGTTGATCCGGCTGCAGTGCCGTGGCTCAAGCCATGGTCACGCGATGGCCTTGAGCTCCGCTGGCGCGGCCAGCAGTCCGTCATCGATGGCCACCATCCTGAAACCGGCCGCTACTCGTGGCTGCCCGGCCGTGCGCCGTGGGAGTGCTCGTTAGCTGCTGCGCCTGAGTGGTTGCTGCAGGGCTTCAAGCCGGCCACACCCGAGCCGTTGAACTATCAGCCCAAACCGGCACCGTCATGCCTCGAGCATTGGAGTGCCGCCGATTGGTGCCGCCACTACCTGCGCTACTGGCCGGCCAGTGGCCTTGATGCTCGTTCCGAGTGGTGGCCCACCGTTGTGGTGATGCGCCGCTCTGGGCTGACCTTCGAGGAAGCCTTCGCCTGGAGCGCCGCCAGCAACAAACACTCAGGCGGGAAGGAGTTCCGCCGCCAATGGGATAAAGCCGAGCGCTGCTCTGCGCCCTTCACCGTCGAATGGCTCGGTGCTCGCACCTGCGCCGCTCGCCAACAGCAGGGGGTGGGTCGTGGCTGATCTTCAGATCATTGAATCCGGCTTGCCAACGGGCGGCGGCACCATCGCCAAACCCGAATCACTCCATCCCGGCCGGCTCTCCTCTGAACTTCTTCAGAACCTTGGCGAACGTCTGCGATTCAACGAGCTGACCCTCAAACCGGAGCTAGATGGCAAGCCAATGCCCGATCACATGCTCCAGCACTTCTATGTCACCCTCGGGCAGGTGGGCTGGAAGATTGAGAAGGGCCCTGCCCGTGATGCGCTGCTCTATGCCGCCAGGCTGAACAGTTATCACCCGATCAAGGAATACCTCGAGCACCTTGAGGTCAATGCCGAGATCAAGCCAGTCGATCTGAGCAGCCTGGCCACCACCTATCTCGGCACAACTGATCCGCTCTATGACGAGATGCTCGCGGCCACCCTCATCGGTGCCGTTTCACGGGTGCTCCGCCCCGGCTGCAAGGTCGATACCTGCACCGTGCTGCGCGGCCCACAGGGCATCTTCAAGTCGACGTTCTGGAAGGCGCTCGCATCACCGGCATGGTTCTGCGACACGCCGAACGACGACAAGGATTTGAAGCTCGCGATCCAAACCTGCTGGATCTATGAGCTGGCGGAGCTGGAAACTAAGACCAACAGGCAAGAAGCCGGCGCAATCAAGGCGCTGCTCTCAAGTTCGGTCGATTCCTTCCGCGTGCCCTATGGCGGCGGCATTGAAGATCACCCTCGGCCTTCGATCTTTGTGGGCAGCTGCAACCGCAGCGACTTCCTCCGAGATGAAACAGGCTCCCGCCGGTTCTGGGTGATCGACCTCCCGCACGATCCAGATCGCGGCCAGCAGATCGACATCAACAAGGTCCGCGGGCATCGCGATCAGATCTGGAAGGCTGCCCTACTGGCTTACCGGGCGCAGCGGCTGCCAATCCTCAGCCCAGAGATGCAGCTGGAATCAAACCGACGCAATCGTGGTTATGAGCCAGAGCACATCTGGCTGGGGTCCTTGCAGCGGTGGCTGGAAAAGCCACCCACCCCGGAATGCTTCACCACCGATCAAGCGCTAGTCGGTGCTGGCCTGTGCGATGAAGGCAGGCTCGGCTCGCAAGATGCACGATCCGCGGCCAGCGTGCTCCGGGACCTGGGCTACCAACAGGATCAGCATCAGACCCGAACTGATGGCGGCAAGCGCGCCCGCATGTGGCGCCGTGCCTCAGCTGTCTCGGATCAAGCTGCACCATCTGAGATAGTGCAAACCGATTGCAGGGCAATGGATCAGCCCCTTGTGTCTCAGATCTCAGATCAATTTCTAGAACTGCCTTCTTTCCCTAGAAAAGGAAAAAAGGTTGGCAAATCATCCGAGACATCCGAGACACCGAGACAACAAAGGGCTGAATCAGGGTTTGGCTCCGGTGCTGACGCGTTCGGCGACGACGACGATCCGCACTGGCCTAAGCGGCCGGAGGTGGCGTGATGGCACCTGCCAGATCGACAGGTGCGCGAGCTGGTCGCATGCTGACGCCGGCCAAGGATCGAGTAGAGGCCTGATCAAGAAAACGCCGGGCACGAAATGCGCCTGTTTCGTGCCCGGCACTTCAACACAGCAATCCCACAAAAGGTTGTTAATGCTTCCGATAGATTAAAGCAACCGAACTAGACCCGTGATCGTATTTCACGAGCCCGATCATCGCCGCGAACAGTGGATCTGTGGCGGCTGGAATCTGGCGGATGATGACATTCCCCGCCGCCCGGAACCTGATCCGATGAGCAGCGCACAAGCGCGCCGCGCTGCAGCACAACAGGATGCGGCCATGTGAGCTAGTCACTGTTGGGCGATACGCCCAGCACGCGGGAATCACGCCCCAGGCGGCCTACAAGCGCATCAGTGCCGGCCAGCTGGGAGATGCAGTGGAACGCCATGGAGGCCGCTTGCTGATCCACCTGCAGAAGGCTGATGCAGCCTGGGCGGAACGCGGCAAGCCATGCAACTCAAGGGCCGCACAACTGGAGCAGCGGATGATGGCAAGCGTTGATGAATTGGCGGCTGATGTGGCTGGGCAGGATGACGTCTACTGCAGGGTCGCCGTCTACAAGTGGATGGCTCAGATGTTGTCAACCTGACCGGTTGAATCGGCACCGCCAGAGTGAAAGAAACGCGACAAGACGATGACCGCAGGCGTGCAAATCTCCGAGCAGTTGCTCCGGGAATACAGCGTGACGGATGCCATCCGCACGGCGCTGAAGTTTCCCATCCCCACCGGCCCGCGTGACGACCGCTTCGGGGCTGCCATCGGCATCAGCAGCAGCCGGCACGCGCCGAACTATGCGGCCGCTCGCGTTGTCAGTGAGGCCCTGGAGCTGGGCGGCATCCCACGCGAGCTACGCGGGCACTACAGCCACAGCCCTGACAGCCTGCTGCTGCCACTGCCGCAGGATCTGCAACGGGCCACGATCCTGCAGAGCAACACCGGCGCCAACTTGGTTGGCACCAAACAGCAGGAGCTGATCGAAGCCCTGCGGCCGTCGCCGCTGCTGGAGAGCCTGGGCGTGCTGATGCCCACTGGCGTGACGGGCGGCAGCTGCCAGCTGATCGGCATGGACGCTGGCGCTCCTTACGCCTGGTACGCGGACGGCCAGGGGCCTGCCGATCCGGGCATTGGCTCAACGCTTGGCGTGCAGCTCAAGGCCAAGTCACTGATCAGCGTCACCGAGATCTCCTATCAGGCTCTGCATCAGGTGAGCGATCGAGCTGAGGCGCTGCTGCTCAACGATCTGCTGGCAGGTGTCCGTGCTGGTTTGGAGGCTGCAGCGTTCAACGGCAGCGGCTCCAGCGGCCAGCCGACCGGAATCATCAATGCCACCGGCGTGCAGACCGTCAGCTATGGCGCCGCGTCGCCCAGCCGCACGCAACTGCTGAGCCAGCTCAATCAGCTCGCTGCGGTGGACGTGGACCTGGCGGCTGTGCAGTGGGTAGTGCACCCAGCGATGGCGGTGAAGCTCTACGCCGTGGTGGATGCAGCCAGCCAGCCGATCTACGACGGCCAGCGCATGTTTGGTCTGCCGGTCAAGGTGAGCAGCAACTGCCCGGCGTTGAAAGTGATTGCAGGTGACTTCCGGCAGCTAGCCGTGCCGATCTGGGGCCGGATTGAAGTGAGCCGCCCGCTGCGTGGTGTGCGCGCTGATGGTGCTGAGAGATTCAGGGCGATGGTGCTGAGCGACGTTGGCCTGCTGCGCCCCGCAGGGTTCTCAGTGGGCACAGCCACGAGCTGATGCCTGGATCGGGTCCAGTGCCGGCGTGTCATGCGCCGGCTTTTTCCTTTTAATGCCATGCCACTCAATCCCCACAGCTCCCAACCACCACGGCCGCGCATGGCGCTGACTGCGTTCAGCGCGACCTTCAAGGTCACAGAGCGCGAGCTGCATTTGCTGCGCGATGGCCTAACGGCCGATCAGCACGGCATTGATCCTGAGACGGCCTATCGCCTGCTGCAGCAACTGCGGCGATAGCGGGTCCTCCCGGCCATACATATGCGGTGATATCCGAGCCTCGCAATTTCTCTAGCGTCAGGCGCCAAAAGTTGCGCCAATAGAGAGAATTAAGGGCAAATAAGTTACACAAACCCCTCCCATGTTTCAGCGTCACAGGAGCCATTGATTCGATGATATTGAACACAAGCGAAGCCGCTCGGTCCCTCGGATATTCGACGCGAACCACGTTGCAGCGCCTGCTCGCTGCAGGCTTGCTGGATGCCTACCGGGTGCCTGGTGGTGGGCGGCAGGTGCTGCTGGAGACCAACCCGCCGGAACTGCCGACGTTGCGGCAGCGGGTGCAGGGGTTGACCCAGATCCGATACAACAGCCCGCTCTGGCGTCGGAGCGGGGCGGAGGAGATCACAGAGCCGGGATGGGATGCGGTTGCAGAGCGCCTGAACGCTTACCTGGGCCCCAGCTGGCCTGGCCCGCCGTGGGATGGCGATCAGGTGTCGACGTTGGCGCTGTGCCTGGAGATGGCGCAGGAGTAGCGGCAGCAGCCGGCCATCAGCTCCCAGCATGAGGACTGATCTGCAGCTCGGCGTATCCAGTGGCCGGATCAAGCTTCCTATTGAATCGCCACTGCGGCAGCAGGCCGATGACCAGCTCCGCGGTGGTGCG
>Ga0194123_10008329_pt1 | contig 10025 bp, 11 predicted proteins | sample TA2MahsurfametaG_5_FD_155479 | JGI IMG/M metagenome (GOLD analysis project Ga0194123, IMG submission 155479) | Freshwater microbial communities from Lake Tanganyika, Tanzania - TA2015023 Mahale A surface | ecosystem: Environmental > Aquatic > Freshwater > Lake | place: Tanzania: Lake Tanganyika... | reverse complement strand
GAATTGTGTAATTTCCAGCTTGAATATCGGCAATTTGGGCAGCACGTTTTGCGGCTTCTTCTTCTTGCATTTTTTTTATTTGTTCGATTGGGATTGGGGCTCTGGCACCTCCGCATCCACAGGGTACACGTTGTGGACCAACGCGAGGATGATCTATATAACTAACCATTTATATCTTAGCCTATATTTTTTTTTTCTAAATAAAAAAAATATAAAATATAAATGGATATTTATATAGATAGAATCGAGAAAGAACTTGTAAATAATTTTGAAAAAACAAATAATCTTCGAATTATTTATACAAAAATAAATAGCACAACCAATTCTTATATTTTTAGATCTTATCAAGTTAATTACAATAATACTCCTATTTTTATATTTAATGTAAAATTATTATATGACAAATTCCAAACAATAATTTCAAAAGGAAAAAATGAATTCATAATCGATGACAATGACTCAACCTCAATATTTGTTGACTCTTGTACTGATTACGTCACTCAGATATTAAATGATTATGAAAAATTAAAAAATAATTTTTACATTGATAGAGACTACACTTATAAAGATGTCATTTTCATTAAAAAACCTTTTAGTAAAACAAAATTTAGCCTCACAATAAATATGGATAAGACTTACACACTAAAATTATGAATAAATACACAAGTAAAATATCGTTCTTTAGATGAAGTTATAAATTCAATTGATTTAGAAGATATGAAGAGAACAAAATGGAGAAATATATTTAGGGCAATTCACTTGTTTTGAAATCATAAATTCCTTCAAGTTTCCAAAATAATTCCTCAGTATCTTTCCTTGTATGCTCAAATACCTCTTCCTCCATCCCCCTCCCAAATGTTAAAACATTGTTACCATTCACAGTTATCACATGATGTTTGTCAAGTATAAGACCATATAAACAATCACATTTAACAAAATTTATTTTAGTTACATCATTGGGTTTCGTCCATTCTTCATAAATTTGAATTGGATGGTTGGGGATAATAAGCATTTTGTTTAATTCAGCTAATTCTATAAATCCGTGTGGAATTTCTTTTCTAATTATACCACGAACTTTTGCAATACCATATGGGGTTTTTAATAAATCACCCAATTGTATATCCTTAATAAATTTTTCTTGTTTATTACCAATTGTAACTCTGGAAAGACCATTGATATATGGATACACCAATTTACCTAAATTTTTTATAGAATTCATTTTATACTATCACTCTCACATTTTTTTTAAATCAATTTTTTACATCAAAAAAAATTGATAGTAAAAATTTATAATTGATCAACAATTAATATAAAATGACTAGAGTTTTTGATTTTTTCTGTTTTATGCCTGTTCAAATGGCAGTTAATGATGATACTGAGAAGCTACATAACAGTAGTGTTATTAGTGCGCTTGGTCGTGTATTGAAGATCCATCAAGGAAAAACTGATTTAGGAGGTTTTATTGATGGACCGATTGAATACAAAAATGATGATAATAATAATCTTCGAGCTTATGGATGTGTTATTCCTAAATATAAGGATTTGATTTCCCAAGGTTTTAAGAAGAAGGATCCTGTTACAAATATTGTAATTAAAAAATACTTCAAAAAGCGTCCTGCTGAGAACTCCGCTCAAAATGATGTGGATGTCGCTCCAGAAAATACTCAAGATGAACCACAAGAACAACAAGGTTTTGTTTTTGGTGAACAGGTTCAACAGATTGAACAAGTTTTGCCAGAGCAGAGTCATGATGTTGTTGACAGTTTGGTATTGAAGTTGAGGGAGTATAGGGTGTTGAAGGAGCAGAGTGAAGTTGCAAAGATTCGTATGCAGGAAGTGAATATTGAGGCGAGGAGGATTTTGGATGAAGCTACCGCGAAGGCTTCGGCAATGGTTGAGGCAGCGAAGTTGGATTATGAAATAAAATCCAAGAAGTCTATAACTTTTCATGAGTTGTTGATGACTGAGACGCCAGAGTTAAGTGTGCTATTCTAAATTTTATCCATTTGTTATTATTTTTGTGATAATTTGTTATAAGGTATTTTTTCATAATTTTCAACATTGCTAAAAACTTTGATAGTTTTATTTCACAGTTGTTACTTTTTATAATCACATTAAAGTTTTTTTTATCCTTTTTGTAAAAACATAAGTTGGTCCTAATGTTTCACTGACAATAAAAAATGATTAAAAAAATTAGTAATAATTTGTTTTATAAAAATGATGAGTAGTATGCGACCTAAATCAGAGAACTGGTCTGTTGAACAATTGGTAAAAAAAATCAAGGATCATTCAGTTTCAAACCCGCAATGTCAAAGGAAAAAACGCTGGGAAAAATTTCCAATAAAAGGAAAAATGAAAGGTAATTTTTACGATTATATTAAATTTTTATATGAAACATGTTATTCAGTTGAGGCAATATCTATTGCAGAATATATAACTGATGATAAGAAAATTTACGTAAATATAGATGGTAACAATAGAATGAACGCAATTGTTTATTTTTATGAACATCCATTTGAAATTTTTCAACAAGATAACCAAGAATTTATTGATAATTGTCAAAACGAAATTTTCCTAAATTTTATGAAATCAATCAATTATCCGACGATTGTTAAAATTAGAACATTGGATGAATTTATTGCGGAATCGACTGATGATCTTGTAAAATCTTATTGGGATGGATTGAATATTGAGGAGAGAAGAAAAGTGGAGAGGGAGTTTCGTAGGTTGCAGGGAAGATTGATGTTGGATAGTGGAGAGTATTTTCATACGAATGTTTTTATGAATTTGGTAATTTTCAATGGTCCTACGGCGGAGCAGTTGGCCAAGATTTTTTCAAGTATAAATACGTATAGTAATCCTTTATCGAAGAGTGATATTTTGGCTGCGACGTTATTGACTGCAACAAATTTTGATTTAAGTTATGATATGGTATTTAGTGTTAAAATTAGAGAGAAAGTAAATGAGTATTATGATGATAAGGTGAAGGATGAGATATTGGATTCTTTTACGTTTCGAGGAAATGAGGAGAAGAGGATAAATGGGAGTGAATTTTTGATAGGATTTCAAAATTATTGTCATGAGAAATATGGATTTGTTCCGAAATTTGATAGTGATGGATTTGGAGTATTTCACAAATTATATGATTATGATGAAATATTTTACAGACTGGAAAAAGATAATTTTACAACAGAGAATGTTAGAAATTTTCACATTAGATGTGAGAAAGCACTTGAAATATTCAAAAATGTTTTTGATCGTATTTTTCCAAAAACAATTGAAACACAGTATTTCAAAAAGGATTATCATATGGAATTAAAAAAGAATACGTTATTTCTCCTTATTTCAGTTTGCATCAAATTACAAGAAATATCTCAAGAAAAACAAATTATACAATTATTCAAAAAAATATTATCATTCCATTTCCTAATCAATTATCTCCCTGATAATTTGAAGGACATTTATAGACAATATGATTGTCTCAAATACCAACATGGCGGAGGTGCAATTTTTCAAACTACCACCAAATTTTTAGAAAATACCCATTTATTTGGCGAAAAAATAACAAAAGAAATTTTTGAGGAAGTTTTACAACATATAATTAACAAATATAACCTACCGTGTGAAATTAAAGACAAACCAAAAAATAGAAGATATCTTGAATTCCCTTATCGATTCTTAATCAGCAATTATTACTATTCAAATATTCCACTCAAATATAGCGGAATTTCTACTGGCATTCATGAAAATGTTGACCATATTATTCCAAAATCATCAATATGGTTGGAAGGAACTTTGGATATAGATCGTCTTGGAAATATGATATTGATGGATGGTAAGATGAATAAGGAAAGGAATATGCAATCTATACAATATTATTATGATAATTGTAAGGTAATAATGAGAAGTTTGGGTTATCCGAAAATTGAGGAGTATAATAAAGTGGTATCGCATGAAAAGAAGGGGCCAATTATTATTGATGTGAGTGCATATGATAATTTGGCAAAGCAAATGGAAGAAAAATATATAAGATGTGCTATAAAGTGTATTTTTGATTAAATTATAAAAAAATGATAATTTATATTTTAGTATTATTGTTACACCGACCGAAAAGAAAAATGAGAATTAATGAAGAAATTTGTGGAGATGGAGTAAAACTAATTATTGAAAAATCACATGAAATTTTATATACTTTAATTGGAAAATGGAATTCACCAGATAAAACAAAATTTCGCGGAAAAAGAATAGATTATCTCAATAACAAAGAAGAACCATTCCCGTCAATTGTAGGGGAATTTGTAAAAATAAATGGATTTGAAGCGGATGGGCTTTGTACTGAATATATTGGAAAAAATGGAAGAAAAATATTTTTTGGTTTTTTTAGAGAAGGTAGTCATATTGTTGGAGAAAAACCATGTACTTTTGAATATTTAGATTCAATTGTTTCGGTAAGTGGGAATAAAGCAATTTGGACCAATCGTGAGACGAATGAGGTGGAATATGAGGGTGAATATATTTTTAAGGAATCTATTTTGCCTTTGATAAAAAAACATGGTAAAGGAAAAGAATTGAATATCAAAGGTGTTTGGAAAGAGGACCTAAAACATGGAATCTTTATGGATGAAAAAAGTAACTTTAAAGGATACTATAACCTCGGCAAACTTATCATCCCACAAACAGAATTTAATGAATATTTTTCTACAAATACCCTAAATTTATCTACAATAATTGAATATATTTTATCAAAAATAGCTAAAAAAGAAAAAAATAGGGAAGAATATTTGTTAGAACAAATTGAAAGTAATTATATAGAGGAATTTTTATATGACAAAAATAAATTGACTGTTATGAATATACTTGAAACAAAACAATATATATTTGAGTTAATTGGTTCTTGGATTAATCCTAATAGATTCAAGGGTAAAAAAATAGTTGATGGGAAAGAAATTTTGATTGGTGAATTTTTGAAAGATAAAAATTTCAAGGAAGATGGCTTTTGTATTGAATATAATCAACAGGGTCAAAAAATATTTACAGGATTCAAAAAAGAAGGTTTCAATGATTACACAAAAAATTGTATAATCTATCAAGATGATCAAACTATAAGAATTAATGACCCCAAAATTTGTAAAATTGAAGACCAAAAAGGAAACTTAATTTATCAAGGAGGTTTTATCAATATAAATAATAAAATTTTGAAAAATGGTGAAGGCAATGAAGGAAGTTTATTCGGAATTTGGAAAAATAATAAAAAAAATGGATTATTTATTCAACAAAATGGTGAAATTTTTGGATATTTCCAGAAAGATAATCTTATTGTAACCCAAATAGAACTTGATGTTTTAGATGTCAATAAAATTCTTGATATTATTTTATCAAAAATAATGGTTTAAAAAAATAATAATTTATATTTTATAATGATATTAACGATTACTGAATTTAATCAGGATTATATGGTAAAATTTATAAATATGTATAAAGTTAGGAATATAAGATATAGTGATAATTTTTGTCAGCAGATAATGCCTTTGCCAAATTTTATAAAAAAAATAAGGTTTGGGTATGATTTTGATTGTAATATTGTAAATTATCCGGTGGAATTAAGAGAGTTAGTATTTGGAAATAATTTTAATAAACTGGTTGATAATTTACCTGAAAAACTTATTTATCTAAGTCTTGGAAGTAATTTTAGTCAATCATTGGATAATTTACCGAAAAATTTAAAGATATTGAAGATGGAGAAAGAATGTTTGTTTAATAAATCGGTTGAAAATTTGCCAAATCTTAAGAAGATATTTTTTGGAAGTAATTTCAACCAACCGGTTGATAATTTGCCAATGAGTCTTACAAAAATTGTTTTTGGGTATTATTTTAATCAATCGGTAGATAATTTACCGAGTAGTTTAATGTATTTAGATTTGGGTGTTGAATTTAATAAGTCAGTAGATAATTTGCCGATGGGATTAGTATTTTTGCGTTTGGGTTTTTATTTTAATCGAAATATAAATAATTTGCCAAAAACGTTGAAATATTTAGAATTTTCCCGAGATTTTAATAAGTCAGTAAATCTTTCTTATTTGGAAAATCTCGAATCCCTAAAATTTGGAGACGAATTTAACCAACCAGTAAATGAATTACCAACCAACCTAAAACAAATAAAATTTGGAATAAATTTTGACCAATTAGTTGATAATTTACCAAAAAATGTAAAAAAGATATATTTTAATATATTTTTTAATCAATTGGTAGATAATTTACCGGAGGGGGTGGAGGAGATAACTTTTGGTAAAAAATTTAATAGGTCAGTTGACAAATTGCCAAGAAGTATAAAAAGGATAAAATTTGGGAGGGATTTTAATCAAAGTATAGAAAAATTAGGCGATAATGTTGAATATTTATGGTTAGGTGGTAGTTATGAGATTTGTAATGATCGGTGGGAAATTTATGGGATAGATAATTTGGTGTATCCGGATTATTCAAATTGTGAGAATTTTTCTAAATTTAATCAAAAATTATGTTTGCCAAAAAATGTAAAATATTGTTTATTAAGTATTGATTATTTGTTTTTATTGGATGAAAAAATAAAGGTTGAGTATTTTTCTGGTAAAAAGAAGAGTAGAAAGTTTTTTGAGGATTCTTTAAAAGAATTGTTAAAAAAACAAGATTTTCCATTAGAAAAATTTACTATTAAATATTGTAAAAGATTGGAATATAAGTCATATTGTAATTTAAATTTAGAATTTTTTGTAATTAAACGTATATAAAAATAAAATAATAAATGATAACATGGAAGCTGCGAATGATCCAGTGCAGAAGAAGATTCGTTTTTACCGTATTCTAGAAGAAATTGCTACTTTTGGGAAAATGATTGGCGAAGCTATAACTGGAGAAACCAAACAAGTGCAAGAAGACCCAATCCTAGTATAATCGTAAAAAATTGAAATAAATATTTACACAATAATGTCAAATAAAATGGAAAAAGAAGATTTTATAGGCGCACATGCGCATTGGGAGGAAAAATTAGTTCTTTTAGCTGAAAAAACTAATAAAATAAAAATAAAAATTTTACCAGATAAAACAATATCTATTAATCATATTTTGGGTAATTATTCTGTTGAATTTTATGGAAAATATTTATTTAACTTTGAGATGATAACTGATAAAGAAACGAAAGTTAGGAAGTTTTTAACAAAACTAGAATTTAAAGAAATAATAAAAGAAAAAAAACTAATAAAAAAATATTGGAGTAAAATATTAGATATTTATGATGAAATACCTGGTGAAGGGGAAACAGTAATAAAAGTAATAAAAAATCATTTCGAACAAATTATTGATAATGAGACAATTGAACATTTTATCAATAATTGTATATCATATTGTAAAAATTTGATTGAAATAAATAAAAAAATAAGAGAATTGTATTATATTGATGAATCTGAGTCTCGGTTTGATGTTATTTATTTAAAAAATAAATCTTCTCAAATAAGGATAATGATTGGTTTTGGGGGAATTTGTTTAGTAAAGATTATCAATTTAGATACAAGTCCTAGTGAATTTAATAATATTGAGGAAGAATTATGTGACACAACTATAGATTTGTTGCATAACCCAATATTGGTTCCGTATAGGAGGACTTTATTTTGGGATATTATGAGAATGTTATATTTGTTTTAGAATAAAATTTTCGGTCCAAGTAATATGAAAGTAGAACTTAAGCTAATTTCATCTAATGATATTATAAAAAATTATGAGATTTGGAATGAAAGGTAACAGATGTGATTGAAAATTATAATATTTTAAATTATAACAATTATGATAATAAATTTAGTTTTTTTTTGATTTATTTAATAAACAAAGAATACAAAAATTTTTTGTTTTAGAAAAATATCGTGGCCAGGGAATTGGAACAATTGCATTTAAAAAAATTATAGACATGGTTAAAAATATGTGATGTATATTGTTTTGTTAAAATGGAGAATGTAGTTGTGATGAGTTTTTGGAAAAAAATGGGATTTAAACCCACATGGTGTTGGCGTAATATTTATTCGAGTGAATTTGCGTCTCTAAACCTAAAAATTTCATATTGTTCAGTTGCGTTATTTCCTATTTTCCCTCCTGCAATTACAAGTATGCACTCTTCCGGAAAACTTACAGCCTGTAAATGCGACCTCGCCATCTCCAACTTATGCATCATCCAAATACCTCTTCCATGATATATATCTATTACGTCATCCTCCTTTTTACTTATACCTCCACCAAAAAATACCATATCTTTATTCACCAAAGAAACGGCAAACAAAAAACCTTTGGGATTAGTCAAATATTGCAACCTCCAATTTCCTTTTATAGCATCAAATATATCAATGACATCACTATATTTTTCAAAAACACTGCTACAGCCTCCTGCAAAAAATACTAATCCCCGATTTTCCAAAGTGGTTGCAGCCATATCATACCTTGCCACTGTTAAATTACCAATAACCCATTTATTCAATTTATTAAAATAAATGTCAACTGTATTGCTTGGTCCACCACAATAAGTATGTATATTATTAGTGTAATCTTTGATAATAAAAGTTTGATTACAAAAAGAGTTAAATCCACCGGCAAAAAATACAATTTCCAATTTTTGTAATGCTACTGCCGATAAAGCAAATCTAGGCTCACTTAGCTGATACATACTCCATTTTTTTGTTACATAATTATAGATATCAATTGTTGAATGACATCCATTAAAATTTTTTCCTCCTGCAAAGAAAACAATTCCCTCTTTCTCAATAGATGTCGCAGCTAATTTCGTTCTAGGAGATGATAATTTTTCTGCAGACCATGCTGTAGTTTCAACATTGTAAATATCGATTGTATCGAAGTATGTGTATTTGGTGTCTCCACCAGCGAAGAAGACTATGCCGTAATTGTCGAGAGAAGTAGCTGCAATGTTTGATCTGTGCGTACTAATGTTTGCTAGGTACCATGAGTTATTTTCGACGTTAAAAATTTCGACAACGTTTAAAAATCCTTGGGATGGGGAGTAGCCTCCTGCGAAAAAACCTAGGCCATAACTAGGTAATCCGGTTGAAGCATGGTTATATCTTTCAACTTTTGTAGAAAAAACAACCTGAAAAAATAACAATAAAAATAACATTTTTACTCCTAACGGTAATAACAAAAATTTTATCAATTTTTATCTAAAAAAATATCAATTTTTTTAGATAAATTACCTATAAAATAAATGAAAACATTGATTCATTACTTCAAAAAATCTAATATTGAAACAAATTATTTAACAAAATTAGACAAAGACAAATTTAATATTATCAAAATAATATTAACAAATGATCCGGAAATATCATTCTATTATGGTATGCATTGTCAATACAAAATATGCTGAAATGATTAATTTTTACAATATGGCAGCCGAAAATGATAATTATCTATCTTATATGGCTCTTGGTCATTATTACACAAAAACAGATAGATAAAAACGCTTAAAACGCTTAGCTGAAAAAAAATCAGCTTAAAGAAAAAATTATATACTATGTTATAAATGGATAAATGCCTTTTGTTAAAGCCAAAGAAGCCGCCAAATACTTTGACGTTTCCTCTGCTACTATCAGAAAATATGCTAGAGAAAACAGCATCTACACAGAACAACTACCCTCTGGAAGATATAGATATTGGATTGACTCTGACAAACCAAAGCCAGAAATCAATACTGATACCAAATATACAATCGCCTATGCTAGAGTCTCATCTTATAAACAGAGTAGAGACCTTACCAGACAAATACAATATCTCAGAAAACAACGACCAGATGCATCTATTCTCTCCGATATTGGATCTGGTATCAACAACAACAGAAAAAACTTTAAAGCCATTTTTCAATCTCTCATCGAGGGTGATATCAGAGAGGTTGTGGTTGCCCATAAAGACAGATTCTCAAGAATCGGATTCCCCTTTTTTACATGGCTATTTAGCCTTTTCGGAGCAAAACTTACATCTTTGGAAACTAACAAATTCTCAAG
>Ga0194123_10008327_pt1 | contig 10026 bp, 11 predicted proteins | sample TA2MahsurfametaG_5_FD_155479 | JGI IMG/M metagenome (GOLD analysis project Ga0194123, IMG submission 155479) | Freshwater microbial communities from Lake Tanganyika, Tanzania - TA2015023 Mahale A surface | ecosystem: Environmental > Aquatic > Freshwater > Lake | place: Tanzania: Lake Tanganyika... | reverse complement strand
AAACCGTGATGGCGCATGCGCCAAGCGGTGAGGGCCGCCCCCAGCAACCAGCGCAGGATCGGCAGACGGGCCAGGATCCCGAGGCCGCCATCCCAGGCCTGCATCACATGCAGATGCTGGGTGGGCACCAGCACGATCATCGGCACCCCCAGCGCTCCGAGCTCTGCGGTATTGGCGCCCACGGTGGTGAGCGCCAACCGGCACTGGCTGAGCACGCCATGGGCCGGCTGCTGCTCCACCACACGAATATGCGTTCCTGCAGGCGTGCGGAGCTCGACGCCCGCAGGACCCTGCAGCAGCCCGGGCTCGCCGGCGGCGTAGGCAGCCGCAATCGCATTGGCAGGGCCGGCGTAGGCCAGGAGCTCCCGCACGCTGGTGGTGGGAGCCACGGGCAAGAGGAATCGGCAGCCCGGGTGCAAGCGGGCCAGGCGATCGGCCGTCTCAAGCAGGAACGGCATGCCCACCTGCAATTTGGCCCGCTTGGAGCCCGGCATCAAGGCCACCCACTCCCCCGGTGGCAGCGGCTGATCGCTGCGGGCTGATTCCGAGAGATCCGCCATCAGATCGCCCACCACCTGGCAGCGGGGTTGCCAGCGGGGCCCTAGCCGATCCGCTGCTGCAGGGCCCATGGCCGCGATCCGATCGTTCCAGCGGGGCCAACGCGCCACCCATTCGGCGTAGGTGATGTGGCGATAGCGGAGGCGCGCCGAGAGCAGCACCGTCCAGAACTGGTCGCCACCGAGAAACACCACCACCCCACGGGCTGGCCAGGGGCCGCCGCGGCGCGGACGCAGCAGCAGCAACCAAAACCGTGCTGCCGGAAGGATCCGATCAAACAGACCCATCCCCTCGGCCACGTGATGCTCGATGCCAGTGGCATTGGGGCAGGGCACCAGCACCAGCTGCAGGCTGATCGGAGCCTGCGGATCCAGGGGCCGCATAGACAGTTCGCGGTGCAGCCGCTGCGCCAGCGGACGCACCCACGTGCTGAGCTCACCCGGCCCATTGCACACGAGCACAATCGTGGCCTCAGCTGGGCTGGATCGCACTGCCCTGGCGGGAGGAGGGAAGCCGCCGGGCTGGGTCACACGGATGACCTGCTGGAGAACTTAATCAGTGCGGATGGCGAGACTTGAACTCGCAAGACCGAAGTCACACGCCCCTCAAACGTGCGTGTCTACCAATTCCACCACATCCGCGTGGTTGTTGATCAGGCAGCGCAGGGCTGACTGAATCAGGGGTTTGGTCGTCTGTGCGTGGGCCTGAAAAGACCTCAGCAACAGGCGTGAGGGCTGACGACGCCTAAGCGCCGTCCCGAAACTATACCCATCAGCCTGGCGTGATCTGCCCTGGTGAGCACTGATACAGTCCCATGCGGCCTGCGCTGCCGGATCTGCCGGCCTGCCACTGGATGCCCATCGGCAAACTGCTGATCGCCAACCGTGGCGAAATCGCTCTGCGCATCTTGCGCACCTGCCGCGAACTCGGCATCCCCACTGTGGCTGTGTACAGCACGGTGGATCGCAACGCTCTGCACGTTCAGCTCGCCGATGAGGCGGTGTGCATCGGCGATGCACCCAGCAGCAAGAGCTACCTCAATATTCCAAACATCCTGGCGGCCGCCACCTCCCGCGGCGCCGATGCCATCCACCCGGGCTACGGCTTCCTGGCCGAGAACGACAAGTTCGCCGAGATCTGCGCCGCCCACGGCATCACCTTTGTGGGCCCCTCACCCGAATCGATCCGTTCGATGGGGGATAAGTCGACGGCCAAAGCCACGATGCAGAGCGTTGGCGTTCCCACCATCCCGGGCAGCGAGGGCCTGCTGGAGAACGTGGAAGAGGCCCGCAGCCTGGCCGAGTCCATGGGTTACCCGGTGATGATCAAGGCCACCGCCGGCGGCGGCGGCCGTGGCATGCGTCTGGTGCCCAGCGCCGATCAGCTGGAGAACCTGTTCAAGGCTGCCCAGGGCGAAGCGGAAGCCGCCTTCGGCAATCCCGGTCTCTACATGGAGAAATTCATCGACCGGCCCCGGCACGTGGAAGTGCAGGTGTTGGCCGATCGCCATGGCAACGTGGTGCACGTGGGCGAGCGCGACTGCTCGATTCAGCGCCGCCACCAGAAGTTGCTGGAGGAAGCCCCCAGCGTGGCGATCAACGCCGACCTGCGAAAGCAAATGGGCGATGCAGCTGTCGCGGCCGCGCGCACCATCGGCTACGAGGGCGCCGGCACCGTGGAGTTCCTGGTGGACCGCAGCGGCAGCTTCTATTTCATGGAGATGAACACCCGCATTCAGGTGGAGCATCCCGTGACCGAAATGGTGACGGGAGTCGACCTGATCGCGGAGCAGCTGCGGATCGCTGGCGGCGAGCCGATCTCACTGCGCCAAGACGAGATCAAACTCACCGGCCACGCGATCGAGGTGCGCATCAATGCCGAAGACCCGCGCCAGAACTTCCGCCCCGCCCCCGGCAAGATCACCGGCTGGCTACCCCCCGGCGGCCCCGGCGTGCGCTTCGACTGCCACGTGTACACCGGCTACGAGATCCCGCCCTTCTACGACTCCCTGATCGGCAAGCTGATCGTGTGGGGCACCGACCGCAACCACGCCCTGAGGCGGCTGCGCCGGGCCCTCTCGGAATGCGCTGTGACTGGCATCCCCACCACGATCGACTTCCACCTGCAGCTGCTCGATCGCCCGGAATTCCAGGCCGGCGACGTGCACACCAAATTTGTGGAGCAGGAAATGCTCCCTCCGCCCTAAGCCGGCAGCACGCTGGCGCGGATCAACACCTGCGTGATCAGGCCCTGCTGGCCCACCAGCAGCTCGCGCACAAGGCTGATCAACCCCAACCAGATCACCGGTGTGACATCCACCCCACCGATCGGGGCAATCAGCTTGCGGGTGGCGGCGAGTAGAGGCTCAGTGGGGATGGCCACCACGCGCCAGATTCCCTGGCTGAGATCCACCTGCGGATACCAGGTGAGCACGATCCGAAACAGGAAGAGCAGTGTCCAGGCTGAGAGCAGCAGGCCCAGCACCAGATGCACCGGGGGCAGCACCTGCCGCAGAAGCGCCAGGGTGTCAGCCCCAGATCCCGCCGCCTGCTCCACTCCCGCCATGGCAAGGCTCCCCGTCACAAAGCTCTAAGCAGCAGTGAACGGATCGTAGGAAGCAGCCATCGCTGCCTAGGATCCCGAGCGGATTCGTGACAGCCATGACCCCCTCCCTCGCCAACTTCCTGAGCAGCCTCGTGTGGGGTGCGGTGATCGTGGTCATCCCCATCACCATCGCGGTGATCCTGATCAGCCAGAACGATCGCGTCGATCGCAAGCTCTGATCCCCTCGCTCTGAGCTCCAGGGCCTGGTGATCGACTCAGCGGCTCTCGACTCCCGGCCTACAGTGGCTTGAACGAGAGCTGCGATCCGTGGTCAACGCCAGCCTGAATTGGGCCAGCATTGTTGGCATCGTGCTGGCTGTTGGTGGCGCACTCCTCTATTTCATGAGGAGTTTTAAGCCTGCCCTGGCCCGCGATTACGACGTGTTTTTCGCCGCCGTGGGCTTGCTCTGCGGCGGCATTTTGTTTTTTCAGGGCTGGCGCCTCGATCCGATCCTGCAGTTCGGCCAATTTCTGCTGGCTGGCACCACGGTGTTCTTCGCTTACGAAAGCGTGCGCCTGCGTGGGGTGACCACCGAGCAGGCCCGGCGTTCCTCCTTCTTCGACGACGACGAACCGCAGCCCAAACCCCGCATGGGAGGCGGCCGTGATTTCCGAGACGATGTGGATCGTTTCGATGAACCGCAGCCGCTGCGCCGGCGCATCCGCTCCCGCGACGAGGGCTACAGCGAGCGCGATGAAGATGATTTGTACCGCCCCCGCCGAGCACCCGCCCGTGCGGCCATTCCCGAGCGCGCGGCCTCCCGCGATGAATGGGATCGCGATAACCGCAGCGAGCGCCGCTACCGCGCTGGCAGCGCCCCGGCTGACACCTCCGCACGCGACTTCGGTGCACGCCGCCAGGACCGCGACGAAACCCGCCGCGGCACCCGGCCTGCCCCCGCCACCGAGCCGATGCCACGCTCCAGCCGCCGCCCCGGCCCCGGCCCGAGCGAGCGTCCAATGGACAAGCCCCAAGGAACGCCGTATCGGACCCCCAGCGGCAGCCCTGCCCCCGCCGCTTCCAGCACCGTCAGCGATGCCGGCGTGAGCGATGCCGAATTCCGCCCTGTTCCTCCCTCCAGCCGCAACAACGGCCCCAGCAGCCCCGCTCCGCGCGACAACAGCTCTCGCTTCGACGACTAATCCTTGGCGGCTGCTGGCGGCGGCCGCAACAGTTGCAATGGGCTTGAGCGGTTGCAGCCTCTCACCGTTCAACCGCCAACCTGCCACCCTCACGGGCTTGGGAGCTGAATCGCGGCAGCAGCCGGCCCTCAGCGGCGACGGACGCCTGCTGGCCAGCCTGGTGGATCGGGGTGGACGCACCACCGTGATCCTTCAGGAGCGCCGCTCAGGCCGCGTGCTGCCCTTGCGGCAGTTGCGCAATCGTCAGCCCCACAGCTCACCATCGCTGAGCTGGAATGGCCGCTATCTGGCCCTGTTGGTGCGGCAGGGGGGCCGGCGCCAAGCGGTGATTGAAGATCGCGCCACAGGCCAACAGCACCCTTTGTTGATGCCGGCCGCACAGGAGCCCCAGCAATTGAGCCTGGCGCCCGACGGGCAAAGCATCGCCCTGGAACTGATCAATGGCGGCAGCCGGCGGCTGCAGGTGTTCAGCCTCGCGGGCATGCTCGAGCCCGATCGTGCCCCTGGCCTGCGCGAAAGCGGCGGCGGCTCCCCAGTGCAGCCATGAGCGATCGAGCTTCCATCAGCGTTGGCCTCTGGGTTGGTGCGCTCGCACTGTTGCTGGCGGGCTGCCAGGGGGGACTGCGCCCGATTCAGCAGCTGAACCAGCCCCTGAGCGGCCTGGGCGACAGCCAGAGCCCATCCCTCAACAGCGACTGGCTAGCGCTGATCAGCAGCCGTGCGGGTAGCCGGGCGCAGGTGCAACTGATTGATCGACGCCGCAATGCCCCTGTTCCCCTGCCAGGTCTCAACCGGCCCGACAGCCTGCCGATCAGCGTGGCGGTGGATCAACGGGGCGAGCGCCTCGCCCTTGTGCGGCAGCGGGATGATCGCAGCGAGCTGGTGATCCACCGCCGTTCGCTACAGGCCTCCCAAACGGTGCCGATCGAGCCAGCTGGGGTGCCGCAACGGGTGAGCCTCAGCGCCGACGGCCGGGTGCTGGCGGTGGAGGTGAGCCGCGCAGGCCTCTGGCAGGTGGATCTACTGGAGTTGCCCTAAGCGGAGCGGGGCGATCAGCCCACGAAACCGGCCCAGCGCAGGAACGTTTCGCCGCTGAGCGCTTCCACCAGCAGCACCGCCGCAAAGCCCACCATCGCGAAACGGCCATTCACCCGCTCGGCATAGCCGCTCCAGCCAAAGGCGGGAACGTCGTTGGTGGTGGCGCTGGTGGCGGGCGGTTCGGGGGTACTGGTCATCGCGAAATCAGACGCCGGAGTTGAAGGTATAGCTGGCGGCGGGCATCAGCTTCCAGCCGCCCTGGCCGTCGAGCTCAAGCACCAGGTTGTGGAAGCTCTTGAGGGTGGGGCGGTGGCCCACGCTCACAAACGCCATCTCGCGCTGGGCCAGCAGCTCATAGAGATGCTGCTCGGTGCTCACATCGAGGGCGCTGGTGGCCTCATCGAGCACCACAAACCGCGGTGAGTTGAGCAGCAGGCGGGCAAAGGCCAGGCGCTGCTGCTCACCGAGGGAGAGCAGCCGAGGCCAGTCCTGCTTGATGTCGAAGTCGGGGTAGCGCTGCACCAAAGCGCCAAGGCGCACCTCCTCGAGCACGCTGCGCAGGTGCTCATCGCTGAAGCGCTGCGGATCCTGGGGGTAGCAGAGCTGCTCCCGCAGGCTGCCCAGAATCATGTAGGGCTTCTGCGGGATGAACAGCAGCTCCGAGAGGGGCGGGCGCTCTACCTCACCTGCACTGGGGGGCCAAAGCCCGCTCACCAAGCGCAGGAAGGAGGTTTTACCGCAGCCGCTCGTGCCCACCACCAGCACCCGCTGGCTGGGGGCCACCTCCAGGCTGAGGTCGTGGATCAGCCGGCGATCGCTGCCTGGGGGCACCAGATCCACATGGCGCACCAGCAGCGACTGGGCGTCGCGCGACGACTCATCCGCCAGCAGTTCACGCTGGGCCTCGGAGCGGTTGATCGCTTCCACCTTGCCCTGGAAGCCCTCCAAGCGACTGATCGAGGCGGAGAAAGCCGCCAGGCGGTCAATGTTGTTCACGATGTAGCTCACCGAGAACAACACTTGGGAGAAGGCAATGCTGGCCTGACCGAACACACCGAAATCCACCTCTTTGGCGAAATAGATCGGTGCGATCACCAGCCAGGGCAGGAAGCGCGAGAAATAGTCGTAGGAGCGCTGGATCACACTGATCAGCGCTTCCCACACGATCAACTTGTCGTAGTTGCGGATCGCTCCATCCAGGCGACGCACCGCCTCGCGCGACTCCTGTTGCTCACCGCGATAAAAGGCGATCGATTCAGCGTTATCGCGAATGTGCACCAGGCCGTAACGGAAGTCGGCCTCGAGGCGCAGCTGGTCGAAGTTCAGCGCCACCAGCTTACGGCTGGCGAACACGATCACGGCCGTACCACCCACCGAATACGCCAGCAGCCATAGGGCGAGCGTGGTGCTGATCGTCCAGAGCACCACGATGAAGCTGATGAAGGTGAGGAGCGCTGAAACGATCTCCACCGTCACGCTCAAGCTGGTGCCGGTGAAACTGGCTGTGTCTTGAGAGATCCGCTGGTCGGGGTTATCGATCTCCTCGGCGGTTTCGTCGTTCGGATTGAGAACGTAGTAAGCACGATTCTTGAGGTAGCGTTTCAGCAAACGGCCGCTCAGCCACTCACGCCAGAGCAGGCCCAGCTTGGGAATCAGATAACTCTGCAGGGCACGAATCGGCAGCGCCAGCACCAGGCAGAAGGCGTAGATCGCCACCACCTGCCAAAACTCATCAGCCTTGTAGGCCACCAGAGTGTTATCAACGTTGCGGGCGATGTAGCTGATGCCCACGTTGATGCCGTTGATCACCAGGATCAACAGCGTGATCACTCCCATCAACAACCAGGGCAGCCAGCGCCCTTGGCGCAGCTTGCTGCGCAGCGCCCCGAACGCAATCAGGCCGGCCACAAACAACACCATCACCACCGGCCCGGCGGGGCTGGCCCAGATGGCACTCACCTGTTGCGGCACGCCCGGCAGGAAGCGCGCCTGCAACTGAGGGATCAGGGCACCGCTGGCCGCCACCACAGCCGTGAGCAACAGCAGGGTGCTGCCCACCACCACGGTGAGCAGGGCCACGATCAGCAGCAGGAACTGCCAGCCACTGGTGTCTTCCACCGGCAGGAAGTAGGGCTGGGCGAGGCGCCGCAGCTTGCCGAGCTGACTGCGGAAGGCCTGCAGGGGGTTCATGGCGGCGTTCAGGTCAACCCATTCTCGCCGGCTGTGCTTCAGCCCGGCGGCCAGGCCAGCGGACGGCCACCAATCACATGCACGTGCAGATGGAACACGGTCTGACCGGCCTCCTCACCGCTGTTGATCACGGTGCGGAAGCCGCTCAGCCCCTCCTGGCGAGCCACCTTGGCCGCCACCAGCAGCAGACGGCCCAGCAGCTGCTCGTGCTGATCGCCCGCTTCCGCCAGGTTCACCACAGGCTCCCGAGGAATCACCAGGATGTGAACGGGTGCCTGGGGCGCCACATCGCGGAAGGCCAGGCACTGCTCATCGGCATACACCTGATCGCAGGGGATCTCACCCCGCAGGATGCGGCCGAAGATCGTGTCGTTCGGCGGAGAGGCAGCGGAATCGGCCATCAGATGAAACAGCGGTGGCACTTCACCACTGCAGGTTTGCGTGAGCCCGATGTTGGCACGATGCAGCGGAGCCGCCCTGGTGGGGCTCGAAGCCCGGGCCGTAGCTCTGGAGGTGGACATTGCACCCGGGCTGCCTGGGCTGCAGGTGGTGGGGCTGGCCGATGCGGCCGTGCAGGAATCGCGGCAGCGGGTGCGGGCCGCCATCCGCAACAGTCAGCTGCGCATGCCCCTCACCCGGGTGATCGTGAACCTGGCCCCTGCGGATCTACGCAAGGAGGGCCCGCCTTCGACCTTCCCATTGCCCTGGCCGTGCTGGCCGCCAGCGGCCAACTGGATCCGGCTCAACTTGAGGGCATTTGGTGCGCTGGAGAGCTGGGCCTCGGCGGTGAACTGCGGCCGGTGCGCGGTGCGGTGGCGCTCGCCCTGGCAGCGCAGCGCCCCGGGCCGCGGGCCCTACTGCTGCCGCAGGCCAACCAGCGCGAAGCCGAGCTGGTGGAGCAGCTGCCGCTGGTGGTGGCCGGCAGCTTGAGCGAGGCGCTGCACTGGCTGCAGAACCCGAATCGCACCACCCAGCCAGCCCGCGCGCCGGCAACCGATGCACTGCCGCCGCCCCTGGATCCGCTCAGTGATCTCGCTGGCGTGCAAGGGCAGCTGCATGGCCGGCGGGCGCTCGAGATCGCCGCGGCCGGCAGCCATCACCTGCTGTTGGTGGGCCCGCCCGGCAGCGGCAAAACCCTGCTGGCACGCTGCTTACCAGGCCTGCTGCCCCAGCTCAACCGAGCTGAGCGGCTCGAGCTCACCCAGCTCTACTCCGTAGCGGGATTGCTGCCTCCCCAGGGTGAGCTGCTGCAGCAACGGCCGTTCCGCAGCCCGCATCAGAGCTGCTCCAGTGCCGCACTGGTGGGAAGCGGCGCCAAGCTGCGGCCGGGGGAGCTGGCCCTGGCTCACCGGGGGGTGCTGTTTCTCGATGAACTGGCGGAATTCCGCCGCGATGTGCTCAACCAGCTGCGGCAACCACTGGAGCAGGGGGAACTGTGGTTGAGCCAGGCCCGGCAGCGGCTGCGCTTCCCCTGCGCGGTGCATCTTGTGGCCGCCACCAACCCCTGCGCCTGCGGCTGGGCCGGGGATCCTGAGCGCACCTGCAGCTGCGGCAGCGCCCAGCAGCAGCGCTACTGGAGCCGGATCTCAGGCCCCCTGCTCGATCGCATCGACTTGCAGGTGGTGATGCGGCGGCTGGAGGGAAGCATCCTGGGCGCTGGCTTTCGGGGCAACAGCACCAGCGAGGCCAGCGCCGTGGTGCGGCAGCGGGTGCAGGCGGCACGCGAGCGCATGCTCCAGCGCAATCCGGACGGGGTGAGCAACAGTGCGCTCAGTGCCCGTGACCTGCGGCAATGCGGATCGATCGGCACCGAAGCGCTCGATCTATGGCAGGCCGCGATCGATCAACGGGGCCTCAGCGCCCGCGTCGCCGAACGGGTGCTGCGGGTGGGGCGCACGATTGCTGATCTGGGCGATCAGCCCAGTGTGGGGGCCTCCGCCATTGCCGAGGCCCTCAGTTACCGCAGCTTTGACCAGCTCAGTGCCGCAGCGGCTGATCGCGGTAGGGCTGCACACCCACCAGTGGCGGCTGGTGCTGGCGCTCCTCGAAGGGATTACCGAAGGCATTGCCAAGGCTCGAGCCAAGCCAGCGATTGAGAACCTGCATCAGCTGCTTCATGGGACACCTCTGCGGGGAGTGATCCCATCATCAACAGCCCACAAAAAAGCGGAAACCGGTAAAAACACCGGTTTCCGCCAGGAGCTAGGGAGGGTTGTTGAAGCCGATCAGCGGCGACGACGACGCTGCTGAGCTTTGCGCTTGTACTTCTCAACCGGGGTTTCGTGGTGACGCAGGCGCTTGAGGTCGGCGAAGATCCCTGCTTTGGACACCTGGCGCTTGAAACGGCGCAGCGCCGACTCAATGCCCTCGTTTTCGCCGACGGTGACCTGGGTCATAAACCGATCAAGAATCTGTGCAGTTTGACGATGGTAGCAAGTGCCTCGTCAGCCCTTCAGCTGCCGGCGGCAGGCACGGGAGGCACCGCTGCAGGGG
>Ga0194123_10008323_pt1 | contig 10031 bp, 10 predicted proteins | sample TA2MahsurfametaG_5_FD_155479 | JGI IMG/M metagenome (GOLD analysis project Ga0194123, IMG submission 155479) | Freshwater microbial communities from Lake Tanganyika, Tanzania - TA2015023 Mahale A surface | ecosystem: Environmental > Aquatic > Freshwater > Lake | place: Tanzania: Lake Tanganyika... | reverse complement strand
AAGGGCGCTTGTTGCTTCATCAAAGATCACAATCTTTGGCTTTGTTAGTAACGCTCTGGCAATTCCAAGCCTTTGTCGCTGCCCACCACTTAGGTTCTTGCCACCATCGCTGATCTTAAATGAAAGCTCACCATCTAAGCTCTTCACGAACTCAGTTAGATCTGCAATCTTCAGCGCATCCCAAACCAATTGATCAGCAACTAAGTCGGGATTAAAGCCAAGACAAATATTTTCTTTAACTGTGGAGTTCTCAATAAATACATCTTGGGGGACGTAACCAATAGAGCCTGGCCACTTCTTTATAGCCTCAACAGGAGAATGGTTTGAAATAGTTATTACGCCTGCAGATGGTGCTAAGAGTCCCAGCATTAGATCGATTAAGGTACTTTTTCCACAACCCGATGGGCCAACAAATGCAACAAATTTGCCAGCCTCAACATTAAGTGAGATTCCTGAAACTACTTCATTAATTGAATCGGAGTAGGTGAATTTAAGTTCATTCAAAGCTAAGTTAGGTGAGAAATCCTTATGTGTAGTGTTGATCAAAGTTTCATTTTTTGCCAACTCATTTACATCATTTAGCTCATCGATTAGCTCAAAAGTAGGTCTAGCAGCTGACAGGCTTGATTTAACTAAAATCACATTTTGCTGCAACCTAATTATTGCCGGTGCAATTCTTGTACTTGCCGCTAAAAACACAGAGATGACTGCAATGGCTCTATTTGAATCAAATAAGTAAAACTGAATTCCAGAAATGAGCGCGATTCCCAAGATAACAGAGATCTCAATCGTGTACTTACTAATATTAGGAATAAACTTTATCTCTGCATCATAGCTAGCTAGCTGCATCTTAGTTTTACCTATCTCATTCACATAAAACTCTCTGCCACCCTTTATAAATAGATCTCTAAATGAGTTAATTCCTTCTGAAACTTTTTGGTTAAAGTAAATACTTTGGTAGGCAAAATTATTATTTAAAGTCGCAACTCGCTTATGGAGTAAAAAGTAAAGCACAAAAGCAATTGCAGTAAATACAAAAAAGGTTCCAATTGAAGTTAGGGGATCTACCCACATTAGTCCAATTAAAATCACCAAAAGCAGCACTAAATCAGAGGCAATTACAACTAGATTTGTAACAACCCCACTGACTAATCTTTCGACACCGGCAGTTACATTATAAATTTGATTTTGAATTGATTTACTAAATATTTTTTCTACAGGCCTATTTAACATTTTCGATACTAAAGAACTTGAAATCTGTGCATTACGTACGCTCATGTACCGGAGAATTCTTCTTAAAAAGTAAACTGACAAGATAGTTTTTAAAATAAAGAAAAAAACTGCACTGCACACAAGTACAATTAATAAAGTTCTCTGTGGCAATCCGTCTAAACTTAAAAGCTCTAAAACTCTAGATACTTGATCGCCAGCGCCTTGCGCTTGTAATCCTCGGATCAAAATAGCAGATGCCATACCGATCAAAGCAACACCTAGCAGGTCTAGAAAAGCAAGCATGGTGTTGATGATTAAAACTAGAAGTAATCTAAATCGATCCTTTTTTTCAAGCAGTAGTAGCACTTTTTTAATCTGAGTAAGTTTAAAGGTTGGTAAAGAAAACAGTGCCATAGTTGCACTATACCCAATATCTTTGTGGAGCGTCTAAACAGTTTATTTTGTTGCTCAAAATCATTGGAAATTTCTTAAATTTGAAGTGAGTTGTAATTATTAGCTAATCAACCTAGTCATTAATAATCTTATATTTACTACCCTTATCCCTAAATGTTAATGCCCAGTCATAAACATCTAATGTTTTTCTTGCAGTCATCTCCCAACCAAAGTGGCTAGCGTGCTCAATAGCTCCCATAGATAAAAGTAATCTGCGGGCAGGCTCTGCAATTAATCTTGATATCACGGCAGACCAAGCCTTTGGATCATGGCCGTCAACTAATGAACCAGATATTCCATCTGAGACTGCTGTACGAAGTCCACCGATGGCTGTTGCAACCACAGGTGTGCCACAAGCTTGGGCTTCTAGGGCGACTAGTCCAAATGATTCAGAGTAACTTGGCACGCACACTAAATCAGTTGCCTGATACCAATCTGGAAGTACGGTACGTGATAAAGGGCCTACAAAATGCGTAATATCTTCAATCTTTAAAAACTTGGCAAGTGATTTTAACTTTTCTAACTCATTTATGTAACCAGAGGCCCCGCCAATTATTACCACTGCAAGTTTTGCTCGAAGATGTGGTGAGTGGGAGACCATCTCCGCAGCTGCTTTTAGTAAAACATCAGGACCCTTATGTGGTTGGATTCTGCCCACAAAGGTAAGCAGGATGGCATCTGGTGCAATATTTAAACGCTCTCGTGCAGCAGCTTTTCCATCTGCAGGTGAAAAACTCTGTAAGTCAACGCCGGGTGCGACAACAAAAACTCGATCTGGGCATGCATCATAAAGTGAAACTAATGATGCTGCCTCAGCATCAGTGTTTGCAATCAATCCAGTTGCAGCCTTTACTACCTGCTCTTCACCGATAGATCTAATTTGTGGCTCTGGCTTTTCACCCTCTGCCAAATTTAAATTCTTAACCTTTGCAGTTGTGTGCATGGTATGAATTAATGGAGTTCCAGTTGCCTCACTTACCACCCAGCCTAATTGCCCTGAGATCCAGTAATGAGAATGGAGCAAAGAGTAATAATTCTTAGGTAACTGTTTTTGATGATTCATAAAAGCACTTATTAATGCTCCTAATTGGCTTGGCAGCTCCTCTTTAGAAAGACCCTCAAAAGGACCTGCAACTAGATACTTAACGTTGACCCCATCTGCTATCTCAATACTCTCTGGCAAATTTGGTTTATTCGCTCTAGTGAAGATGTCTACAGTAACTCCTGCTTGTGCCATCTTCTCAGCAGTTTCTACTACATAAACATTCATCCCACCGGCGTCCCCTGTACCTGCTTGATCAAGGGGTGAGGTGTGAACCATCAAGGTGGCAATCTTTGAGGTGCGTGGGAATTTCACAGAACTGAGTCTAACTTATGTGAGGAAGAAGTTATCCATGGAATACATCCATGGAATCATTCGAAATTCTAAATACAACCGGCCTGCCTAAATACAGCTTGCTCTTAAATCGAACATAAGCCTTTTCATTCTCCTTTATAACGACTGTAAAGGTGTGAGATCCTAGTGGATTCATGGCGAAAGACTTCTTTGCTAACCACTTTTTCTTATTTATGGAGATGTTCGGAGTAATTGTTATCGTTTTCGGGGTTGGGTTTGTAAAAACAAATTCATATTTAGCAGCTCCTCGCATGCAATGTTGAACTGTGTAATACCTTGGTATCAACCCGCTATTTCCTAGAGGCTCTACCTTGCCGTTAGATAATGCAACTGCATCAAGATTTCCATGCACATACCCTTTAACGCCCAAGTTCTGGTATTCATATCCGCTATATCCTCTTTCTGCCAAATAACTTCCTAACATTTCTACTTTACCCAAAATAGAAGGATGAAAAACAGCAAAAGTAGCAGCTTCTTTTAACTCACCAACTGCGAGCTCCATGAGTTTAATAGTTTTTCGCCCGATATTTTCAACTAACAAATTTTTACTGCCCAGTAAATTTCCATTTGCATCAAAAAAATAAAACTGTACTAAATAAGGTTTACTCTCTTTGTTATCTCCAGCTATTAATCCTGATACATTTAGGAGCTCAAACTCGGTATGCCAATCGTTATTTTCTTTAATTGGAAATAAGTCGCTGATTACTGCTGAACTATCTTTAGGAGATTTAGTCAAATTTTTGTTGATAAACAAGAATAATTTCACTCTGCGCTTAACCTTAGTAGCTTTTACAAACACATCCGTCATAACTTTACCAATTTTTCAACCCAAGATTTTTTAATTTTTCCTTGGATACCTCTACGATTTCCGTGAAGTACGAGGCTGGCGGGTGGGTGGGTGTGCTCAAGACTAAGCATTTTTCCAGATTTTGCTATCCCTAATCCGAATGGTATTCCTGCGATGTCGGGTGAATAAAAAACTGGTAAATCAGTGGGCTTAAAATTGAATTTGTCTAATGGAATTGTAGTGAGTGAGTTGGTACTAATCAGTGAATCTGCCACAAAACTCTTGTCATAACTATTAAACATTGACAATTTGCCAGATTTAATTTTTGGATCACTAGTCACATTCAATACAAGTAGATTGTTTATCACCTCTCCAAACTGTATGAAAGGGTGAAATGTTAATAGACTCGCTTTTGGTGGCAGTGGCTCAACATCTGCTTGGTAGCTTACTTGAGTAAACTGATTGTAGAAACCAGACGTATTTCGCCAGGCTGGAATTTCGCTATACCAAATTTTTTTCGCTGGCAGCAAATCAAGTTGAGGTTCTAGTGGCTTTAAAGAGGGATAAATTAATGCCAATCCCGTGCCTAGACACTCTGCACCAACATCTGCAGTAGTCAACCTTGTTTCATCACCTGCACGCATCTCCATTAGTTTTTTAGAATTCCAATTTTTTCCATTGCTCCAGAGCAAGTAGATTTGAACAGGTTTGCGAACTCTATTTTCCCAATTATTTGGACCTACATAAACTAGATCACAAAACCCATCAAGGTTTGAAGTTCTCATTAGAGGAAAAAACAACTAATTATCCCATCCCGGTTTTACCCAAATTTGATTCTCTTCAAGGTCGATCCTATCAAGTGAGGATAACTTCACGAAACCAAGCTCACCCAATACTTGGCGAATTTCTCTATTTTGTAGGGTGTTTTTCAGATCAATCTCGACCAAAATTGATTTAGCATTACCGAAAGTTTTTAATCCTCCTTGGAGCACTTTATCTTCTAAACCGTCAACATCAATTTTTATATGGCTAGGAGCTGGTAAGTTAAAGATATCAACCAAATCGTCTAAGGTAAGTGCTATTTGCGAAGAGGTCTTAAAATTTTGCATTTCTGTTCCATCTTGTGATTTATTGCTTCCTGATGAATTATGAGCACCACCCCAAATATTATCGCCTTCTTGCATGTAAAAATTTTCTATTTGACTTTTATTCGATAACGATAACGGCACAATAGTTATCTTGTTATATAGATTGTTTGTTTGTATATTTCGAAGTAGTAGTTCTAGATTCAAGAATGATGGTTCAAATGACAAAACTTGACAACTTCTTATTGCCGCTGCATATATTGAGTACACCCCGACATTTGCTCCTACATCATAGATGATTGAATTTGCCTTGATCTTGTTTAGCCATGCTATTGTTTCGGGTTCTTTGGTTAGCAATGTCTTTGCACGATAAAAAGCCAGCCAGTTCGGTATATGGAAATACAAGTATCTGTTATCAATTTTACATTTATAGGTGGTATCCCAGATCTGTTGTAGGGCCAAAGATGTTGCAAATCTTCCCCTTGGCAACTTCACAATAAGCTGGTTGGTATATACCAACAATTGGGCTAGAAATTTTTTATAAATTCTAAAAAGCAATCTTTTCATGGTTCTTGCTTTATGATGGCAGGTGATCGCATCCTTTAATATTACATTATTATGCATTCAAAGTAAGATCAGATTTTACTACAACGGATTTGAGGACTGTTTGAATTTTAGAGACATTATGAGCCTGGTTCCAACCAGTGTCTCTGTAATCTCTTGCCTGGAACAAGACTTAGTCTACGGTTGCACTATATCCTCGTTAGTAAGCGTCGATGTACAGAACAAAAATTCTGAGGTTCTCTTTGTGCTAAAAAAGCAATCACTTGTGGGAGAAAAAATTCAAATCAATACCTTTTTTACCATTAATGTTTTATCTAATAAACAGATTGACATAGCTAAAAAATACAGTTCAGAAAGACAACCCGAAAGAATTTCAAATGATGCTTGGACTATTCAAGCAAAATATGCCGAAATACCACATTCAAGAATTATATTAAACTGCGAACTCCTCAAGTTGTACACTGACCGTGCTGCCAACATCTTTGTTGGAAAAGTAACTAAGTGTTTCGGAGATCAATCTAAATCACCTTTAATCTACGATTCTAGAAAGTATGGGAAATTTTTATCTGATTAATCAATAAATGAGATTAGCCTACCGACTGGAAGATTTCCTCCATAAATCTTCACGCTCTCATCGGGCATATCAATTTCCCATCTGTTAAAAATCTCTTTAATAATGGAAGTAAATGGTCGCCATGAGCCATCCATAATTTTTATTGCAATAACTCTGCCATCACTCAATGCACAAACCTCTACGCCCTCCGCCCCCTCTTTCATAAACAAACCAGGCACAGATTGCATCAATCGAGTTGTTAATCGACCATCTCCTGCAACTAACTCAGGGTATTTTGTGCAGGCTGAAACTATTTGCTGATAAATATCATCTTTTGATTTAACTAAATTTGAAATAGCTCTTGCTAATCCAATTAAAGAGATAGCAAATAAAGGCGCACCGCAGCCATCAACACTTACCGCACTCACCTTTTCACCAGACAACTCTTCAATCTCATCTTTAATTGCCACCTGGAGAGGATGGTTTGGGTCTAGGTAGCTCTTCATATCCCAACCATTTTGTTGACTGGTAATAAGCATTCCGGCATGCTTGCCGCTGCAGTTTTGGGCTAACTGGCTTGCAGGCTTTTCACCCCATGAGATTTTTTCTTTCTCTCCCAATGGTTTATCAACAGCGTTTTTTAGTTGCGATACTGAGATGTCTCTAGATGTGAGCATCTTGGTAACTAAATCAATATGTTTTTGGGAACCTGAGTGGCTGGCACAGATAATTGCTAACTCATCAGCATCCACCTTAAGCCCTGCTTTAAGCATTGCTGCGGCTTGTAAAGACTTAACGGCACTTCTTGGATAGATTGGTAACTCAGGGGAGCCTTTTGATAAATAGGTTGAGCCATCTGCATTTAAAACAATCAAGTGACCTAGATGCAGGGACTCAACTAAATCACCCCGTGTTACTTTGGCTAAAACCTCACCTTGAAATTTCTCGTTAATTGTCAAATTGTCTTTCAAGTGAGGACCAAAGATGAGCTTGCAAGGTTTGACCTTGTGCTGCCATATCGTAGGAGGTGAATAACTCACCCTCGACTAATCCATACAACCTAGAGCCAGCGGTAACTATTTTTGCAGACGGAGATGAATACCCCTGATCCATCTCAAGTTGAATCTTGGCACCCTTCACAACACCAACCCAACCCTCAGCAATTCCAGTGTTATGAGCTAGTAATACTTCAAGCACATTGTTTTCCTTAACCCGCCAAAAACCAACTTCAGAGGCAGCTGGTCTAACAATCTCATCATTTTCATCAATGATCCAAGAGCGTGAGAAGTAATTTAAGAAGGCCCTGCCATCATGATTAAAAGAGAGCTCTTGGGCAAATTGAAAGCCTGGGATATTTGGGTACTCACCCCGCCCTTTGCCTCGCCAAGTACCAATCAACCAAGCAAGTGGCATTAAATCTGGATGCAAGTTTTCTGGGATGGTAAATGCCATTACTTTTCATCTACCTTTGTAAGTTTTTTAACTCCCATAACACCTTTATAGATTAAATAGATTGAAAAGATAATACTGAACGTAATCAACAAAATTGTGGTCAAAATTTCCATTAGGTAAGCCTAAACCCTTACCGAAGTGCTAACTCCTCCTGTGAGGCGCTAACTCCCTCACAAATTAAGGTGGCATCGACCGGCACATTTCGCTTTATAACCGCTAATGCAATTGGCCCTAACTCATAGTGACGGGCAACTGTGCCAATAAAGCCAACCTCTTTATCCTCTAAAAATACCTTTGCCCCATGCTCTGGCATAGCCACCATTGAGCCATCTAAATGAAGCCTGACTAGTTTTCTTGGCGGCTGACCTAAATTAAATACCTTTGCCACAGTCTCTTGCCCCCGATAGCAACCCTTACTCATATGCACTGATTTATTTATAAAACCTAACTCATTGGGAATAGATTTATGATCGACTTCAAATAACAATCTAGCTCGCCCCTGCGCAACACGTTCAGCTTCTAGTGCCCAAATACCAACTTGGGTGTGGGCTTTGCTAAATGCATCAGTTGTATCTTTTAACTCACCTCTTGGAACCAAAGCATAAGGACCACCTATTAAATCTGATTTACCTGGTGCTCGTAGCACTGCGTAATCAATTGATTGATCTTTAACCTCAACCTCTAACATAAATTTCATCTTAGATAGGTAATCTAAAATCTCATTAGTTCGAGAGTTTTCAGTGTGTAACCAGGAGGTCCTGCCATCATCTACTAAAAACAACTGATCAATTACATGCCCCTGCACATCGAGTATTAAGGCTTCAACCCATTTACCAGGCTCTAAATTTTCTACATGCTGGGTAGTTAAGGCATGCAGCCAGGTAAGGCGATCCCTACCTGAGATTGAGATAACTCCACGATGAGATAGATCTGCCCAAGCATCACCTGCTGCTAATGCTTTTTGCTCCTGATTTGGCTCACCAAAGTGCCAAATAGCACCCTTATCAGGACCTGACTCAACTAGTACAGCGCTCATTACTTACCTGATTTATTGACGCACTTACTACACAATCCATAAACAGCAAAATGTGTTACATCTGTCTTAAACCCGTAATCATCAGCCAAAGTGTTAACAAAGTTTGCTGCTGTCTTAATTGGTGCATCCCCAATTGATCCACACTCAGAACAGACTAGGTGGAGATGAGTTAGCTCTTCGGCGGCATGGTATGTTGCTCCACCATGGCCTAAGTGTGTATGCAGCACTAAACCAACATTTTCTAATGTTTCAAGGTTTCGATAAACAGTTGAAAGATTTATCCCAGGGTGAGTTGCGCGAACCTTCTCTGCTACCTCTTCCGGTGTGGCATGGCCGAGCTGTCTTACTGCTTGCAGCACTAACTCACGTTGAGGCGTTAAGCGAAGCCCTTTTTCCCGTAGCTCATTTGGTTTTGCCATGGGATAAGTCTAACTGGCTATCTTCTGCTACCTAACTCCGTGAGGTTATGCGAGATTTCACCCGAAAGAGGATTAAGTAGAACTGACAACCTAAGCAAAAACCAAAGGCAGCATTTAGAAAGGCAGCCCCTAGTGCAAAACTAGTTGCAATTAGAAAGACGGTTGTGTTTCCAGTTAAGCCACCAATCAGGGCTGTAGCAGCAAAGAGTGCGCCAATTAATTGAGCAAACCTTGGGGCTGCTTCATTCTCACTTGGTATCGGTCCAGAAAGACGTGGTTGTATTAATTTGCGATAGATAAAGCCATAGATGGATCTTCGAAGTCCAAATAAAACCGCAGAGAAAAAAACTGCAAATTGAAAGCCAATAATTAAATTGGACTCTGTCACTAGCGCCGCTGATAAAACTAATGTTGTAATTGCTGCTGTGTATCTTGGGCCCCTGGCATCGATTAAACGTTCAGGATTTGTTTGAATACTGCTTGACACTTTTTCTCTCCCTTGTTAGATAAATAAAATTAATTTTGTAAAACTAAAAACAAATTAACTATTTATCCAACAAATACAACCCTTATTGCGAGCAAAATCAATTACTCGCCGCTTTGTGAAGTAAACAGGTTGTATGAAGAGCATGGACAAATTTTATAATATTTCTTAGATTACTTCTTGCAAAGTGTTTGCACAATAGGTCTAGATAGCTTTGATCGCCTTGATAAGTTGATCACGTTTCGGCGCACCCTTTGCCCTAGCAATCTCAAACCCCTTGCTATCTAAAAATATGGTGGTTGGGGTGGAGCGAATATCAACTCTTCGCACTAGCTCAAGATTGGATTCAGCATCAACTTCAACATAGGAGATATCTTTAAAATCTCTAACTACACCCTTAACAATTGCTTTTGCGGTTCGGCACTCAGAGCAGAAGGTGGTTGAAAACTGCAGGATGGTAAGACGGCTGCCATATTTTCCACCAAACTCACCCTCTGAGATTTTTACCTTTTTGCCTTTTTGAATAACACCCTTCTTGGCGCGAAGAAGCAACCCAATTACTGAAGTAAGTGAGATCAGTAAAAGAAGTG
>Ga0194123_10008320_pt1 | contig 10034 bp, 9 predicted proteins | sample TA2MahsurfametaG_5_FD_155479 | JGI IMG/M metagenome (GOLD analysis project Ga0194123, IMG submission 155479) | Freshwater microbial communities from Lake Tanganyika, Tanzania - TA2015023 Mahale A surface | ecosystem: Environmental > Aquatic > Freshwater > Lake | place: Tanzania: Lake Tanganyika... | reverse complement strand
CTGGAAGCGAAGGGATATCAAGCAATGTGGTAAGACCATTAGCCGAAATGAAGGTTCGGATTTGCTCCAAGTCGCGCAGCGGCTGGGCTGCCGCTTGGTCGTTGCCGGTCAAACTGCTCCTGAAAAACATCTGGTTGAACACGGGCCTAGACAGGCGCTGTTCTATAATGCCGCCTATCCCCGTTAGGGCGTAGCTTCTGCAAGCTTCTAAGACCCCGAACAAGGCAACTAGAAAAACTGAAATCAAAGTCATTGCCATTAAAGTGGAAATACTACGGCTCGCCAAGACGCGATCATAGACCTGCATCATGTGCAGCGCGCCCGTCAATTGGAGCGCATTTATGAGAAGCCCCAAGAGAAACATGACCGAAACTGGCCCCTTGATCTCGCTTAGGATCTGAAGCACTGGCGAAGAAGGATCTTTCTGCAATTTTTTCATCTTAAACTCACAGCCAACCTACGAGGGATTTTCGGATTTTCGTCTAAATGATGCCAAGAGAAGGCAATCCAGATCAAAGGCCACTCAAGCGACAGAACAAGGGGGTCGACGTTATTCACATAGCCACTTACCTGTCCTCTTCAATATAACTGTTTATATTTCTTTTTTCAAAAATTTTTATATAATTGAATAGATAATCTTTATCTCTTATAATCACATAATAAACTATTTTATTGATTTCGTACGTATATATTTATTTATTTCAATAATAATTTCCTCGGACCGCGCATAATTTCCATATCAGATATATAGTTAGGAACCTATGCGTATGTTTTGTTAGCGCGCCCCGAGATATCGGAAATGGCGCCGTACGACACAGACCGGCCCCTCCTGACGCCCTTTTCCTCGGCCTTGGCTTTGATCTTCAACCGTTCCATCGTAACGACCCTGCCCAAAACAACGACCGCTTCCAACATCGCATCGGACGACAAGTGGGCATAAGGCGTAGTAACTTTGGGGGCACGGTGTCCTAGCAGCCTCTGCACTTCTTAAAGAAAGCGCCCCTCATGTATCAAAAAGCTGACATGGCTATGACGCAGATCATGCAGCCATACAACCCTCATTTCAGCGCTAGCCTAGGGTAGCGCCGATACAGAGTAAGATGGCGGTTTTGGTGGCGTTTCGTTTGGAATCTCCTCATAGTAAATGACACCGGAGCGTATTTCTCCCTTCATCGGTCTGTGGTTTATTCGTATTTGCACTTGCGCACTTCGCCAGATTTATGGACTGGCAAGATCTCTTGGATACGGTTTCAAGCTTTTACTTGAAGATTGCTGAAAGTGCCCTCCTCTCCGTTCAACCATTTGCTGTTTCAGGTACGATAAGCCGGTGTATCTATACGCCCGATTCTTGCGCAAGCGGTGCCGTTTGATAGAAAAAAATCGCCAGAGCATCGAGTGGTTCAACAAACGCATCAAACGGCAGCTAAACGCTATCATGGTCAGGCAGGGGGGGCTGGGTGATGGTAGATGTCCGGCACCGCTGCCCGCCCGAAGCATTAGCCGAAGTCATGCCGCTTGCGCAGATCAAGGCTCAGCTCCGCTTACTCAAGTCATCAATCGCCTTCAGCCGCGCAATCAACGCGGGCATCTCCCTGATCGGGATCATATTCGGCCCATCGGATGGCGCATGGTCCGGATCGGCATGGGTTTCGATGAACACCGCCGCCACGCCCACCGCCACGGCGGCGCGCGCCAGCACAGGGGCGAATTCGCGCTGCCCACCGCTGGAGGTACCCTGCCCGCCCGGCTGCTGCACGGAATGCGTCGCGTCAAACACCACCGGATAGCCAGTCTCGGCCATGATGGGCAAAGCCCGCATATCGGAAACCAGCGTATTATAGCCGAAGGACGCACCACGTTCGCAGAGCAGGATATTATGATTGCCCGTGCTCGCGACCTTCGCCGCGACATTCTTCATATCCCATGGCGCGAGGAACTGGCCCTTTTTCACATTGATCACACGGCCGGTCTCACCCGCCGCGAGCAGCAAATCCGTCTGCCGGCACAAAAAAGCCGGGATCTGCAGCACATCCACCGCTTCCGCTGCCGGGGCGCATTGCTCGGGCGCATGCACATCGGTCAGTACCGGCAAGCCGGTGACCGCACGCACCTCGGCCAGAATGGCCAGGCCTTCCGCCATACCAATGCCGCGCGCGGCAGAAACGCTGGTGCGATTGGCCTTGTCGAAGGATGATTTATAGATCAGCGGCACGCCGGCGGATGCGGCAATTTCCTTGAGCGCTGCTGCGGTTTCCAAAGCATGGGCGCGGCTTTCAATCTGGCAGGGACCGCAAATGAACACCAAAGGCAGATCATTGCCGAAGGCAACATTGCCCGCCGTTACGGAGCGCATCATAGCATCATCCCTTCATATCCTGATCGGAGGCAACAGACCCACCCGACGCATAATCATATGCTGTAAGCGTGACAGACCAGACAAAGCTTTCCCCGGCGTTGAGCCTTAAGCCCTGGTCCTGGATGGGATTATGTAAAACCAACCCATAGCCGCGTGCGAACCAGGGAGCAGTCGGCATTTGCGCGTGGACAACTACACCATACCCACGGCTTCGACTCGCTGTCTCCAGCCAAATACCCGGTTTAGAATGTCCGTGTAAATTCTCTATAGAAGTAGATATAAGTAGGCCACACTTCCTCATCTTCGGAATCGATATCAAAGGTGAGGCGCTTTCTGCTAAACTGCCGACCCGAGCGCTGCATGGCTGCGTCAATTCCGGCGCCACACGAATACCAATGCCCGCGAATTTTGACGCTGGAATTTCAACGTCTTGCTTGGCCAAAAATTGGCACTTGATTGACATTTGGTTGCTCTCACCCTCTGTCACAACTTGGTACTCGCGTTCCTCGGCCAGCAATACTACGCCATTAGCGCCCCGCCAGTGAAAAAGAAATTTCGCACTTGCCGACAAGACGCCATTATTGAATTCCGAACACGGTTGCAGGATTACGCGCCCAAGATTTTCGAGCATTGGATCTTGTAACGTTCTTTGCGGGGGTGTTGTCCAAAAATTATGACGTATATCTTTATGGATTACGGGGTGCAGGCCAACGAAACAGCCATTATGAAAAGGATGATCGAAAGGAAATTCCTGTAGCACTTGATGACCTGCTGGCGTGAATAATGGATAACTCCATGGTCGATACCAATGGTTCCCAACACCAACAACATTACTAAGCCGATGTTCATTGAACAACATCCAGCCTTGGGGCAACTTGCGCCACGCGAGCATCATCGAATATCAAACCTCAAGTTTCGAATAAGCGTTGATATTTTTTGTTTCCAACGAGATTGACTGGCCTGGAACGGTCAATCGATTCTATGCCCGCTTGTAAGAGCGCAAATATTTTTAGATTATTCCGCAGCGAGAAACTGGGCTCCTTTCCACCCGCAAGCCAATTGCGCAAATGCTCCATGAAAAGGGCCCATGCAGTTCCTGGAGGAACCTGCGACTCAAGATCAACCTCAGTAAAATTGCCCGAGCGAGGCGCAATTTCATAGATAAAATTTGATGCTGACATGTGCTCACCACGTACGCGGAGTACGCCTTTAGTCCCTTCAATTCTGAGCTCATAGCAAGCTGCCTGCGCATCAAAACCCGCATGATATAAAACACGAACGCCACCAGATAAATCGATGCACGCATCAATCATACTATTTGCTGCATATCGAGACCAGGTAGGCTTATACCCACGTGCCATGATCGCATGAGGATAGGCCCTTGGCAATAATGAAAACAGCGCATCAAAATGATGGCATCCCATTTCAAGCATGGCTGGGTGGGGCATGCTTCCAAGATTAAGTGGATCTGGCCGTGGCTTACTATTCAAAAAGTGAAGATGGCTAATACGTCCGAGCTCCCCTGAAGCAATCAAAGTCGCAACTGCACGGTAGTGTCGGTTAAAGCGTAATTGCTGCCCAACAGCGACTTTGCGCCTATTTTTTTTTGCAAGGCCAAGAAGGCGTTCAAACTGTAGCAAGGTTGAGACAGCAGGCTTTGCGACTAAAACATGGGCTCCCGCACGCAGGGCCGTGGCGGCCTGTGCGTAATGAAATTCGGAAGGCGTATTGATTACCACAACTTGCGGTTTGCAGCGATTGATGCCTTCGGGGACACCCGCAAAGATCTGGTCGCCATTCAAACCGAGTTCCATGCTTGCTCGAGCAAGGACGGAATATTGTGTTTCAACCACACCCGCTTTGCGGAGCCACCCAGACGCCGGTGAAAGCGCCAAGGCGCGCCCCATCTGGCCATAGCCAACCCACAAACTCCTTCTGGAAATCTCTTTCATGTCCAGATAATTACACGGTGCCCAAAGTGGGAAAACTATGCTATCTTATTTTCGTATTAAATAATATAAATACATTTTTTTAGCACAGATTCGTTCTCGTTGGAGATAAAATTTTCTCCGATTAATCAAATTTTTGAAAATCTATTATTTAAATTTGCGGAAAATATCTGGTATTCTTCTTTTTTTATTTGACTCCTGGGCCTCCAAATGTTAGTTGACCGTCACGCCTATCCGGGTGGCTCATGAAGCCGGAGATGTTTATGAACGAAAGTCACTTGCTGCAGTTGGCTCGAAAGGCTGACGAGGCACTCAAAGTTAATGATCTGGATGCGGCGGAAGCATCTGCTGACACGCTTGTTCGCCTGAACCGGTCTGCTGGTTTAGCGTACAAAGGCGTTATAGCGCTCCGTCGTGAGGATTTCGAGAAGGCAGAAGAGTTTCTGCTTGAGAGCTTTCAACTCAATGGCAAGCAGCATCTTTCATTAGCAAACCTCATCCCGACGTACATAAAGAAGCGTGATTTCAAGAAGGCCGTCGCATTTGGCGAGCAGGCCTATGCCGTCATGCCGAAAAATCAGAGTGTATGTATAAATTATGCTGCTGCGCTTCTGCAGGAACAAGGTTACTCCAAAGCCTTAGAAGTTCTAAAGCCGCATTATGATCCAAAAGAACCTAATGTTTCGGTTCTCAGCGGGCTAATCTCTTGTTACCGATCGCTATTTATGAAGCAGGAGGCGGATGAACTTCTTGCCGTCGCTGAAATGCATTTCGGAGACAAGCATGAAATCATACGACTTAAAGCAGATACGCTTGCGGAGCGAAGCCCAGAAGACGCGCTCCGCTCGTTTAAGGCCGCATTAGAAAAAGACCCCAACAATGTTGCTACACGCTGGAACATGTCCCTTGTCCAACTCAGGCTTGGGGACTTTGCGGACGGTTGGATCAATTATGATAATGGATTGTTACCAGAAGTTGGGAAGATTGGGCGGCCTCTGCCAAAACTTTTTGAGGGCGCCGAGCGAATTATCGATATGTCTGCTATCGACCCCACCAAATGGACTTTTGCCGTGTGCGAGCAGGGCATCGGCGACCAGGTATTGTTTCTGGGCGCATTGCGGCAGTTTCTTAGTGATTTTCCTAAAACTGCCTTAATTGCAGAAAAGCGCATGCGTCCTATTTTGGCGCGTTCATTTCCCGGACGGCCGATCTACTCCTATGGATCGGGTCCTCTTCTGGCGGCCAATCCTCAGCTGTGCAATGGCTTTGTTCCTATCGGCTCGTTTCAGAAAAAATATCGCAATTCCAAAGAAGAATTTCTGAAAAATCGCACGGTATACCTTGCTCCGGATCAGGCTAAAGTTACAAAATTCAGAGAAATTTTACTTAATAAAATCGGCGCAAGGAAAATTGTGGGTTTTTCTTGGAAGGGCGGTTATTGGGAAAGGGCTCAAAAAACAAAGACGTTGGAGATTGAGCTCTGGAACCCCATTTTTAAGCATGAAGACGTCGTGTTCGTGTCGCTTCAATACGGCGAAGTGGCTAAGGAAAAAAATTATCTGTCCGAAAAATATAAAAATATTCGGTGGATCGACGGGCTAGACTTCAAAAAAGATCTCGATGGTTGGTTTGCTCTCACCTGCGCATGTGATGATATCATATCTGTTTCCACCGCGTTGGTGCATTTTGCCGGCGCGGCTGGGAGAAGCGTACATCTACTTCTTTCCGATCGCGGAGCGCCTTTCATATGGGGTCTACAAGACGACAATAGTATCGCGTATCCGGACATCAAAATTTATCGGAAAAGGCCCGACATTACAGATGACGAGTTTTTTGTCGATGTCGCTAGGAGAGCGCTTGGGGGTGAGTCGTGAAGCTTTATGATCTCATCAAAGATCGGGTCAAAGATCCGCAAGGTGTAATATCGGACAACGAAATGGTTGTCCTCAACAGGAGAGACTTCCTTTATAGTGAAACGTCGACCGCTGGTGCGTTTTTGAAGCTATTTAACGCGGATCGTGTTACATACGAGATGTATTCAATTATTGATTACATTCATAGTTCGGTATGCAAAGTGCGTCCGCCAACGCAGATTAATGTTTACCAGCTCTCTCAATCAATGACTCTACCTTCCCTTGCTGTAAGCGCGTTTGTCGGCGATATGGCGAGCCGAATCAGAATTCATGCGCCCAGAGGAATTCAAACCGTTCAATCAAAAGACGAGTTTGGAAAGGCTTTTGCGGAGCGATTTGAGAAGCAATTAAACCAGGGGCTAGCAATGGGCGACCTCGGGGCGCACGATAATGCCGTTGAGATTTTGCTCTGTAATGCCTCCAACGAAGCGGAGGTATCCAGTGGCCTCAAAGCCTTTGAGAAGGCGAGACGCGGCTTCATACTGATTAAAGGGTATGGTCGCGCAAAAGCGCCCAATTGTGGTGAGATCATTTTATCGGCCCGCCTAAACGTGCACTGCACGTTAGCGGGTTTTGGCATCTGTTCAGCAGTTTGAGGTGACCCGTGCGTGAGATAATTTCCAACGACTATGCATCGCAACTCAAGCAGTTGCATTCGACGAGTGAAACTTTTGGTGTGGGTAGTGTCACTGCCAAACATTATCCTCTCATCAGAAACCTGATTCAGAAGAAGGATTTAGGAAGCGTTCTTGATTATGGCTGTGGTAAAGGTCATTTCCTATCGTACGCAAAAGAGTCCCTTCCAGGCTTAAGGGTCGAGGGATTCGATGTTGCTACAGAGCAATTTTCTATTTTACCGGGCGGAAAATTCGATATGACGATTTGTCTTGACGTGATGGAGCACGTTGAATTCGGTGCATTATCTAATGTATTAGCTGAGATTCGCGACAGAACCGATAAAATCTTCGTTTGCTCGGTAGCAAATTACCCGGCTGGTAAAAAGCTTCCCGACGGGAGAAATGCGCATGTAACACAGATGCCATTTTCTTCCTGGTTTGCCATATTCTCGACCTGTTTTCGCGTTGACCAATTCATTCGAACTGCAAAGGCAGAGGGTCTCTTTATCTGTTCAAAATTATCGACGCAGTCTGATTGGCGTTAGGCAGAGACGGAGAATATTATTTGAGGACTTCGTGCGAAAAAGACGCGAATAACAATGTGGATCTTCAGACCTTTATAAACTCGGATAAGAAGGGAACGCTTTCATGATCCGTATGACAATTGGCTTTGACCAGAGAGAGGCGGTTGCGTATCATACTTTTTGCCAAAGTGTAATCGAAAGGGCAAGCGCTCCCGTCGCATTCAGTCCTCTTCTACTAACTGCACTGCCTGGTTACTCGGAAAGACACAACGACGGAAGCAATGCGTTTATATACTCGCGGTTTCTGACGCCTTTTCTATTTGATTTTAAAGGATGGGCCATTTTTGCAGATGGCGATATGATCTGTCGTAGCGACGTTGCCGAGCTTTGGTCGCTTCGCGATGAAACTAAGGCCGTTTTGTGCGTAAAGCATAATTACAAGACTAAAATGGCCGATAAATATTTGGGGAATAAGAATCAAGATTATCCCCGAAAAAATTGGAGCAGTTTGGTGTTATGGAATTGCGGGCATTCTGATAATTCTATTTTGACACCAGATTTTGTGCAGCATCAAACAGGAGCGTTTCTGCATCGTTTTATGTGGCTGAAAGATGAGCTGATCGGCGAAATACCCAAAGAATGGAATTGGCTGACCACTGAATATGAAGACAATTATAACGCGAAACTTCTTCATTTCACGCTCGGCACGCCTTGCTTCAAAGATTATGCCCAGGCCGACATGGCGGACGAATGGCACGCATACTATCGCAACTCGCAGAGTGGCATGAATGTCTAAGAACTCTGAGGGCGACTGGCCTTTTGGCGATGGGTTAGCCCTCGGCCGACGCGTATTAACTGAAGAAGCAAACGCACTCCAAGCTGCCGCAGAGAAATTAGATTCCTCCTTTGTCGACGCAGTTCAAGTGGTCCTTAACTGCACCAAAGGGCGTGTCGTTGTCTCCGGAGTTGGTAAAAGTGGGCATATCGGGCGCAAAATCGCTGCCACCTTGGCCAGTACCGGAACTCCCTCCTTTTTTGTGCATGCCGCGGAAGCGGGACATGGCGATCTCGGTGCCATCACACCTGACGATGTTCTGATAGCAATTTCATATAGCGGTGAGAGCGAAGAGGTCGTGAATATCGCGACCTTTGCTAAGCGGTTTGGCGCGAAAATAATAGGCATCACTCGCAGTGCATCTAGTAGCGTTGGAAAACTCGCCGACATCCATCTAGATTGCGAGGTGAGCCACGAAGCCTGTCCGCTGGGGGTTGCCCCGACAAGCTCAACTACGGTCCAAATAGCTATCGGAGATGCGCTTGCAATGACAGTTTTGGCATTGCGAGGCTTCACGACGCAGGATTTTGCCCGCACCCATCCACTCGGTCAGCTTGGGAGGCAATACTATCTTCGTGTACGCGATGTCATGCAACCTATCGCAGAGATACCCCAATCCGCCCCCACAGAGCGCTTAATGGATGTGGTCCCTTTGATGGCACTGGACCGGACTGGAGCAGTTCTACTTCTTGAAAATGGGGCTGTAGCAGGTATATTTACTGACAGCGATCTGCGTCGCCTAATTGCGAAGGCGGGAAATGAATTTGATTCTAAATTGAAGCAACCCATTGTTCAATTTATGACGAAATCACCGATGACAATTGACGCGAATCAGCTGGCTAGTGAGGCGCTTCGGGTATTTGAAGAACGGCGCATTAGCAGGATTGTTTGCGTCGAAGGAAATAGGGCTGTTGGGCTATTGGGCTGGCATAATTTGTTGCAACATAAAGTAGCTTGATGTGTCGGAAAAATTAAAAAATTTTGTCGTTAACGTCAAGAAGAACATCACAGTTCTAATTTTAGGACATGAGTCTTCCCCCTTTCTTGCGTTTATATCGGAGTCAAGATTTCTCCTATTGATTTTTTTTCTGATAAGCTTTTTCGTTAATATACTCGCCCTTTCCGCTTCAATTTATTCGATGCAAATCTACGATCGTATCCTTATCGGTCGTAGTGAAGCGTCATTACTTGCGCTAACTTTGATAACAATAATTTTCATATCAGTCTATGCGTCTTTGGAGTTCTTGAGGTCGAGCGCCTTGACATCTCTGGGGCGTTTAATGGGCGATCGACTTTCCTCACGCGTGTTCGAGTTACTTTTCGATCAAGCTACATTGCACGGAGCTGAGCGTAACGGCGTGCAGCCATTGCGCGATGTGGAGATCGTTAGAGCCTTTGTATCCACCAAGGGCCTAACAACATTCTTGGATTTGCCCTGGATCCCCATGTTTTTAGGTTTTCTATATTTTATCCACCCCATGTTTGGTTTTTTAGGGATTTTTGCCGTTGCAATTATGATTATTGGAACCCTCATTCAGTCGTTGTCCCATAGACGCTCCTTCACCAGGTCGTCAGACCTCAACGTCGAGTCATATGCTTTCGTCGAGAACTCGTTGCGTAGTGCCGAGGCGACCGAAGCTATGGGCATGCGATTGGGTATTTGGACGCGTTGGCGTGAGCGACATGAAGAAATGCTTCGTCATCAAACAATGGCTACGCGTCTGGCTGGTGGGTTCACAGCGTCAGTGAATTCATTGCAGTTAATATTCCCTGGGGTCTTGATTATTAGCCTTGGGGCCTATCTGGTTATTGAGCAAGAGATCACGGCAGGCACTATGTT
>Ga0194123_10008315_pt1 | contig 10036 bp, 6 predicted proteins | sample TA2MahsurfametaG_5_FD_155479 | JGI IMG/M metagenome (GOLD analysis project Ga0194123, IMG submission 155479) | Freshwater microbial communities from Lake Tanganyika, Tanzania - TA2015023 Mahale A surface | ecosystem: Environmental > Aquatic > Freshwater > Lake | place: Tanzania: Lake Tanganyika... | reverse complement strand
TGGTCGTGGGATACCGCGGCGGGCATCGAAGAGTTTCGGCTGCGCCGACTCGGTCGCAACGAGCTCGACACGATCGATGCGATGAAGGCGATCGCTGCGGCGCAGCGCGCTTGCTTCGACAGCGTGCCGCAGGGTGGTACCGCGGGGGCGTTCGCCGCGCGCATCAAGAGCAGCGATGGTCGAAGGGACGGGCTCTACTGGCCGACGACGGGCGATGAAGCGCCATCGCCGCTCGGTGCCGCGATCGCTCGCGCCGACTGCACGGGTGGTGCCCCGAAGAACGCGGTGGCGTTCGACGGGTACTGGTTCGCCGTGCTGCCAGCCAGTGCGAGCGGACCATCTGGAACGGTGATCGCGTGGCCCGAGCAGTACGGAGTCAGCGGCATCATGACTTTCATGGTCGGTCCGGACGGCATCGTGTATGAACGCGACCTCGGCGATGACACTCCGCGCGCGCGCGAGAAGTGCAGTGACTCTGCATCAGGTGGAACACCCGCCGCAGGCTGGACGCGCAGCGATACGCCGCCAACGAAGTAGCGCGTGGCAGTCCAGCGCGCGTGTTGCACGTTTGGTCGCGCGCCACGCGCGAGGTGTGGTTCAACTCGCTGATTTCGGTAGGTGGCCTGACGTGGATTTCGTTTGGCGGACTATTCGCTGCGCCGGCCCGTCGCTCGCCAGATCGTTGCACTGAATGACGCATCGGGGGTGGCGGCCAGCGCACCGAAGAGGGCGAGGCCCTCTTCGATCTGGGCAGCATCAAGGGTCGAACGGCCGGCCACGAGCGCCGGCAGTTCCGGTCGCACAAAGTCGAGGATGTACGCGGTCATGGCACACAATTCCGCCGCGCGCGATGGGCACCAGAAGTGCAGCCCGTGCATCCGACTGTCCACCGAGGCGAAGCCCGCGATCTCCAAGAGCGGTGCAAGCCTCGGCCCGACGCAGGAACTGCCATGCTTGTCGAAGAGTTCGACGAACGCGGCCAGGAACGCCTCGATCGACGCATGGCGTGGCGTCACGCGAAACAGGCCGTAGTCGGTCTCGGTCAAGTCGATGCGACCGCCAGGCCGCAAGACACGGCGCGCCTCGCGCAGAGCCGCGACCCGCGCCACTTCGTCGGCCAAGTGCTCAATGACCCAGACCATTACCACGCGGTCGAACGAGGCATCTGGGAACGGAAGCGCCAGCGCGTCGCCGACCACCAGCGATGCGGGGATGCCGCCCGAACCAAGATGCCGTCGCGCGCCGTCGATCTGGTCCGCAGAGCAGTCCAGTCCCGTGAGTGCCAGCGTCGGCTCGGCGCGGGCCAGTTCGGCCATCACCGCGCCTACGCCGCAGCCGACCTCGAGCACCCGCTCACGCGGCGCCAGGTCAAGCCCGGACAGCAAGATGGGCCGAAGGATGTCGGCCTGTCGGACCAGCCGCGCCTGCTCGCGGTCTGAAGTGCCGTGGAGGTAGGCGAGTGCGTCGTGACTGGGCATGGCACCAAGGGTAATGGACTTGACGGGTCCGACATTTGCTCGACTTGTCTGCCGCGAACCTGTCGTGCCATGATGCACAAGGTGCTGATGGCAATAGGTTCCTCTCAATGCGGGTAGGGGCAGTTTGGTCATCGATACTCAGGGAGCAGCCTGCTAGGACGCGGCTGAACGTACGGCTGTTGCGTTGGCAGTTGTTTCGGGTCTAGCCTTCTTGGCATGGATTCCGGCAAGGTGACGAAGTCGGGCGACTCGCGTGTCGTTCGGGTGTTCATTTCTTCGACGTTTCGGGATTTCGTGGAGGAGCGAAATCTGTTGGCGAAGGATGTGTTTCCCGAACTACGCCGGCGCGCGCGCGAGCGGTTCGTGGAAGTTCAGGAGGTGGATCTGCGGTGGGGAATCACGCAGGATCAATCGGATCGGGGCGAGACACTGCCTGTCTGTTTGCGGGAGATCGAACGGGCGCGTCCCTACTTCATCGGGTTCCTCGGTGAGCGTTACGGGTGGACGCCCTCGAAGGGCCAATACCCAGAGCTGCTGATGGATCAGCAGCCGTGGCTGCGTGAACACGCGGGCGGTACGAGCGTGACAGAACTGGAGATCCTGCATGGTGTGCTGCGTGACCCCGCCATGGCGGGACGAGCGTGCTTCTACTTTCGCGATCCGAAGTGGAGCGCAGGCAGGGGTGCGGACTTCCGCAGCGAGGGCGAGGAGGAGCGGTCCAAACTTGAGCGGCTGAAGTTGCGGATCCGAGAAAGCGCATTCCCGGTGGTGGAGTACGAGACTCCCGAAGAGGTTGCCAAGCGGATTATTGACGACCTGTGGAAGGTCATCGATGAGCAGTACCCCGCCGATGCATTGCCCGATGAACTCGAGCGGACGCGCCGAAGTCACGAGTCCTATGCGTTCGAGCGTTGCCGCGGGTATGTGGGGCAGGAAAGGGCGGTGGAAGAGTTGCTCAGCCGTCTTGAGTCTGCCAACGATGAGGCGGGCTCAGATGGTGCTCGGAGCCGGATGACGGTTGTGACGGGTGAGTCTGGAACAGGCAAGAGCGCACTGATTGCCAATGTGATGGCGAAGTACCGCGCGAATCACCGGAATGATGTGGTGATCGAGCACTACCTCGCTGCGGGGGAAGGATCGGCGCGTCCGGCGGGGATCCTGAGGCGGTTAGCGGAGGAGATCAAGCAAGCGACGGGCTCGATCAAAGAGATCGAGAGTAAAGACGATGTGCTGTTGCAGCAACTTGCGCAGTGGTTTGCGGAAGCATCTGCGTGGGCGAAGCGGCAGGGCAAGTCGGTGATCATCGCGCTGGACGGGTTGGACAAACTGGAGCCTCGCACGCCGCTGTACTTGGGCTGGCTACCTCAGGAGATGGCGCCCCATTTGCGCGTTGTGGTATCGACGCTGTCTGGCGAGTCGTTCGATGAGCTGCGTCAGCGCGGTGTGGTGGAACTGGCTGCACAGCCGTTTACGAAGGAGACAGCTCGGGAGTATCTCGGTGAAGCACTCGTTACGCGGCGTGGGCGACAGTTGCCGGCGCGCGAAATCGAGCGGATCATCGATCATCCGCGGGCAACGCTTCCGATATTCCTCAAGACGCTGGTGGACGAACTCTGTGTGTACGGGTCGTTTGAGGGACTGTCAGGTCGGATCAGCGAGTGCTTGGCAGCCGAGGAGCCGAGTGATCTCTTTGGGGTGATCTTCGAGCGGCTTGAAGGGGAGCTTGGAAGGGAGATCGTCCAAAAGCCACTGGAAGCGATCTGGGCGAGTTTCGGTGGTATGAGTGATTCGGAACTTGTGGACTTTGCAAAGATCACGCCATACCAACTTGCACGGATCAAGCTGACGCTGACAGACGCACTGTATGAGGACCGAGGCATGGTCAAGTTCTCGCATGCGTATGTGAGCAGAGGGGTACGCAAGCGATACGAACTGACGCCGGAGCGTCAGCGATCAACTCACCACGCTCTTGGACTGTGGTGGAGCGAGCAGCCGCCGTCTGTGCGAATGGGTTTGGGAGTAAATGAACACCTGAACCTAGCTAAGGCATGGGACGATCTTGAGCGGTGCTTGATTGATGCGGGAGTGGGTGGTGTGATTCTGCGGGGGGTGCCAACGCAGCACCTGCTTTGGTCGTGGAGCAATGTGGCCGAGGCGCGCGGCGAGAGTTCGACTGGGCAGTCTCTCGGGCGTGCAATGGGGCAAGCGTGGTGGGAGTGGAAAGTGGTCGATGGCGATCGAGCCACTCAGCTGATTATTGTGGGCAATCTCACTGACCTACTGTCGATAGCGGGCGTACTTGAACTTGGGCTTGAGGTATCGCGGCATGGGCTTGAACTTGCGCGCGCGATCCATGCGGAGACGAAGACCCTAGAGTCGTGGCGTGATGTCAGCGCGAGTTTGGAGAGAATCGCCTACATCGAGTTTAAGCGCGGTGATCTAGACGCAGCGATGGCGACGTACAACGAGCGCCATGCGATCCTTAGTGCGATGTGTGAGGAACTAAAGACCCATCACTCACGGCGTGATCTCGGCTTGAGTTTGGAAAGAATTGCCTACATCGAGGTGCGACGCGGTTGTCTAGATGCAGCGATGGCGGACTACAGCGAGTGCCTTGCAATCTTCGGCGCGCTTTGGGAGGAACTGAATACACCAGAGGCGCGGCAGGATGCGGTGGAATGTGTCCACAGTCTGGTTTTAACTGCGTGTTTGTTTGGCCGGCGGATGCTCGCCGAGACCCCGCGTCGCGACCCGCGGCTAATGCTGGCGGAGGCTGCGCACCTGGCGGTCGGGTTGGTCGAGGCGGACCCATCACCCACTGAGGCCGACTTTTGGGTCAATGGGAGTGCTGAATTCTGCGAGACTGCGGCGGCATTCTGGAAGGTTTTCGCTTATGCATGCGAGGAGTTTGGCGACGCTCGAGGAGCTGCTACGCATACGGGTACAGCCAATCGACTACGCGAGCAGATACGACTACGCGAGCGGATTGCAGAGATTGAACGGCGCGGTGGACAGGCTTGACCGACTCGTCACATCTGGCTGGGGTGGAAGGGGGCGTGTAGAGGACGCGGTCCGTTGTAACGCCACCATCCCCCAATACGAGTTGGTGGAGTAGTGCACTCTCCAACATTTGGAGACACAAGCCGCCGTTTCATCAGGCCGAACCCCTCGGTAGGAGGCATGTCATGCCAACAGCGAATGTCTCTCTGACTTCGCATTTGAAGGTGCGGGCAGGGGTGTGACCGTTGGCGGAATTGTCGGGAGGTTTCTGGAAGCGTTGGGTGCCCGAGTCTCGCATCTCCTGAAAGGATCGCTGGGTCATATTCAGAGGGGGTGCGGTTCCGTTGATTTGAGCCCGCTTGTCCTGCTGTCGCTGCGGCAAAGACTGAGCCGCTGCGGGTACGCGTCGATATCAGGCAGCGATATCATTGGTGGACCGTGGCATCGGACGAAGTCATCTTCCGTGAGTGGCTTCGCGGGGCCGTCTCGCTGAGTCTCCACTTTGCTGAGGAATCTGTTCAGCATGTCTAACAGAGTGCCGCTTGTTCTAGGTCTTTCTGGTCATCGTGATCCACGGACTGACAGTCTTGAGGACATTCGTGCAAAGTTCCTTGCACTCTTGGATGATCTAGCCAAACGTTTCCCTGATACTCCCTTCGTCCTACTGAATGGACTTGCTGAGGGTTGCGATCAGTATGCCTCGCGATGGGCATTTGAATGGGCATTTGAATGGGCTCGTAGTCAACCGCTTTGCCCTTGGGGAGGGAGGCGGATTGAGATCATGGGCGTATTGCCGATGCCGCGCGAGTGGTACCGAAATGACTTTACCGAAGAGGCTTGGAAGGCTTATGAAGAGGTCGAGCAGATGTGCAGCGTTGTTTTCGAACTGCCAACTCAGGCCATTTCAGAGGCGCGAGAGGAGTCGAAGGATGCCGAGCCGCCTCAGTCGTCGCTGAGCCGAGATGCCTTTTACGACCAACTAGCGGCATTCATAGTGGATCAGTCTCACTTACTGATCGCGCTTTGGAATGGTGTCGATGTGGATAAGCCCGCGGGGACAGCCTCGGCTGTAAGGCGCCGAACAATGGGGCGATGCGAGGTTGCGGAAAGGATGATCGGGATGCCCCTAGTGAGCAGGTATGTATTCCAGCAGGAAAGATCGTCCCTTTTGCCTCACGGCGAACCCCTCTATCGCATTCCGACAAGAAGACAGATCGACGAAACACCGCTTTTCTGTCAATGGGACGAAGAGAATAGGAAGGCTCTTGAGCAGCTCGATGAGGCGTTTCGAATGGTTGACAGTGTGAATGCTGAATGTAGCCCGTCTGAGCGTGAGTTGTACGGCCGACCAATGAACTTCAAGCAGCTACAAGAGGTGGCGGAGGAGCGAGCAACCGCGCTTGACGGGCTGGCGAAGAAGTGCAAGCAGAAGATAGGCCGAGAGGCCAAGAAGGAGCCGGCTGTTGTGATGCTTGCGCTTCTCCTGTTTGCCTTGGTGGGGGCATTCGGCGATGCAGACTACAAGTGGAGTGAGAGTTGGCGCGTCCAGGCCGATCAGGGAAGTTGGAATCTCCCCCTCACTGCAACACTTGTTCTCCTGTTGCTTTACTGTGGTCTTCTGACCTGGCTAGTGAGGATGATTCGACGACCCACACGCCATGAGTTGCATGGAGTGTTTGCCCTCGCGAGGGCAGGGGCAGAGGGAATTCGCGTGCAAACTGGTCTTCTTCACCATGGACTGAGTTTGCAAGTCAGTCATCTCATGAGCGCCTTTGACGTTAGTGTTGGACGCCCTGTACGTCAGTTGCTGCGAGGCGGGTGTCTTGAATTGATCGTGTGTTGCGCGCTACGCAAGCAGCAGCCACTTGAGGATGTTCAGAGCAACGGCAGTGGCAAGTGGATTGATGGGCAGTTCAATTACTTTCGTGATGCGATTTCAGAGGACGGCCGCCGCAAGAAGTTGCAAAGAAGGATTGAGAAGCTCAAGGTTTGGTCGCGAAGGGCCACGCTCGCACTTGCCTTCGGCCTGCTGGCTTTGGTGTTGGTTGGGAGTTGGCTTGAGATTCAACCCCTGAGTTTCTGGATTGACCTTGGTTGTTTGCTCGTCGCACTAGCTCTTGGTTTCGCTGCAGTTGCCGAATTGCAGGACAGTTTGGAGCAGGTAGGCGAAGAACTGGAGAGCTATGAGCCAATGAAGAAGGTCTACGAGTTGGCAGTCAAGAGACTTCGAAAGGACAGAAACGCGGCAAACTTTGAAGACCTGCGCAAGGAAGTTGTAAAAGACTTGGCGCAAGAGGCAACTGACGAGTTCATGGGTTGGTACCTAGTGCGTAAACAGCGTCGCGCATCGCTGCGGCTTGGCTAGAGACTTCGGCGCGATCTTTACTTGAGGTGTGAAGTACTGAGGACAGGCAGAGAGTGGTGGTTTCCAACATGACAGAAGCTGAAATGATCGAACAGATTGAGGATCGTCTTGCCTCTGAGGCAGGTCAGCTTTGTAATGGGGACAGGCCACTTGCTGCCGGTAAGCGAGTCATTGACAGCATCGTTGCACTCATCCAAGAAACCTGCCAGACAACTCAAGGGGAGTCTCAGGAGTCATGAGGGTGGCCAAAGTTGTTCTTGGCAAAGATAATCCGGTGTTTCCAGGCACATTGACTGATCTGCAGGATGCAGATTTCATCATAATTCTTGGACCAAATGGATCGGGAAAGACAAGTCTTCTGAGTCCATTTCGGAAGCCTGGTTCGATGGGGAGGGTTTATGGGTTGGATGCCGACCACCGCGCGGAGGAGTTGACGAGCTCAACGCAGTATCAATCGCTTGCCTTTATCGCATCCCAAGCATTGATGGAGAAGGTTCAGAATCTGCGAGATGCGATTGCGCTCGCGTCAAATTCTCCTCGAGTCCAACAAGAGTCGACAGTTCTTCAGTTGTGTGTAAGACAACTCGAGAGCAGTGGAGGACCTCAGTCAGATGAACCCCCGATTCTCCGCCAACTCCAACGCACTTACCTCGACCTAGATGCTCGGTGTGGCGGGATAAGACGAACAACGGAGACATACAACGCACTAGGGCGCAAACTCGCGTCGGCCTGTGGGCGCCATTGGAATGGGTTTGAGCCAAGGCCCGACTTGGCTGTTTCGCTTGAGGCTTCGCTCGTGCCCGCGTTTGCCGGTGTCAGGGGATTCCAAGAGTGTGCTGTTTCGCTGCAGCGGTTGATCGGCTTCGCCCGAGACACCGATACTTTGGGCTCGCCCGCGCAGCGTCTTCGGTCAGCGCACGAACAGTTGGCGCGTGCGGTAGACGAATTGTGTACTCGATATCGACTGACTTCTGCTGGGGGCTGCCCCGCAGTTGTTTCGCAACTTGAACATCAGAAGCAAGTGACTCAGGAGCTGATTGATGCGAAAGATCGTCTTTCGGCCTGTCGTCGGGCTGCACTGAAGTATCTCGCAGGTATCTCACAGGAGAGCCGCGCTCCGTGTCCAGTGTGCGAGCAAGATATGCATGTGAGTCAGGTGCTGACACGGCTGAGTGAACAAGGTCAACACGAAGGAAGTGGCGCAGACCAAGAGACTGCAGGCTTGCGCGCGCTGATTGTGGAGATTGACCGAAGTCTTCACCTTCTTCAGAGTCGATCTGCAGATCACGCTCGCTGTCTTCAAAATGCGTTGGAGCACTCTGAAAAGTCGAAACAGATCCTGCAATCAGTGCTGAGCAGACTGACCCCCGCTGATGGCTGGGATCCATGGTTCTGCGACGCGCTTGCAGATCTCCGAGTCGAGATTGAGCGGTGGCTGGTCGCTCATTCGGATGCCACCACGGCGGAAGCGGAGCGACAGTTCGGGCAGATTGCGACCCTTGCTGGCGGCATCGACGATGAGGGGCAATTGCGCGAGAGACGACTTCGGAATGACCATGAGCCCCTGCTGAGGGACTTTGACCAGTTCCAAAGGCTGGGCTGCCTCTTGCGCGCCCGGCACGAACTCAATGCGGTTGTCTATCGGTTGGATGTTGGACGGCACGAGGCTGATCTTCGTAGGCGCCAGCAACTCGCACGGTGGACGCAGCTGATCGCGCGCATGGCTGAGGAACGCCGTGTGCAAGCAGAGACCGATCGGAGTCAAGCGCTTGACACTCCAGAAGCGCAAGGAGCCTTTCAACGTCTCGTGACGAGGTTTGAGGAGGTCGATCCTTGGCTTGCGGGTCTTCGCTATGACGGGAGCGAGGACGGTCGCAAGAACCCATACCTCCGGTCAGTCGATCCAGGTGAAAGTGTTCTTAAACTTTCGGAGGGGCAGACCGTCGTGGTCAATCTCGGCGCGGCGTTGACCGTTGCTGGTGTCCTCGCTCGGGCGGGGTCGGGGGTCCCGTGGGTGGTCCTCGATGAGCCCACCAACGCCCTTGATCAGACAAGTTCAAATGCCGTCGCTGAGTATCTCGGCAGTGTGACGATGCGTGAACTGCCATGTCAGATTTTTGTTTCAACCTTCGATGAGGGGTTTGCGATTCGTTTGCGCGAACGAGCGACAAGGGCGGGGCGGACTGTTCGACTCGTGCGATTGAACTATCACGAGCGAGGCGGCATCCCCTCTGAGAGGCGCCTGCGAATTGCTGGTATCGAAACATATCCGCCGCAACATCCATGAGCGATGGACTGAAAGAGAGCACGATGATCCAACTCTCCCATGCTGCCGACGCGCTGCTCGATCGATGTCTCGCATGTTGCAATGAACGGCATGCGCCACAGTCGTTTGGATCCTTCTTTCAGCATGCCGTTGCCCAGGCACTCGGGTGTATTGATCGCTACCGCGGTTGCTACGCGAATCCCGGTGCTGGCCAGCCAGATGTCATCGCCGGCGATACCGGATTCGAAGTCAAGACGCACATGGGTGTTTCCATTGAGTTGACAGGAAACTATGCAGCTATCCGCTCGCAGTACGCGCGGTTTCGGCTCATTTTCCTTCGGACTGATCTCCGTCCATTCCAGCTTGGGGTACTGGAGGTTCCAGCGACGGTTCCACGACGTATCAATCTTGGGGCGACGGTGGCCGAGGGACTTACGGTGGATGCAGATCTTGAAATGCAGTTAGGGAACGAGCTTTCGGCAACTCTTGAGGCGGTCGGCACCGACTGGAGTGATGCCCAATCTCCCGATCAGGCACGTGAAGTACTTCAACATCTCTTGCGGCGGTAGCGCCTCCGACAGCAGCCCGGGTTGAGTTGGCGAAGGCTTCAGAGTCAGTCAGGAAGTTCTCCACAGAGCCCTGAGCATCGAGGAGTCGATGTCAGTCCTTCCAGAACTGCGCTAGCCATCATTGTCCGTGGATTGCGCGTGCGGAGTTGCGTTGATGCCAGCCGGAACGGAAGCACTTTCGGCGCTGCGTGAAGTCTCGGCCGCATGGCGCCGCGCCGATCTCATGGCGTGTCGCCTCTACGGCAGTCCGTGCAAAGAGCACTGAGATGTGACTTGCGTTGAAATCAGGTTCACTTTCCTCACGCGCTGATCGCCTCCCAGAATGATCGGTGCTGAAACAGCCCGCGACCAGCGGTGT
>Ga0194123_10008310_pt1 | contig 10040 bp, 6 predicted proteins | sample TA2MahsurfametaG_5_FD_155479 | JGI IMG/M metagenome (GOLD analysis project Ga0194123, IMG submission 155479) | Freshwater microbial communities from Lake Tanganyika, Tanzania - TA2015023 Mahale A surface | ecosystem: Environmental > Aquatic > Freshwater > Lake | place: Tanzania: Lake Tanganyika... | reverse complement strand
GCCGTGCCCAATGTTAGCGGCGCACTGGCTCAGCAGGCTGCAGGTTCTTGAGTCGGCCGAGACCCAGGGCCTTGGGAACACTACCAACGGTGGAGAGCGGAGCTGCCAACTCCCTAACTAAATCACGGGGGGTGCAGCGCTCATGGCGGAGGTCCACAGCGCGTTGCAGTTGCAGTGGGTCGAGCTTCCGCCGCTGAGTGCGGCGAACGCTGCGTCGATCCACCAGCGCGGCAGCACCGCCTGGGAGGTAGTGAGCCAACCACTTGTAGGCGCAACGGACACTGATCCCTGATTGAGCAGCCAGGAGGCGAGGTTTGCACCGTGATGAATGTGTCGACGCAGCAACCGTTCGCGGTAGAGGAGTGTCAACTGAGCATTCGGGTGGGTATGGAAGGGTTGTGAGGTCAGTGGGTCGGTGGTGACACCCGAACCATGACGACCTCAAAACCACTTGTCAGCTGAACTGCGAGCATCTGATTAACTCCACCGTTTCCGATCTGACCCCAAGTTCTGAACTGGCCCTGTGCCTTCAGGTTGATCTGTCGATCGGAAGCGGTGGGGCCCCATCAGCCGGTACGAGGTGACCTGATAGAAGCCTGGTCGAAAGGCCCCATCGCAATTCTGTCCACGGGCTCTGCCAACCTGATGGCGGAGCTTGCGCAGCGTGCTCGTGCAATCGGGAAAAGCCGAGAAGGGCTTGACGATGCATAGGAGCATCAACCTGGTAGGACTACACAGCTAAGTAGGTTTTAAAAAAAGGTGCATGTGGCATGCAAGGAGAGGGCGAAGGCAAGGGTTGGGATGGGGCTATGATAGAATTGTGATACATACTGCTAATTTATGTGCGGTATATTTTGTGCATTTGGCCTCAGGGGTCATGAGCTAAATCATCTTGAGGCTCATAAGCTGAAGGATGCTGCGAGAATAATGAATAGTCGAGGTCCAGATTACTTTGGCCATTACAGATCAACATCAGGAGATGCCCTCATATTTCATTCTAGACTTGCAATCAGAGGATTAGATAGTCGTTTTAATCAGCCGTACATATGTCCAGATGGTTCAATACTAGCATATAATGGAGAAGTTTATTCTATAGGTGGCAAAAGAGATTGGGGCGACGGGGAGTCAGATACACCTGCATTTGCGAAACACATAGTTAGTCCGAATAAGAAGATGAATGAAGTTGATGGAATGTATGCTTACGTGAGATACAGTGCAAAAGCGCAGAGAATATGGCTGGGAAGAGATTTGTTTGGGGAAAAGCCCCTGTACATGCTTAAGCATGATCGCATTCTATTTGTCTTTTCTGAAGTCAGCTATTTACAGATAGTAGAAAGTGTATGCGGTTTTAAACCAGAAACATCCAGGTGTTTCATGGCTCGTTTTATGGCATTTGGATATAGGCAGAGTATTACTAATGGTGGATTAGAAGTATGGGATGGGGTCAGTCAAGTCAAGCCGGCGACGGAAATTACGATTGATCTGACAAATGGTCGCATTAGTTCAGAGGCAACAGACTCAATATATAGGATGTACGTGAATAGAAGCGTCACTCAAGAAATAGATTTTGAGGGCGTGATTAGGCAAGTGGTTGCAAGAAGGGCTGCTTCAGATGTGCCTACTGGGATTTCATTGTCAGGTGGCATTGACTCGAATGTCGTCGCCAGCATATTGCGATGCTCTGGAAGTCCGCCAACTCATGCATTTACTGTGTGCTCGAATGATCCAAGATACAGCGAATTTGATTTGGCTCGAAAGGCTGCGTCTGCTATTGGGCTAATACATATAGGAGTAGCACTAGAAGATGAAGGTGAATGTCAGATTGAGCGATTTATAAGACTATCCAAGAAGAGGCAGAGTCCGTTTTTGACGATGTCGTCGTTTGTATCAACCTATATAGCAAGAGAAGCTCAGAGAAATGGAATCAAAGTTATGTTTAGCGGGATTGGTGGTGATGAATTATTTTCCGGTTACTATGATTACTTCTTCTACAGAATGCTATCTAGTGACTACTCATTAGGTGAACGAGCTTCCTTCGAGGAACATGTACTTCCATTTATAAAGAATCCAATCATGAAACATGGTTATAGTGCTGCAAGCTCTGTGGCACAACTGAAGCACCACTACCCAAACCTGGCAAAACGAATTGGGCTTTTCAACGAAACAGCTCATATTCCGGCTCTCGTTGAGCCGTCAGTAGCGAATGGGAACAAGCTTAGGTCTCGTATGTTTGCTGACATAACTCACGATGTCATACCAATTATATTGCATGAAGATGATATCAACTTCATGTCGTATTCGGTAGAGAACAGGTCACCGTTATTGAGCAAAGAGATTTTGCTTTTATCCCTGAGCATGAATGACAACGAACTTATGGCCAATGGATACCAAAAAGCCCTCCTTCGAGATTTATTGAAGAGGCTCTGCCCAGACATACCAGAAATCTATGAAAATAGACGAAAGCAGGGATATAATTACAGCATTCTTGATCTTATGCGATCCAATCCGCCACTTTTCCAAGAAGTAATATATGCAGAAACGGGATTGTGGGAGCTGATCAATAAGCGAAGTATGGAGTCTGAATTTAGAGATGAAGAATGTATTGATGAAACCCTGTTGTTTGCAGTATTCAGCCTTCAGGCATTCCTATTAGGCTCTACTGCAAGAGGACAAGGTGAGTAATATGATTCCATATGGCAGACATAGCATCACGAAGGATGACTTACTCGCCGTCGAAGAGGTACTAAAGAGTCCTAGCCTGACTCAAGGAGATGCGGTGCCGGAGTTTGAAGATGGAGTTAAAGATGCTGTGGCATCACGTTTCGCCGTGGCAACTAATAGCGCGACAAGTGCGTTACACATTGCATGCTTATGCCTGGGTGTCTCTCCTGGAAAACGAGTCTGGACATCGCCTATAACTTTTGTTGCCAGTGCCAATTGTGCTCTTTATTGTGGCGCTGAAGTCGATTTTGTAGATATTGATCCAAAGACTGCATTGTTGTGCATGCACTCATTAGAGCAGAAGCTTATTCATGCCCAGAGGAATAATAGCCTTCCAGATGTAATTATCCCGGTTCATCTCTGCGGTGCTAGTTGCGATATGCGGAAGCTACATGAATTAAGCCGTGAGTATGGCTTCAATATAATTGAAGATGCTAGTCATGCCATTGGCGGACAGTATAGGGGCGCTAAGGTTGGCTCATGTTTATATAGTGATATCACTATCTTTAGTTTTCACCCTGTAAAGATTATTACTACCGGTGAGGGCGGGATGGCAACTACTAATGATGAGGTTCTCGCTAATAGGATGCGAGAACTAAGGAGTCACGGTATCATCAGAGACCACAAGAGGTTTAGAAATCAAAATGAAGGGCTCTGGCATTACGAACAAGTCTCTCTTGGATTTAATTATAGGATGACTGACATACAAGCCGCACTTGGCATTAGTCAACTTAAACGCCTAGATTCGGTTGTCAATGAGCGCCGTAGACTTTTCCTTAGATATAGAGAGGAGCTGGAGAGAGTCGAATTAAGGATGCTCTGTATACCAAGTGATGTCTTATCCGCACATCACTTGGCAGTAGTAAGTCTAGAGAGTTGTTGTAGAAGCAGGCATAAGAAGATTTTTTCTGCGCTGCGAGGAGCTGGAATTGGAGTCCAGCTTCATTACATCCCTGTTCATACTCAGCCGTTCTATGAGGACTTAGGATTTATGCGGGGAATGTTCCCAGAGGCAGAGTCTTATAGCCATCGGTCATTTAGCATTCCACTTTTTCCGGGCTTGACGCAAGAACAGCAAGAATATATCGTAGAATCATTAGAATCTATTTTGCGTGCCTGTTAGTGCCAACTCTATGCCTGGGAACAGCACAGTTTGGGCTTGATTACGGAGTTACTAATAATATTGGTGCAGTTAGTGGTACACAAGTATCAGCAATACTAGAGCTCGGTTTAAGTAGTGGTATCAATAAACTAGATACAGCACCTGCATATGGAAATGCGGAATCGCTGTTAGGGATGAATGGTACAAGCTCCGGAAGATTTGAAATAACTAGCAAAGCTCCAAAGCACACAAGAGACTTTTTTGATAATAACGATATCAAGAGATACGACGAGAGTCTAAGTTCGTCATTATCGAATCTCGGCATCAGCAAGCTTTCTACGTATCTACTGCACAATAGTTATGACATAAAAAAACCAGGAAGCGAATATCTTAAAGAATGGCTGCTGGGGTTAAAAAGACGTGGAATTGTGGAAAGACTGGGAATTTCTATTTACGAGGCCGGCGAGTTAGATGATATTGAAAGCGAATTCACCGAAGTGGTGCAGCTACCGTTGTCTCTTTATGACCAAAGACTTATACAGGATAAGACAATTGAAAGGCTTAGTAGAAATGGCTCAAAAGTGTACGCTAGGAGTGTTTTTCTTCAGGGTCTGCTGGCTTGCTCTACAGAAAAGTGGCCTTCATGGATTTCCAATGAAGCCCTTTGCCATCACAAGAGACTTGAAATGACACTGGAGGGATATGGTCTTACACCTTTAGAAGCAGCGCTAGCCTTCCTTAAAGAACAAATAGAAATTGACTCAGTAATTGTCGGTGTGTGCTCATCAGAACAGCTCCAAATGGTCCTAAATGGATGGCGAAACACTATAAACGGAATAATTAGCTGGGATCAATGGGCCATGAGTAATGGCCAGATATTGGATCCTAGGTCTTGGCCTAAATCTTAGATAAGGTTTACAGGAATGAGTATTCGCAGAAAACTGATAGTTCTTGAAAATCTTATACATAGATTTGGTGAAGTCAATCAGAGTACGTCCAGGAGATAAGACAAAGCAATCCTACTCGAAAAAATACCGGTTTACGAAAATCATGGTGTGCGCCTGGACATACAGACAAGAGTCAACGATTTCCGTGGCTCAAGCAATGAAGATATACCTGTATACATACTATCCAGCTGTCGAATTGAAAGTAGTCTGCCAAGATCAATCAAGAGACACTGTTGGCGACGCAGTATGCAGCAGGCTCTACTTAGAGAGCCTAAATATGCTTGATGGTGCGTGGCTGGAAGTGGCAACCTAAGATTCTCATGTAGGAAGAACTCGGGAGATATTCAGGTTTGTATATGGAGATTTTACAAGATTAAATATTATTGGCAAAGTTGAGTGCGAGCAAATGGGATCGCTTGTTGAAATAAAGCTTCTTCAGCAAAAGACAGCTTCTCTTGAAGCCTTTATGAGTAAGTTCTAAGGGGTTAAATCTGGTGAGCTAAAAGAAATTTATAGAAGGATGAAAGCAATGCACCCATACTATAAGGGTAATATAAATAAAGCTCGGGCCGCTAAGCACCAATGATTGTATGTTTGAACAATTTATCGTGAAAGTCTTAGTCCTATTCCCCTATCCCGAAAAGATTACTGCTGCGTTTGAAAGCACTGATGATCGATACTTGGTCAGTGAAGACCCAATTTAGACTTTTTATTGAAGAAAATGTATTGACTTCACAGTATCTTATGGCTACAGGCATTTGATACAGAAAGAAGTCCTCAGTTGTTATCGACGTAAAGCGGTAACTGACACATGAGCATGCTTCCACACGCGCGGGAAGCTCATCCACTATGTTGGTCTTTAGTGGGGGGGTGGAAAACTGGGATTTCTACACATCTGGTTCAAGAAGGATTAGACACTAGTAATCTGCTCTATCAAAAGAGATACCGATTGACACAGGCCTGCATACTTTTCGAACGACGTACAGAAGACTTAGTAGCGCGATGGAGGAGATCTTTGTCCAAAACTGGCGGTTAATAAGGCTTGGGTGTGAGTGAGGTTGGCCACAGATAGGATCGCCGACAATTCATAAGTCAATAGAGTTGGAGTTATGGAAACAGTTTCTACCTTGTGTATGGGATACGCCATTCGAGTTATTCCGGGCTCTCTCTAAAGACGCGAACCCAAGTATACTTGGCACTAGTGTGCAAAAGATGCCATGACGTTTCAAATTAGCGGAAGAGCAATTGGTAGGGGTGCGCCACCGTTTGTAATCGCAGATATGAGTGGCAACCATAATCCAAGTATTGCAAAGGGCATTTGATATAATTGACGCTGCTGCTCTTATGGAAGCAGACGCGATCAAACCTCAAACATATACAGCAGACACGTTGACGCTAAAAATGAGAGGCGAAGGCGTCCCAAAGTCCGATAAGAAGAGCTAATAGGCCAATCAGAATCTCAACGACTTATATGCAAAAGCACATACAGCTTGGGCATGGCTTCAAGAATTAGTTGATTATGCTCGAAGCAGGAAGATCATATATTTTAGTTCACCTTTTGATGAGACAACTATAGATTTTCTCGAAGAGATTGGGGCCCCAGCCTGCAAAATTGCTAATTTTGAGAATAATCATTTGCCTTTAATTGCAAAGGCTGCTTAAACTTGAAAGTCACTCATCATTCCCACAGGCATGGCCAGTTTGAATGAGCTTGATGAGGCAGTCTGTACTGGAAGAAATAATGGCTGCAAAGAGTTGACTCTTCTGAAATGTACTAGTAGCTACCCTACATGACCTGCAGATTTTCATCTAAAGACCATTCCACAACTCAGCAAGATGTTTAGCTGTGAAGTAGGTTTGTCAGACAACAGCAAAGGATTGGGAGCTTCACTCGCAGGAATCGCTTTGTGGGCAACTATCGTAGAAAGACACTTCACTCTATCTAAAGCTGAGGGTGGTGTAGACAGCGAATTTTCCCTAGAGCCGAATGAGTTTTCGTAATTAATTAGCGAGGCATAGACAGTGTGGAAGGCAATTGGAAGAGTCCATTATGGAAGAACAGAATCTGAAAAGTCGAACCAAGTGTTTAGGAGATGGATATACGTCGCTGCAGAGTCCTGGCGACACCTTCTCTGACAAGAATATAAGAATTATCAGCCGGGCTATGGAGCTGCTCCGTCACTGTACAGCCTGATATTGGGTAAATGTGCACGACATTATTAGAAGAAAGGGGAGCCTCTGAGGCTTGCTGATATTATTAGTGATTTAGCTTCCATCGGAATGATTGAAGATCATAAGATATACATAGCTCTATTGTTTGCTTTCTTATGTTGATGCTCTGTCAAGAGAAATTGTGCATAGGGTCATCTAGCAAGCTCAGTGTGCACTAAGCTCTGCAGTTTACTATATGTACTAGAAACATGCGCAGAATCAGGTAGCCTAGATAAGAGTTTGTTCATGGCCAGTATGACTCTTGTCTGCTCTTCAAGAGGTTCATAGTTACGAACCTGTCTCACTTGCGGCACTTCTAGTGATGCAGAAACGGCTATCTGCTCTTGTTCAATCATTTGGATTAGACTCGAACAGAGAGATCGATAATTTGCACTCATGATCTCATTGTAGTAAGGGTCATTTTGCCTGCCACATAGACGAAGGATATAAGACTTTACTTTTTGAGCAAGTTTGGTAACGCGATTGCTGTAATTCCGGCTTATCTCATCAGGAAAGACTGGGATCGGGAGAGAAGATGCCTGATGCTCAAGTTCATACCACTTAAAAGTATCAATAATCTTAGTCGTGTCGAGGGGCAAGCTACCACATTTCTCGATCACTTCTCTGTATAAGTCTTTTGATGTTTGGATAGTGGTAATGCTAGGTGGATAAGTAATAAGAGAATCGCAGAATCCCAATGTAGGCACACCAAAAAGAGCGAATTCCTTTGCAATTGAAGACCAGCTATACAGGAGTAAGGATGTAAAAGGGATCCAGTCGTAGACAGAAATCTTGTTACTTGGCCAGTCAATTACAAGCTGATCTTCACCATCAAAGAGATTGCTAAGTTTCTGACCAAATTCAGAAAGTTTCGACTCTCTCTTGTTTGGAAAGTCTCTTGGATGTGGTCTAATTACAAACCTAATATTCGTCAGTTGTCTAGACATGGTAATAACATAATTTATCCAGTCGAGTTGACTTGAGAAAGCAGATGCTGTTGAAGTAAATTCTTGAACGCCTGAAAAGGAAGCGGCAAATCGCTCATCGTTAGAGCTTAAGGTTACAAGAACAACATTTTGGTTTATAGGTATATTGTAAAAAGTGCGTGGATCAGTCTTATTAGCCTTAGGTGAATAGGTAAAGACAAGCTTACTGTCTAAGAGTGAGCTCATGTGAAGGCATGTATTCTCTATTGATTTGCCTGACAAGATGATTTTGTCTTTTACATCCAGCCATAGTTTCTTTATGTACGCCTGGTGCTGCTGCGAGACCCCTCGATAGACTTCCAGACGACTAAGTCTATGGCTAAAGTTACTTGTCGCATGAAGACTGTATGTTAGGGTACCATTCTTTTCTGCCAAATGCATAGCAACCCGATTGCCGCTGTAGAGAGTGTTGTAAAGAAATAATACGTCAACAGAATAAGCTTTAATATAGTTGGTTAAAGAGTAATAGACTATCAGACAAGATTTTAAAACACTTTTATAGAGCTTGTAGTGCTTGCCGAGGAGAGAGGATTCGGAATACTCCTTAATGTGCAATATAACATCAAAAGAAGCTATTCGTCCAATTTCAATGCCATCGATTGAGATCTCTAGAGGAGAGGGGCTATTGAGAAACTCTTCGATAAGTCGATAGTCTTCTTGCGTCAGAAAGTCTTCAAGGCTATATCTACTGAATCCAAGTTTGCCTGCTAATCTATGCTGCGACTTTTTGCATTGCTTGCAAAGATTGCTTTTCTCAGAATCATTATTATTATTGAACTTTTGAGCAAAAAAGTGAGTGGTGCATCCAGCACCTAATGCACCTTCGCATCCAATATAAGTAACCTCACTGCCAGCAGACTCTTTAAGGGCGTAAGAAATATTGGCTTCGGGAATAGCATGGTTGCGTATTAGGGCATGAGGAGAAAAGAACAATATTTTTTTTGTCATGTGCTTGGCAATTCAACGAACGAGCATGGGTGAGAAATTTTTTATCCGCAGTCTTGAGTATTTAGACATGAAGAACGATTCTTCTCATGATACAGAGATTCTATTCTCTGAAAGTGCGCTTTCTAGTTGTAGTAGATCCTCATCGGTGATCTTGGTTTGCATGGGGCAATGCTTGGGCCCGCACATCGAGCAGAACTCCGCCTGCTTGTAGATGTCCGCCGGCAGGGTTTCGTCATGATACTCCTTGGCCCGCTCAGGATCGAGTGACAGCTCAAACTGCTTGTTCCAATCGAAGGCGTAGCGAGCGCGGCTGAGCTCGTCATCGCGGTCGCGGGCACCGGGGCGGTGGCGGGCGATGTCGGCGGCGTGGGCTGCGATCTTGTAAGCGATCAGGCCGTTGCGGACATCCTCAGGATTGGGCAGACCCAGGTGCTCCTTGGGGGTCACGTAGCAGAGCATGGCCGTGCCGTACCAGCCGGCCATGGCGGCACCGATGGCGCTGGTGATGTGGTCGTAGCCGGGGGCGATGTCGGTGACCAGCGGACCCAGCACATAGAAGGGGGCCTCGGCGCACTCCTCCATCTGCTTGCGCACGTTGAATTCGATCTGATCCATGGGCACATGGCCCGGGCCCTCCACCATCACCTGAACGTCGTGCTTCCAGGCGCGGCGGGTGAGTTCGCCGAGGGTCTTCAGTTCCGCCAGCTGGGCCTCATCGGAGGCGTCGTGCAAACAGCCGGGACGCAGCGAATCCCCCAGGGAGAAGGTGCAGTCGTAGCGCTTGAAGATCTCGCAGATGTCGTCGAAGCGGGTGTAGAGCGGGTTTTGCTTGTGGTGGTAGAGCATCCACTGGGCCAGGATGCCGCCGCCGCGGCTCACGATGCCCGTGAGGCGACCCTTCACCTTGGGCAGGTGCTCGATCAGCAGGCCGGCGTGGATGGTCTGGTAGTCGACCCCCTGCTGGCAGTGCTTCTCGATGATGTGCAGGAAGTCGTCTTCGCTGAGCTTCTCGATCGAGCCATGCACGCTCTCGAGGGCCTGATACACCGGCACGGTGCCGATGGGCACCGGTGAGGCGTTGATGATCGCCGTGCGCACCTCATCGAGATTCACGCCGCCGGTGGA
>Ga0194123_10008309_pt1 | contig 10041 bp, 10 predicted proteins | sample TA2MahsurfametaG_5_FD_155479 | JGI IMG/M metagenome (GOLD analysis project Ga0194123, IMG submission 155479) | Freshwater microbial communities from Lake Tanganyika, Tanzania - TA2015023 Mahale A surface | ecosystem: Environmental > Aquatic > Freshwater > Lake | place: Tanzania: Lake Tanganyika... | reverse complement strand
TTACCCGTAAAATAAACTGCCTTAGCGACATTCTCATCTGTTGCGATCAAATAAGCGATACACGCAAAGATAATAAACCAAACAGCATAGGCAGTCATCGTCTTAAAGTTTTAAGATATTCTAGAACGTTCTCTCTGACCCACATCAACTCGTGATAACACTTTTGATTATGAGCGCACTGTCTTAGTTCATTATCTGGTTTATACACGGACTCAATAAACAAATCTAAACCACGATTCCATTTGATATCAGGTGATTCATCCATAAACAGTATAGCAGTTATACTATTTAACAATCAATCCCAAGATACATTCTGCAGTAAAAATCCAGGCATCACCATCGACCAGGCACCCTGATCTGCCACACCTGAAACTTTATATTGCCACTTGTAGGCAAACTTATTATGACTATCCCAAGTCATAAAACCTTTCTTCTTATCAAACCAGGACTTAATTGTCAGTCCAAAGCGATTAGAATAGATATTACGAGTGCGGAGTGATCCACCAGTTTCACGGGTTTCCACCACTTTACAGGTGTCAAACTGTGTCTGCAGACTGACATCCAACCCACACGGAGTTTCATAGGTGAATGTGCGATACACCTTTGGTGTTGTCGGTGTCCTGACAGCTGCATCATGATTATGTGCAAATGCAGGTGTAGTCAGCAGTGTAACAGCAAGTAGTAGTGATTTCATTTTTCGATTTTCCAGTGTTCGTTACCTTCTTTCTGAATCCAGAAGCAGTACATTTTATTTAATGAAACAAGAAAGAACTTATCAGCAGTTTCTTGTTCCACCTCACAGGTATGAAAAGACCCCATAATATTTACAAAGCGGTTCTTTGCCTTGGAACTAATAGGAGTGACGGAAACAAAGTGTTTTTTGGTCTTTGGAGCTTTCATTAAGATCATAGTTTTTCAACCTCCACAAAGGTCATTATACAGAGTTTTCAGGATTGTGTCAAGCGATTAGGAAAAGCAACGACATTCGTAATACCCAGATACTCATCATAGAGTTGTTTTTCCATCAGATGTGCTTCACATTCCCAGGGTTGATCAGAATAGTCCGTCTGCGTGTGGTCTATGCCCCTCCAGAGGCGTTTGCCGTGTTTATCCTTGAGATTCCCCATTACGTGTTGATAAACATGATAGAGTTCGTGAAAGAGAGTTTGGAGATACAAATCAGAATCCATTTGATTATGTAACTCAATCTCAAACTCACGAGGGCGATGATTACAATCCGCCACAGAGCACCAACCATAGACACCCTCTCGTGCAAGACCACGATGATTAACTGTAATCTCAAGTTTGTGGCGTGGAAGATACTTTGCAACAAACCATTCCACAGCATCAGCACAACGACGCTTGCTGTAAGAGTATCCACTGGTGTATAATGTCAGCATTAGAAGAGTGCGTTGAGTGCAACTTCAGATACTTTAACACCCCAGTGCGTCGCCCAGACGAAGGATGTGACAAAAATCAATCTGTCCAGTGTGGAGTGCCTCATCGGTCCCTTGCGTGTCTCCACCTATTATAAACCCCCACAGGGATGCTGTGGGGGTATGGTGTGCCAGTTTAAGGAGTGTCTACAAAGTTAAATTATAGCATTAAATTGTTTGTTTATTAACTATCAAAGAGCACGAAACGCTGCCAGTGCTCCTGCATATTTAACATCTGCTTCTGCTCTCTTGGTTGCGGCAGTATCAGTATCACCTTCTTTTTCTGCTTCCATTGCCTCACCATTAAGTGTTTGTGATTCAAAGTAAGGAGTTGCAACAGAAGTGTATTCTGCTTCTGTTAGAACTTGAATTGCTTTCTTACCACAATCATGAGTTACATCAGCAACAGTGGTTGAGTCTGGAAGTTGAGACAACATTGAATCAACACCTTCAGAATCAGTCAACCAAATTTTTACATCGAGACCAGCATACTCTTTCCAAGGATGTCTTTTGTATCTTGGTTCTGCTAATTCACAACAGAATGATCCACCCTCATCATCAACATAATAGTGTTTGATATACTTTGCCATTGTTATAATTGTTTTTAGTTATTTATATCAATCCCATACTTTTGAGAGAGTTCTTTATTGACATCCTCCATTGTTGCCCATCCTTTGACTTCTGCCCAACAGACCATTGAGTATCTGATTCCTTTGGTCACAGGTTCTACACCATGCTTGTAGTGATGATTAGAAGGGAAAGCAACTAACATTCCAGGTTCTGGTCTCACTCTGACACCTAAGTCAGGGAACACAAAATCACCACCTTCATAACCATCATTGATAAAAAGAACCATTGAGATATCTCTATCTACTGACTTCTTCCAAATCATTTCACCTTCTGGTGTTCTCCACATTGATTCACCATCAATGTGTGGTTGATAGTGTCCACCAGGACCATATGATAAAAGTTGCGGAACTTCACTCTGATGGATTTGTATTTCATAAAAGGGATTGATGACTTGTGACACAATGTTTTTCATCAACTCTTCAATTTTAGGGAAGAGTGGTCCCATATCTACAATCTGTGTGTCTCTGACTTTCTTATCTACTCTCCAATGAGTTCCACCAGTTTCATTAGACTTATCAGGATCAAAAACAGACAGATCATTCTTTGCAGAAGCATCCATATGTTCTTGAATATCTCTCAACCCAAGTTCACTGATTACATTTCTTCTGATGAGAATGTGTGATAAAGGATTTTCAATAGTCATTATGTTTTTTGATTATTATAGCACTAATTATAAGGTATTGGAAGTGTATGATGCTCCACCTTCTCTTGCAGAAAGTGATGCAGAAACAGCATTACCCAGAGAAAGGAAACTAACCCCCATAAGTCCAAATGTTTCTGTAGTATAATTTAACTTGTAAATAGAAGAAATATAGTTGGGAGACGGATTATTTCCATTGCTGAAATATCCCGCAGTTGCATTTCCACATGCAGAATGTTCGTATATTGTTATTGGATAATTTGTTGACTGTTGCGTAGTTTCAGTTGCAAATGTAAGTTTGCTTGTTATACTAACTGGACCAGGATTTCCACCAGTAAAGTAAGCGTGTGTTGTGTTGTGACCTGCCGTTTGAGAGTATTTTGATGCAATCAATGCAGCACTTGGGACTTCAGTTCGAGTATCATTAGAGAATGTAATTCTTGCTACTGAGCTAAGTGGAGTTCCAGGTATATCAATAGATCCTCCCAGATATGCAGCGGAAGAGCTTGCAGATCCTCCATCACCAAAAAATAAACCTTGATTAAGTTGTGCAGAAGGCACTGTTGCTGTTGTATCTGATGAGAAAGTCAACTTATCAGTTGCTGAACGATATGGACCACCGGGAACTCCCCCAGCAAAGTATCCAAAAGTAGTGCTTGATGCTGTTGCAGCACCATAAGTCGCTTCTCTCAGTGCTGCACCAGGAACTGCCACGCAACTATCTGTTGAGAAGGTAAGTTTATCCATTGTAGATATTCTAGGTCCACCACTAACTCTACCTCCTCCAAAATACCCAGCACTGGAACTTGCACTCCCAGTATGTCTATATCTAGCTCCAGATAATGTTGTGCTTGGTAGATATTGAACTGTGTCTGTTGCAAAATTGAGTTTATTGAAATCACTTCTAAGGGGACCAGGAACCTCAATTCCGCCAGCAATATATCCAGTATTAGGAACACTTCCAGGAATTGATGAGTTCAGTGTTGGAGTTGCTATTTGTGTCTGTGTCATATTACGGTCTCTGCCACTAACTCCAGTCATATATCTGTTACCAGTTGCCAGGTTGGCAGAAGGCAGAGCAAATGCAGTATCAGATGCATAGTTGATTTTGTCAGTTGTTGTTCTATAAGATCCATCATAACCACTGGTAAAGTATCCATTGGTAAAGTTGCCTGTTTGACCCCCTGCCTGAATGCTATGAGTTGTTTTTGCAGAAGGAAGAATTGAATTTATATCAACTGAATAAACCAATTTGTTAATATAAGATACATCAGGCTGACCACCAGTTGCAATGTATCCTGCTCTGTCATTACCAGAACCAGCCATATAACCACGTGCAGGAGTAATATTAGCAGTGGTTGGTTGATTAATTGTTTCAGTTGAAAAGTTTAATTTGTCAGTAGTTGATATGTTTGTATCTCCACCAACAAAATATCCATTGGTTCCATTTCCAACTCCAGCAGCAAATGAATTGGTTCTGCTTAAAGAATTAGTAAGAACCGTAGAAGTTTCTGTAGTGAATGTCATCTTTTGGACCCAACTTCTGTATGGAGCGCCAGGTCCTTGTCCTGTTCCAAGATAGGCAGCATTTTTGCTTTGCACTGACCCAACATAACCTTGTGCATAAACAAAATTTGCTCCAGGAACCAATACTGCAGTTTCTGTGGAATAAGATATTTTGTCTACTGCTGTAACTGATGCTCCAGCAAGATAATATGCAGCAGATTGTGAACTTCCACTACCTTGAGCTGATCTGCCAACTTGCAATTGTGCAGTTTTAACTGTTGCTGCAGTATCAGTTGTAAAGTTAATCCTTTCAGTCCCTGATGGGTTGAATGGTCCACCAACAAAGTATCCAAAGTCAGGAGGATTTGGTTTTCCTTTTAGGTTTTGTGATGTGGTTGTAGTAGGAAGTGCATTGGCCCTGGAACTTGCTCCAGCAAGCTGATGACGAGCAACACTTAATGCTGCACCAGGAATTGCTGTTGTAGTATCAGTGGAATAATTGACCTTATCCATTGTTGATACTGGACCAGGAGCACCACCACCAAAATATCCAGATGTTGAGTTACCTGTTGCACCTTGAGCTCGGCGAGCACTGCTTAAATTAGCACTAGGAATTCTTGCTAATGTCTCATTGTTGTAAGCTAACTTATCTACTGCTGATGTAGTAGGAGCACCACCACCAATATATCCGACAAATCCACTCCCTGTTCCAGTAGGTTGATATCTAGCAGCACTCATTGTTGCTGGAATTGTGGAAGTAGTTTCAGATGAAAAATTAAGTTTGTTTATTGCTGATAAAACAGGAACACCTGTTGTGCCACCACAAAAATATCCTGAATTAAATCCTAAAGCAGTTCCTGTTGCAGCAAAATTATAACGAGCACTAGTCAATGCTGCACTAGGAGCAGCTGCTGTTGTGTCAGTTGAATATGTTAATTTATCAACAGTCGAATAAGTTGGTGGATAAGTTAGACCTCCCGCAAAATATCCAAATTTTTCATTTCCTGTTGCAGCAAGACCAAAACGAGCAATACTTAATGCAGCAGCTGGAATTGCTGCTGTGGTTTCAGTTGAATAAGTGACCTTATCCATTGTTGATACTGTAGCACCGCCACCAAAATAACCTGCAGATTGACTACCTGTTGCAGCAAGACCATAGCGAGCAACACTTAATGCAGCACCTGGAACTACTGTAGTAGTGTCTGTAGAATAAGTGGTCCTATCCATTGTTGACAAAGGACCAGGATTACCACCACCAAAGTATCCAGTATCAAATCCTTGAAGAGTTGAAAAAAATGCCTCATCAGGAGTTACATATTCATCATTGAGAATATTATTTCTAACTGTCTTAAGTGTAAATACGCCTCTGGTCTCTTCTGCCATCTTTAGAAATACCTATGGTGAGAATACTTCCAGTATTCAAGATTCTTATACCTATTTAGAATCTCCTCACTTAAAACATCTTCAGGTCTTTTTGATTTTTTGCTTAATTTACTTCTCACAGAGTGCATATCTTTAAGTTTCCATTGATACTCTGTTTCTCTATGAGTATTATCTATGTGATTAAAGTCATGTTGATATGAATCCATTTCCAAGAACTCATAGATTCTATTCATAGTTTCTTGTGGCGAGTTCATCAGATCATCATATTCAACCATTAGTAAGTGTTTCTGGTCACCACGAATGAATGCCTGTGATTGTGCCCACAATGCTTGTTCAACAATCCCTTCCTTACTCATCAAGTAATGACACCTGTTATCATCAGTGACTGGATATCCTCTTTCAATTAAATGCTCATCAATGAATGAAACCTGTTCGGAGTTTCTATGAATCATTGTAATAAAAGATGTGAGAATGTCTGCCACATCTCTCACAGGACAAATAATCTTTGGGTTAGGTGTGATATAAGTCTTAATTCTTTCTATATTATTACTCCAGGCTCTGCAATGGTCAATCACTACAGGTTTTTCTACATCAAAGTAAAAGTTATCAATAACACTGGAGACTAACTTATAAGCAGACTTTGGTTTTGGGTAGGCAAGATATTGCTCACTACTGGAAAAATACTCATCAGTATAAAACATCAGTTCCAGAATAGGACTGACTGGTTCTGAATGAATGTTCGGATTTTGGTTTAGAATACTCCTCAATAAGGTGCTTCCTGATCGTGGAAGACCTGCCATAAAATGATATGTTTTACTCATTACCACCAATCAGTTGGATTGAAGAAGAACAATTGAACCAATCTTCCATTCTCAAAACAATCACCAAAGTTATAACTGTGTGAATGCCACAGGTCAGATCTGAATACTACCATTCTATTATACTTCATTGGTGATAGCAAGTATCTTGTCCATTTTGACCTATCCAATCCTTCACCATAAACTGTAGTCCACCATGCTTCTTTTTCATGAGGATATCCCCACAGTTTTGCCATCTCTGGCGTTCTGGGACAATACTCCATTCCAGTTTTATTGTGCTTCCAGAATGAAGTGCCACCTTCTTCAATACATTGTTCTGGAGTATTCAGATAGCAAACAGCACCAAACTCCCAGTTAGGGTCAACATGAACATCCTGTTTGAAACTATCCTTCTCCAATGAAATTCTAAAGTATCCATTGCTAGGAGCAGGAGTAAGTTTCCTATTTAAGAGAGTTTCAAATGCCTGATGAAGTTCTGGTGGATAATAGTTTTGATGTGAGTTTCTACCAGGATAGGTATAACTATCTTCTGGTTGTGGGTAGTCTGCTGTGAGTGCTGTATGGCGAACTTCATCAGGATTGGGATGAAAATCATCCACAATAATAATACTTCTCTTCATATTTTTTGATTATTATAGCACTAATTATAAGATGTTGGAAGTTCCTCCACCAGAAGCACCAAAGTTTCTAGCACTCATATTAGAACCACTACTTCTATGGTCTGGCATGGATGCACTTGGAACAAGTTGAGATACCTCTGTTGCATATGTAATTTTATCTACAGTTGTTACTGCTTCATAAGGAGATGGAACAATTCCTCCACAGAAGTATCCTTGTAATTCATGCCCAAAAGCTCCTGCAACTGATTGTCTTGGTCTAGCAACAAATCCATTTATTATTATTGAAGTATCTGTAGAATAATTGATCTTATAACCATAATTTGGCACTGGCGCTGGTGATCCTGGATTCTGTCCTGTGGCAAGATAAGCATCTCGTGAATTTCCTACTATAGCTCCAGCTCCTCTTGTTGTTGAATCGCTTGCTCCAAACAAATTAGTTGATGGAGATGCGGTCATTGTATCTGTGGAATAGATAAGTTTATCCATTTTTGTTGTGGTTGGATATCCACCACCAAAATAACCTTTATCAGGTCCACCGCCACCACAGAAATAATATCTGGCAGAAGATAGATTTGCAGATGAAGGAAGTGTTGAGTGAGTTTCACTTGAGAATGGCATCTTTAATGTAGTGCTGAGAGCACCAGTATTAAAACCAGCAACATAATAACCTGCAGATGGACTACTTCCTGATGTTCCACCATAGCGACCAGGACTTGGAAGATATGCACCTGGAACAGTCACAGAAGTATCAGTTGAATAAGTTACTCTATCTACCCATGATTCAGCAACAAAAAATGGTGAACCAAAATAACCACCTGCAGTATAACCTTTTGTGGTGTCACTGTAACCACCAAGATAATTGGATCTAGCTGAAGTTAGGTTAGTGGATGGAAGGAAACTTCCAGTTTCCGTTGCATAAAGAAGTTTATAGTAATTAGAAGTCCTACCACCAGCAGGTCCCCCGCCACCTGCAGTGTAACCTGTGAATGGTGTGGTTATTTGAGTATAAGAGACATCCAGTGTTGGAGTTGGTGCTTTTGCATATGGTCTTCCATAATCCAGTAAACTTGCTGTTGCTCCATCATTAGTTCCAGAAATTAATGATCCTGATGGAACTGCTGCAACAGTTTCAGATGCATATGATATTCTTTCAGTTGTTGTAACATATTGCCATCCACCCATAAAGTATCCATTGATCTTGGTATTTCCGACACTCTCAACATTATATCTTGCAGTATTCAGATTTGCAGGAGTCTGGGACCAAGTATCTACAGAAAAACTTAATTTTGAGATGAAAGAAACAGTTCCAGTATTACCACTTCCACCACCGAAATAACCTGCAGATTCTGTTGATGTCCCAGCAATATAACTTCTTATGTTTGTGGCAGCTGAAATTGCTTGAGATATTGTATCTGTTGAATAAATTAGTTTTTCAATATTGGAATAGTCACTAGGGGTTATTCCCTGAACAAAATATCCTTGTGTAGTATTTCCTGCACTTCCAAGATGATATCTTCCAGTTACCAATTTTGTTGCAGGCATTGAGGAAGATGTTTCACTTGCATAATTAAGTTTTTCTATTTTTGAATGAATAGTAGGTCCAGGAGAAAATCCTCCACCAAAATAACCATTGGTAAAACTTGTCACCGCTGCAGGATCATACCTACCAGGAGTTGGGAAACTAGCTCCAGGAACTGCTACCATTGCCTCTGTCAGATATGTCAGTTTATTAACAATTGTGCTGACGCCTCCTGGAGCACTTCCTAAACCAAAATATGCTGCTGTGTTGCTACTACTGCCACTATGAGCATCAATGTTACCTTGAGTATTATTGGCAGAAGGAAGTAAACCATTAGATTCTGTAGTGTAATCTATTTTTTGTGTATAAGAGAATGGAGTATATCCTCCTTGATAATATCCAAAATTTGAAAATGGAATATTTTTTAGGTTTTGTGTAGATGCAACAAAACCTGAAAGTGGTAGAGAATAACCAGTGATACTTCTTGGACTCACACCAGTCATAGCATGGAGTGGAGTTGTAGTTGCTGCGCTAGGAATGGCTGAAGCAGTTTCATTTGAGAATGTGAACTTATCTGTGGTAGTAATATTACCAGGAGTGCCTCCACTATAATATCCTGCAGTTGCAGCGGATAAGCTTCCACGCTGCTGTTTCTCTAAGGAGAGGTTACTTGATGCTGGAAGTGCTGCTGTTGTATCAGTAGAATATGTTAATTTATCAACACCTGATTGGTATGCTCCAGTATATCCACCTCCCCAGTAACTTGCAGTAGAATTACCTGTTGCAACCATGCCATATATGTTTTTACTTAGATTTCCAGCAGGAATATATGCAGTAGTTTCTGTTGAGAATGTCAACTTATCCATTCTTGACAAAAAACCAGGAAAACCACCACCATAATAACCAGCAGAGGGCGATGAAGAAGATGACAAGTAAGTTCTGGCAGCACTCAGAGAAGCAGATGGTAATGAAAAAGATGCATCCACTGCAAATATCATTTTATCTACAATGGATACGGTTGCTGCTCCATCTCCACCACCAAGATATCCGGCATTATCATTTCCAGTTCCACAGGCATATTGTCTTGCATAAGGTAGAGGAATGGTTCCTGAATATGTTTCAGTAACATATGAAAGCTTGTCCGCGCTTGAGAGTGAAGGAGCTCCACCCATAATATATCCATTGTTTACTGTTGACACTGCTCCAGCATTATACCTTGAAACAGTCAGATTAGCACTGGGAACTGCTGTTGTTGTGTCAGTGCCATAATTGAGTTTTTCAGTTGAAGATTTACTAGGGAGAGGAATTCCTCCAGCATAATATCCAACATTAGGCGATGACGTAACATTGTTATAAAACGCTTCATCAGGAGTTACCCAGGCTTCATCCTCTATTGAATATCTTACTTCCTGCAGAGTGAAAACACCACGAGTATTAGCCATCTTTTACTACAATCTTCTGGTATAGCATACTGTTATTTAGATTGTTC
>Ga0194123_10008306_pt1 | contig 10048 bp, 8 predicted proteins | sample TA2MahsurfametaG_5_FD_155479 | JGI IMG/M metagenome (GOLD analysis project Ga0194123, IMG submission 155479) | Freshwater microbial communities from Lake Tanganyika, Tanzania - TA2015023 Mahale A surface | ecosystem: Environmental > Aquatic > Freshwater > Lake | place: Tanzania: Lake Tanganyika... | reverse complement strand
GAAAGCGGCGGTCGGGCAGTTTCTGCAACACGCCGATGGAGCGGCTGCACAGCGAAGCACACCCCGCGGGATGGACCTGCAGCGAAGGTGGCTGCAACCGTTTGCCGTTGCGCCAGGCCCCTTGACTGGCCGCCGCCACAATGCGCTGCTGCAGCGGTGGCACATCCAGGACTGCCAGCACGGGTCGGCCCTGCTCAAACCGCGCCAAGGAGATGGCCCAGTAGGGAATGCCCGCGGCGAAATTGGTGGTGCCATCGAGGGGGTCCACCACCCAGTAGGCCGCTGTTGCAGGAATCGCCTGCTGCCCCTCCTCGCTGAGCACCCCTTCACCCGGATAGAGGCGATCAAGACCGGCAACGAGGGTCTGATCACTCCAGCGGTCACAGGCGGTGATCAGGGTGCCATCGGCCTTGAGATCTGAAGCCATGTGACCAAAGTCACTGCGCTGACGGGCCCCAACCTGATCGAGCAAGGCCGCGAGCTCGCCCGGCAGGGGTGGGGGGAGGGTCGTTGCGCTCATCCAAGCTCCAGGGCCAACACCTTGCTGAGACTCTGGCTCGTATCTTCTCTGAATTGGTGCAGGTTGAGGCGGGCGAGCAACACAAGCGCCAACGCCGCAACCGCAATCTCCACCAGCAACACCAGCGCGAAGGCGGGCAAGGGTCCGGAACCCAGGGCCCACTGCTCCTGCAGGGCGCGCCCCAGATCGAGCAAGCCGCCGCCGAACACCTTGCCCAGAGCGCGTGACAGCGCCTGCGCCAGGCCCCACACACCCACAAAAGTGCCAGCGGCCTGGGGCAGGGTGAGGTCGAGCATCAGCACCAGGGCACTGTTGGTGCCGATGCCGGCCGCCAGCCCAAACAGCAGCAGCACCCAGTTGAGCAGCACGACCTTGGCCGTGAAGCCGCAGAGCAGCAGCAGCACAAGCGTGGCCACGATCAACTGACACCCCAGCCGCGCTGCCGCGAGCTTGCCGAGACGCGGCACCAGCCACAGGCCTGCGACCAGCAGCCCCAGCAAGGTGCCGATGCCCCAGAAGGCATTGAGAGACGCCGTGGCCGCAATCGGCATGCCGAACACCTGGGCGCCATAGCTCTCAAGGATCGGATCCTGAAGAAACAGGCCCAGGGTGAAGCAGATCAGGAAACTGAAAAACACCAGCACCTGTCGGCTGCAGGTGATCAGCTGCCAGGCCTGGCGAAGGGTGATGGCATCGTCGCGGCCTGCCGTGGTGGCGCTCTGGCGCTGCTGGGATCGTTCCATGCCGAGGGTGGCCACGAGCGTGAGTGCCAGCACCACCGCAGCCACCTTGGCCATGAAGGCCAGCAGCACCGGCTCAAGCACGGCCGGATCGGTGATCCCGTCGAGGCCCTTGAGGCTGATGGCGATCACGATCGCGCCGATGACGATGCCCACGGTGAGCATGCACCAGATGATGCCGACGGCGCGGGGCCGCTCGGCCTCGCTGGTGCGGTCGATCACCAAGGCGAGATAGGGCGTGGTCGCCAGGGAGATGGAGAGGCCATAGAGCGCAAACAGACCGCAGAGCGCGGCAATGCCACTGGCCACGGCGACGCTGCTGCCCGCCTCAAGCAGGCGTGCCACGTGAAAGATCAGCGGGATCGAGGCCACGGCAAAGCCGCAGAACAGCAGACTTCCCAGCCAGATGTAGGGAAGCCGGTGGCGACCGCCCCAGGGATGGGCATCGCTGATCTGCCCGAACAGCACACGGGCCGGCGCCACAAATTGCTCACAGGCCAGGGCCCCGCCCACCAGCAGGCCTGGGAAGGCCAGCTCGGTGAGCATCACCCGGTTGAGCAGCCCTGAAAAGATCACGGCCAGGCAGCCGAGACAGCCCTGAAACAGGCCGAGCCTCAGGGTGGCAGCCAGGCCCAGGGATCCCACGGCTCAGAGCACCGCCTTGGCGGCCTGACAGGCCGGCTGCAGGGCGGGCTGCTCAACAGGAACCCTGCTGGCGCCGTCGACGATGGGCTTGGTGGCCGGCAGCACCGGCGGTGTGCAGAGCGCGATCTGATCGAGACCGGTGCGGCGGCGCAGTTCGGCCAGACGCTTGTTGTAGGAACTGATGGCGTTGGCGTGGCGCACCTCGGCCTGGGTGAGGTCGCGCTGGCTGTCGACCACTTCGCGCTGGGTGGTCACGCCGGCCTCCAGCCTGAGGCGCGCCAGGCGCAGGGCTTCACGGGCCGAGAGCACCTCACGGGCGGTGGTGGTGAGGTTGCGGTTGTTCTTCTCGAGCTCATAGAAGCTGGTTTCGACGTCGCGGCGGATGTCGTCGCGGCGCTTGGCGAACTCGTAGGTGTATTGCTGGGCCTGCTGCTTGCCGGCGCGGGAGCGGGCCGCGGCAGCGCCACCATCAAAGATGTTCCAGGTGACTTGCAGACCGATGCTGTTGTCGACGTTCCAACCGCCGGAACCGGGCAGATCGACCAGCACGTTCTGCGCACCTAAATAACGACCGGCAACGAGGCTGTTGAAGATGTTGAAAAAGGGCTGCACCGCACCCAGGGCCTGGTTGGCCGTGCTGTTGGCGATGGAGATGTCGAGCAGGGCCTGATCCAGCTCTTCGCGGAAGGCGAAGGCGGCGATGATGCTCTCCTGCAGGCTGGGTTGCCAGGCGCCGACCACCCGCGCGGGATCCTTGGCCGTGGGGGTCACCGACTGGGGCAGATCCAGCAGCGAGGCCAGGGTGCGGCGGGCAATGGCCTGGCCGGTGAGCGAGTCGGTGAGCAATTGCTGGTCGCGGGCCAGCTGGGTTTCGGCCTGCAGCACCTCCAGCTTGGTGGCGACTCCCGCCTGGTAGCGGGCGCGGGCATCGCGCAGGCTGATCACCGACGCCCGCACCGATTCCTGACCGATGCGCACGGAATCATCGGCCTGCTGCAGTTCGAAATAGGCCACATCGACCTGCAGGCGCAACTCACGCAGGGCAATCAGGTACTGATCCTTGGCCTTCTCAAAGCTGTCGCGGGCCGCCGCGATCGCCGGCACCCGCTGGGGGTTGATCAGGGCCCACTGCGCCTGGACCGTGGCGCCATAAAACCAGCGGTTGGTCGCACTCTGGCCATTGAGTGCGCGGTTGATTGACCCTTGTGTGAACTGCTGACCCCCGGTGAACGAAGGCAGGTTGTTGGCCGAGATGTTGAGGGTGGGATACCAGAGGGCAATCTGGGCCCGCAGGTTGCTCTGGGCCTGATCGACCTGGGTGGCGATCAGCTTGAGGTTGGGGTTGTTGACCTCGGCCAGGTTTTCGGCTTCCAGCAGGCCGATCGGGCGCAGCTCGCGGATCTGCACCTCGGCTGGCTTGGTGGGCAGGGCCAGTGGCTTGGGGGCAGCCAAATCCTGCACGGCAGGCAGCAATTTGGTGGCTGCCGGGGGTAACACGGACGCGTTCGCCCTGGGCCGGCTGCCCTTCACCTGAGGTGCCAGCGGCAAGGCGGGGGTTGCGGGCTCAGCCGACGCTGTGGGTGCAGGCGACGCTGATGGAGAGGGTTGGGCCGCCGCACCTGGGGGCTTCGCAGCCGGGGCGGCAGCGCACGGCAGCTGAACCACGGCGGAACCGACCAGGCACAGAAAAGCCAGCGAGCGCCGCACAGGAACCAGATCAAGACCGGCGCAGCTTAATGAATCTGAGCGGGTTTTCGACAACAAGCCCGCACCAGATCTGCTGCATCACCGACCACCTCGATCGGCACAGCAATCTGCTCCTGCACCTGATCGAGGCTCAGGTCATCAAGAAACACCGGCTCACCCTGGCGCAGCATGACCGAAGGCAGCAGCAGGCGCTCGCCCAGATCACGGCCCGCCAGGCCGGCCATGAGGTCGCTGCCGGTGAGCAGGCCGGTGACCACCTGCTCCTGCCCCCAGTAGGGACTCGGCAGGGCATGCAGGCACAACTCCAGGCCAGCCATCGCGTTCAGGCGCTCCACCACAGGAGCGAGGGCCTCACCCACCAGCTGCCCCACCACCCAGCTGAGCCGGCGGGGCGGATCCACCCGCTCGGGCAGATCGGCAGTGGCCTGATCGAGCGCCTCCAGAAAGGCGCGGATGCTGCCGACGCCATTTTCCTGCTGGGGGAGGTCTTCGTAGGCCAGCCGCGGCGGCAATGGCAGGCCCGCCATCAGGTACCACTCATCCGACAGCCAGGCAAAACGGCTGCCCAGCTGCTGCTGAAAATGCTGCTGCAGGGGCTCCACCAGGGCGATCACGGCCTGGGCGGCAGCCCGATCCACGGGCACCAGGCCATCGTCGGGGGGGCGAAAGCGGGTGAGCCCCACCGGCACCACCGCCGCCGAGAGCACGGCGGGCCAGTCACCGATGGCGAAGCCGGCCAGATCGGTGAGCGTGCGCTCCAGGGCGGCCCCATCGTTCAAGCCAGGGCACACCACCACCTGCGCATGGATCTGCAGATCGCGCTCGTCAAACCAGCGCAACTGCTCCAGCAGCTGACCGGCGCGGGGATTGACCAGCAAGCGGCTGCGCAGGGCCGGCTCGGTGGCATGCACCGACACGTAGAGCGGTGAGAGGCGCTGGGTCTCGATGCGCAGCCAGTCGGCCTCGCTGAGGTTGGTGAGGGTGAGGTACGAGCCGTAGAGAAAGCTGAGACGGTAATCGTCGTCCTTGAGGTAGAGACTGCGGCGCTTGCCAGGCGGTTGCTGGTCGATGAAGCAAAAGGGGCAGTGGTTGTTGCACTGCTTCAAGCCATCGAACAGCGCTTCGCTGAACCCCAGGCCGAGGCCTTCATCGGCGTCTTTCTCGAGCTGGACCACGTGGCGACTGCCATCGGGATCGTCGACCTCCAGGGTGAGCTCCTCTTCGCTGCAGAGCACCTGCAGATCGATCAGATCGCGGGGCCGCAGGCCATTGATGCTGATCAGGCGATCGCCCGGCTGAAAACCCAGCTCATCGGCGATTGAGCCCGGCTCAACGCTCACCACCACGGCCGGGTCGGGCTGACGTTCAGGCCCTGGAAGCGAGTCGGCCAGGGCAGCGGAGGGCTCATTCCACACGGGTTGGTCAGGCGCCGGAGCAAGCGGGCCGCGGGCTCATCCCACTGTGGCGGTTGAGCGCAGCCACAGCAGGATGCCAACGCCGAACAGCAGGCGATACACCACAAACACCCAGGTGCCGTGGCGCTGCAAATAGCGAAGCAGCCAGGCGATCGCCAACCAGCTCACCACCCCCGCCGACACCAGGCCCACCAGGAGCGGCAGCGGGCCGCCATTGGCGGGTGCGCTGACGGCATCCTTGAGTTCAGCCAGGCCGGCGAGGGTGATGGCCGGCAGCCCGAGCAGGAAGGAAAACCGAGCCGCCGCAGCGCGCTCCCAGCCGCTGAACAGGGCTGCCGTGAGGGTGCTGCCGGAGCGCGACACCCCCGGCACCAATGCCAGAGCCTGGGCCAGCCCCACCCATGCACCATCACCGGCCGTGACCTGGTTCAGCTGCCGGCGGCGCTGGCCCAGCAACTCGGCCAGGGCCAGCAACAGCGCCATCACCATCGAGACGATCGCAATGCTGGCCATGCTGCGCAGCGGCGAATGGTCGTAATCGGGCAGCCAGCGCTTGATCGCCAGCCCCGCAAGCACGATCGGCACGGTGCCCACGGCCATGGCCACGCCGAGGCGGGCATCTGGCTCGGCCCACTGACCATGGCGCAGGGCCCGGGCGATGGCTCGCGCCACCTGCTGCAGATCGGCCCAGAAGTAGGCGAACACGGCGACGATGCTGCCCAGCTGAATCACCGCCGTGAAGGAGACACCCGGATCTCCCCAGCCGAGCAGCACCGGCACCACCTTCAAATGCGCCGAGCTGCTGATCGGGAGAAATTCGGTCAGACCCTGCACCACCCCAAGCACCAACGATCGCCAGCAGGCCTGAATCAGCGAGAGCTCGCTGGATGCGAAAACCGGAACCATGGATCAGCCGGATGCAGGGATTGGATGGGCGCCAGCACCCGCAAAGGGAGCCGGGCTCAACCTATGGCCCCGATGCGCTTAAGGTTGCGCAACGTTTTTTCTCAGATTGGTGATCGGCGTTCCGCCAAGCCTGCTGTCTGGGCCCAGGCCTGAGCGGCTGCCGCTGGGAGCTCTCAGCGCCCGGACCTTGGCGGCGCCGGAGGCTGCCGTGCTGGGGCTGGCAGGGCTGCTGGTGACGCTGCCGGTGTTTGTGCAGGCGCCGCTGGTGCATACCCAGCCATGGCTGGCCACCCTGCTCACGGTGCCTCTGCTTGCCGCGGGCTTGCTATTGGGCCTAAGCGAGCGGCCCGAGCAAGCACGGCTGGGCGCGGTGCTGGTCGGCTTTGCCGGCAGCTGGTTCTGCGGCAGTCTCTTTTGGGGCTGGTGCCGGCTGCATCCGTTGTGGCACCTGCCGATCGAGGCCCTGGCCCTGCCCCTCGCCCTGGGAGGGCTGCGCAGCCGCTGGCAGTTGGCCGGCGCCTTCTATCTGGCCTCGCTGCTCGGCACGGCGGCCACCGATTGCGCCATGGCCCTCACCGGGGTGATGGCGCTGTGGCCCACGGTGCTCGCCGCCGAACCGAGCGCAGCGATCGGCTTGCTGCAGGATGCCGCCACGCTGGTGCTGAGCCCGGCCAACCTCGCCCTGGTGGTGGCCTTTGCCCTGGCCCTGGTTGCCCTCGGTCGCCGGCTCTGGCTTGGTTCACTGGCGGGGCGACTGGTGGCGATCACCCTGATCACGACCCTGGCTGTTGATGGCCTGTTTCTGGCACTGGCCCTGAATGCCCCCCGCTGGAGCGGGCTGATCTGAAGATCTGCAAAAGCCGGCAGCGGGAAGTTCAAAGCGGGAGTGCGGTGTCTGTAACGTTGCCTCACGCCTCTTGGAGTGTCGCGATGAAACGGCTGGTTGCCTGGCTGATGGGTGGGATCGTTCTGTTTGGCCTGCTGTGCACCCTGGTGCTGCCCCCGGCCGCCTTTGCCGCCGATCGTCGCAACATCGCTGACGACAAAATCGCCGAACGGGCCGGAAAGATCGATCTGAACAACTGCTCGGTGCGCCGCTTCCAGGATTTCCCTGGGATGTACCCCACCCTGGCGGGCAAGATCGTGCTCGGCGGTCCTTACAACAGCGTCGATGACGTGCTCAAGCTCGATCTGACCGATCGCCAGAAGGAGCTGTTCCAGAAGTACAAGGACAACTTCACGGTCACCGCACCCGAGGTGGCGCTCAATGAAGGCTTCGACCGCATCAATGACGGCCAGTACCGCTGAGCCCTAAGCTCGCCGCCACTTGCCGGCCGCCGGTTGTGACCGGCGGCCTTTTTGATGGCAACCACCCCCTCCAGCATCACTGGCACCTCCTGGGATGTGGTGGTGGTTGGCAGCGGGGCGGCCGGGCTGATGACCTGCCTGGAGCTGCCGACGCAGCTGCGGGTGCTGCTCCTAAGCAAAGGAGGCTCACCGCGCTCGGCCAGCCGCTGGGCCCAGGGCGGCATCGCCGCGGTGACCCGTCCCGACGACAGCCTGGCCAGCCACGTGGCCGACACCCTGCAAGCCGGCGCGGGGCTGTGTGATCCCCCCGCCGTTGACCTGCTGGTGCACCAAGCCCCCGGCTGCGTCGAACGGCTGCTGGAGCTCGGCATGGCCTTCGACCGCAACAACGGGGAGCTGAGCACCACGCTGGAAGCAGCCCACAGCCACCGGCGGGTGCTGCACGCCCAGGACCGCACCGGCGGCGCCCTGGTCGACGCGCTCGAACGGGAGGTTCAGGCCAGGCCCAATGTGGTGCAAAGCAAGGGCCTGATGGCCCTGCAGCTGTGGGTTGAGGCTGGCCACTGCCACGGGCTGCAGGTGCTGGAGCCCGATCGCATCGGCTGGGTGGCCAGCCAGGCGGTGGTGCTGGCCACCGGCGGCGGCGGTCATCTGTTTGCCCACACCACCAACCCTGCCCAGGCCAGTGGCGATGGCCTGGCGATGGCCTGGGCCGCCGGGGCGCAGTTGCGGGATCTGGAGTTCGTGCAGTTCCACCCCACTGCGCTGATGCTGCCCGGAGCGCCTCACTTCCTGATTTCGGAAGCGGTGCGGGGCGAAGGCGCCAAGCTGCTCGACAGCAGCGGCCATAGCCCGGTGAGCGGCCTGGTCGGTGCGGATCTGGCCCCGCGCGACCAGGTGAGCCGGGCCCTGGCCCGCGCCATGGGCCAACAGGGGGTGGAGCACCTGTGGCTGGATCTGCGGCCGGTCGGCGAGCCGCGGCTGCAGGCGCAGTTCCCCACGATCCTGGGCCGCTGCCGGGAGCTGGGACTGGACCCCCTCCAGGCTCCGATCCCTGTGGCGCCAGCGGCGCACTACTGGATGGGCGGCATTGAGACCGACCTTGACGCAGCCACCTCGCTGGGTGGCCTCTATGCGGTGGGTGAGGCGGCCAGCACCGGCGTGCATGGGGCCAACCGGCTGGCCAGCAATTCACTGATGGAATGCCTGGTGTTTGCCCGCCAGCTGGGGCGCCACCTGGGACGACACCTGGCGCCCTCAACCCCGGACGCCAGGGTCGAGGCCACACGGCACCTGGGGCCGCTGGTCGCGGCAGGAGAGGAGGCCGACGAGGGGGCGATCCAGAGCCAGCGGCAGCACCTGCGGTTGCTCTGCTGGCAGGCCGCGGGGGTGGAGCGGCAGGCCTCAGTGCTGCGTCAGGCCCTGCGGCAGGTGCGGGAACAGCGCCTGGGACTGGAGCGCTGGCCGCAGGTGCAGCAATGGCGCAGCCTCAACCCTGGCGAGGGGGTGAGACTCATCGGCACCAGCGAGCGCAGCAGGCTGCGCGACCAGATCGATCTGCACCATCGTCAGATGCTGACGGAGCTGTTGATTGAGGCAGCCCTGTTTCGCGGCGAGAGCCGCGGCGGCCACCACCGCACCGATGCACCAGCGAGCCAACCGTTCTGGCAGCGCCACACGGTGCAGCGGCAGGGAGAGCCAATCAGCACGGCGCCGATCCACTGAACGGATGGCAGCGAACCGGGTTCTGACCTGTACCGCGGCCACGTGAAGGCTCAAGCCTCAGGGTCCGGCGGGCATGGCAGGGGTCACCAGGGAGTCGTAACCGACCAGGTTCGCCAGTTTCTGCAGCGGCTTGACACCCGAATCCAGCTGCCCGTTGATCTCCCAGCTGGGGAAGCCCTCAATCTTCTTCTGCTGGCAGAGGGCGGCCTGGCTGTTCTGGCCGTCGGGGGCGCACTCGATCACCTTGAGCTTGGCGGTGGCTTCCTTGCCGAACAGCTGCTTCTGCTCATGGCAATGGGGGCACCAGTAGGCGGAGTACATCACCGCGCCTGAGGCGGTGAGCTTCTCGGCCAGCGCCACGGTGCTGGGGGTGCTGATGCTGGTGACCGGAATCGGGGCTCCCTTGGTGCTGAGCGCCGCGGGCTTGTTGACCGCGGCAGCCCAGCCCAGGCCCACCAGACCCACCACCAGGGCCACGAGAACACCTCTGAAGACCAGCTGGCCGCGATCGGCCCAGTCACCCTGGAGCAGGCTCAACACAAACAAGCTGATGCTGAGGGCTGCCGAAAGAATGCAGAAGGGGCAGCAATCGCGGATCGCAAAGGCCATCACGCCCAGCAGCACCAGGCTGAACACCGCCATGGCCGTGCTCAGCAGAAACACACCCCAGCGGCAGGGAGCCTGGACCTGCAGACGCAGCTCTCCGCGGCTCACCAAGGGGGCCAGGGCCAGCAACAGCATGGCCCCGTACGCCAGAGCCCCAAACAGCGACAGGGGTTGGCCCAACAGGCTGCCCCAGGCGCTGGAGAGCACCTTGTCGCAGCCATTGCAGCCCAGAAAGCCCTGGCTGCTGCAGCTCAGCGACCCCAGCAGGCCCCATGTGTTGAGGGTGATCGAGCCGGTGTCGATCAAGCCGATGGTGGCCAGCACGGCCATTACCACCCGCACCCAGCGGTGGCCGCCTTCGGGCCGGCGGCGCTGACTGCTGAGACGCTCGCTGAGACGGCTGGCGGTCACAGGATTGATCGACAAAGCGATCGCATTCTCGCAGCCTCAGCCGGCCCGACCACCGTCCCATAGGG
>Ga0194123_10008301_pt1 | contig 10049 bp, 5 predicted proteins | sample TA2MahsurfametaG_5_FD_155479 | JGI IMG/M metagenome (GOLD analysis project Ga0194123, IMG submission 155479) | Freshwater microbial communities from Lake Tanganyika, Tanzania - TA2015023 Mahale A surface | ecosystem: Environmental > Aquatic > Freshwater > Lake | place: Tanzania: Lake Tanganyika... | reverse complement strand
AGCGATGGAACGTGACTTCGGAGATGTTTCGGTCCTTGCAGACCTCCTTGATGTTTCGGCCGCTGTCGGCCTCCCGCAGGGTCCGGATCTTTTCCTCAGTCGTGTGTCGTTTGCCTTTCATGATCTGGGTTCCTTTCTACACGCCCCAGACTGTCACCGCCAGCGGATCAATTATCGGCGGTCACCTCAGCGCGACTCACGCGGGAGCTGCGGGCCGATCAGAACCGCAACGTATTCGACAGGATAAACTGGCGGTCGGGCGGGACGCGGACGATGGCGGGGCGGCCATCCGGATTGGTGGTCACCGTGATGAGGTCCTGGCTGCCGACGAGATTGCGGACGTTGAGTTGCACGCGCCAAGCGACGCGGTCGCCAAAGATGCGACGGCGGTAGCTCAGCCAAACGTCGCCGTTGAACTCGGGGTCGCCGAAGAAGGGCCGCGCGAGATCGGGCTGGACGACGCCGTTGACGATCACGTTCGGGTAGCCGGTCGCGACCTCGGACTGCCAGCGGAGGCCACTGCCGACGCCCCAGCCGCGCAGGCGGCCGGAGAAGTCGTAGCTTGCGACGAAGTTCACGCGCCACTCGCGCTGCTCGAGGGACTTGGTGCCTTCCTTGGTCAGCTCAGCCCGGAGGGGGACGAGCGTGTTGCCATTGTGGCGGGTGGCGTAGGTGGAGAGTTCACCGAGCACCGGGCTGTCGCGCACATCGCGGATGGGCGAGCGGTCGATGTTGGCGCGCATCTCTTCGGCGAATTTGACGAACTCGGGCGCGATGTTGCTCTTCACCGTGGTCTGTTGGGCGACGTTGAGCGACACGCGCAGGCCGCGCGCCGGGTTGCCGGTAAGGTCGAATTCCCAGCCTTTGGCGACGAAGGAACTCGTGCCGACGGCGCCGACGATGGGATTGCCGGCGACGCGGCGGGTGTTGCCGAGCGTCTCGATGCGCAGGTTGCGCGCCGAGCGCGTGGGCTCGGGGAGGAACTTGATGATCTCCTGGTAGGCCTGCTCGAACGAGGAGATGCCGACCTGAGCGAGGCCCACTTGCTCGAGGGTCATGCCGCTCGCCTGGGCGTCCAGCATGCGCTGGAGCGAGAGCGTCTCGATGCCGCCGATTGCGTTGTTGATCGCGCCCTGGAGGGCGGGGTTGGTGAAGCCCTCGCCGGCGGTCTCGAAGCGATTGACGCGCGCGGAGAGCTTGCCGCCGAAGAGATCGAACATGAAGCCGTATTCCTTGGTCGTGCCGGTGGGCGGGGCGACGAGCTCGTTGAGGACATTGCGGCGCGTGCCGACCGGGCTGAAGTTCTCCGATCGATTGGCGAAGACGCGCACATCGGCGCCGAGCGGGAGCTTGGGCAGGATTCGCTCCGGGTAGCGCGCGACGACGCTCCACGTGAGGGTGTTGCCCTTGGCGGATTCGGCGGCGCGGGGGTTGAGCGCGATGGCCTTGGAGTCGAAGTCGCCGCGCGGGAGGCGATCGCGGGTGGTGGGGTCGGCGTCGTTGTCGAGGTTGAGACGCTCGAACTTATCCTGGGCGTCGCGACGGAGGCCCGCGATGGTAATCACGTGGTTCGCGAGCCAGTGACTCTGGAGGCTGGCGACGGAGGACTCGATCTCGCGGCGGCCGATGTTGCCGTTGCGGAGGTAGCGGGTAACGATGAGTTCGGTATTGCGCACGCCGCGCTGGGCCGCGGGCCCGCTGCCGTCGAAGTAATACGCCTGGTGGCGGTCGCTGTCGCGCGGGAGGACGATGTCGAGGGGCTGGAGACGCACGTCGGCCGGGCGCGCGGTGGCGAGCTGCGAGGGTCCGACGTAGGCGGCGATGCCAACCTGGCGACGGAACTGGTCGATGGTGTTGGCAAGGATGCCGGCGAGATCGAGGGTGGCGCTCTCGTAGGCGTGGCCGAAGGTGCGGCTGCGGGTCTGGATGGTGTTGTCGAACCACATGCCGGTGAACGTGTGCCGGCCGAACCAGAAGGCGGCGCGACCGTTGCCGAAGAGGTCCTTGCCATCGAGCGTGACGAAGGCCGTGGCGCGGGCGGTCTCGCGGTCGCTGCGCGACTCGTTCTCGTTGAGGTCGGGCTGCACGAAATAGGGGCGGCCGAGATTGGGGTTGGGCGCGTCGTTGCCGATGAATTGATTGATGTCGATGCGGAGGTCGGCGGCGCCGCCGTTGAACGGCAGGCGCGTGACCGTGCGGTAGCGCTGGTAGTCGTAGCTCAGTTCCACACCGGCGCGGCCCTTCCAGAGGCTCTGCTCGAGCGTGACGGACTGCGCCTGGAAGTCGCGCGCCACGCGGTTGGTCTCACCCGTGTAGAGATTGTTGTAGAAATCGAAGATGCCACGGTCCTGAATCGAGGGGTTGTCAAAGCCGGGGAAGGTGCCGCCGTTGAACGCGTGCTGCGTTGCGTATTGATCGACGCGGATGCGGCCGGGCACGCCGGTCCAGAGGATGCGTCCCTGGCCGCCATTGAGATTGGAGTTGGCGCCCGTGAGGCCCTGCGTCGGGCCGCCGGGCTGGGAATAGACGGCGGCGAACTGGAGGAAATACGGGATCGTGGTGTGCGTCGGCAGCGATTGCTGCGTGAGGTTGTTTATGGTCTGGCGCGGGGTGAACGTGCCGTTGTCGTAAAACGCGGGGAAGACCGTCCCCGTGAAGCGCTGGAGATCGCGCGAGGGGAGCGACCACCACGAGCTGATGCCGTCGGAGGGCGGCACGGGGTTGGGCGGATTGGTGGTGATGTCGCCGTATTCCGCATTTGCGCGCAGCGTGGTGGCGCCGAGGAAGGGGCTGCGCTTATTTTCCGCGAGGATGGCGGTGATGGCGCCGTAGACGCGCTGGTCGCGGTCCCACGCGGGGCGCTGGGTGTGCTCGGTGCGCTTGTTGAGGCCTGCGATGCGCACGGCGACTCGGCCCTTGATGAGGGTGCGGTTGAGATCGAAGGACTCGCGGTGGCCCCAGCGCTCGGAGAGTTGGATGCGCACCTCGTGGAAATTGGAGCCGAAGACGGGGGCGAGCGTGGCGTTGTCGATCACGCCGCCAGGGGAGCCGATGCCGAAGAGAAGGGCGTTGGGGCCGCGGTTGAGGGTGACGCGCTCGGTGTTGTAGGAGTCGAACGGGATGTCGGAGAGGAAGAAGTTGCGCGTGAGCTCCGCGGAGGCGAGGCCGCGCACGCGTTGGTTGCGCTCAGGCTCGGCGCGGGCGCCGCTCTGGTCGTTGCGTCCGCCGCCCATCGAGCCGCCGGCGAAGTTGCCATCCACCCCGCCCACCTCGGTGCTGACCGTGTAGGGCAAGAGCGTGCCGCTGTCAGCGGCGACGAGGTCGTTGAGAAATTCCTTGGTGATGACGGAAATTGAGGTGCCGACCTCGTTCAGCGGAGTGTTGAGACGCGTGCCCGCGAGGGTGTTGGTGGCGGTGTATCCGACATCTTTGGACCCCGAGACGGTGAAGGCCGAAAGCTGCACGGCCTCCTCGGTGGCGGCGGACGACGCAGTGGATGCGGTCGCGACTTCCGCGGCCGGCGGGACCGGGGCGGTTGGCGGTCGGGCGCTGGGCGCGGTTGGAGCCACCTGCCCGAAGGCAGAGGCGGCGAAAACGCTGAACGCAGCAGCTAGGCGGGACGTCGGGGTGAAGGTCACACGAGAAAACGACTCCACGAAGCCGTTTTCCCACGGGCTGGCGGGCGTGATGTAGATGGTTTTGATGTTTTGCGCGGGGTTAGAATGTAAAGGTGTTGGCGAGGGTCCAGCGGGTTTCGTTCGGGATGCGGACGACGGCGATCGTGCCGTCGGGATTCGCCTTGACCGGGATGTCGTGGTCGTTGCCCCAAGCGTTGCGGACATTGAGCTGCACGCGCCAATCAATGTTTTTGAAAATCTTGCGGCGGTAGGTGAGCCAGACATCGCCGGCGAGCTCCGCCGGGCCGAAGAACGGATTCGCGAGGTCGGGGAACTGGGTTTCCATGATCGCACTGTTGTCGGCGATCTGGGCGACGCTCGTGTAGCTCTTGTTGGTGGCGACGATCTTTTCCTTGAGGCGTTGGCCAGTTAGAAACGGATTGCCGATCGCGACGCGCTCCTGCCAGCGGACGGCGGTGCCGACGCTGAACAGCTTGAGCAAGCTGTGTTCGAAGTCCTTCAGGTCATAGGTGGAGATAAAATTTGCGCGCCACTTGCGCTGCTCCTGAGCGACGGCTCCGTCGCGGGCAATCGTGGACGCGAGCGGATTGGCGATCTGCACGGCAAATTCTTCGCCGATCAAGCGGCTGCCCGCCAAGGCCGGCGCGTGGTCGATGCCGAGAAGATTGAGCTTGGTGAGATTGGCCAGCGTGGCATCGGCAACTTCCTTTGTCAGACGCGCGGAGCCGTTCACGACGGTCTCCTGTTTCGCAACGTTGAAGGAAACTCGCAAATTGCGGGTCACATTGCCGACGAGTTCGGCTTCGAATCCGCGGGCATCCAGATCGGTGGTATCGGTGAGGCCAGCGATGGCGTCGGTCTGCAACGCGCCGGAGGCCGTGAAGCGGTAGCGTTTCAGCGAGTTGGTCGGTTCCGGCAGGACCTTCATCATTGCGTCGATGAACTGTTGGTAGGACGTGTAGCCGGACGCTGCCGCTCCGCGGATGCTGGCAAACGGAATTCCCTGGGTCTGCGCGGTGAGATGGCGGCCGATGTAGACGTCAGGCATATTGTAGAGCATCCCCGTGGCACCCTGCGCGTTATTGGACGAGTTCGACTGGACGGTGTGGAACCAATTCAGGCGCAGGGATACGCGCCGCTCGAGGAATTCGAGGAGAAAACCGTATTCGTCGGTCGTGCCGGCGGGGGCGGCGATGATTTGTCCGTTCAAGTTGGCGCGCACGGCGATCGGGTTGAAATTGCCCGAGCGGTTGAAGTAGCCGCCGATCTCAGTCCCCAGGGGCAGGCGGGCGGTAAGTTTGCGGGGAACGCGGCCGACGAGGCTCCACGTGAAATTATGCACACCCTCGTCGAGATCAGGCTTGGCCCGGAGACGGGTGCTGGAGACGTCGAGCGTGTTGTCGGGCAGGCGCCCGTTGCCCGCGCTGGAGTAGGTCGCGAGATTATCCCAACGCCACCCGAAGACACTCACGATGTGGTCGCGGAAGAAGTCGCTCTTCACGCTGAGGGACTTGGAGTCGATGACTTGCCGGCTCCTAGAACCAAAGTTCAGGAAGTTGCGGACAGTGAGGTTGTCGGTTACGAGTTGCTTGGTCGTGAAATCGAAGAAGGTGACTTTGTGCGTTTCGCCCTCGCGCGGAATGTGGGCGCTGAACGGGTCGGTGATCCGCACATCGGCCATCGAGTTGGCACCGAGCACGGAGGGGCCGACGTATTTGATGACAGTCGGGCTGATGCGATAAGCCGCGCTGAAATCCTCTTGGAATACATCGGTGTTGAGATTGCGCGTGGTGCTGGTCCAGCCGAGCTGGTAAGTGAGGCTGAAGAGGTCGATCCGCTGCCGGTTGAAGAGGCCGGTGATTGTGTGGTTGCCGAGCGGAACGCCGAAAATATTTTTCCCCCGGTTCTCCAGATCCCATTTGTAAAAGGCCGTGGCACGAAACGCCTCGCGATCCCTGCTCTCGGTGCGATCCGACAGACCAAGCTGCTGGATGAAGGGACGACCGAGATTGGGATTGGGCTGGTCGTTCGTGAGGTAGCGGGAGACGTCGATGTAAACGCCTGCGGAGCCGTTGGCCCCGCCGTTTTGACCGAAAGAGAACGGCAAGGCGCGGGAAGACCGGGTCTTTTGCTGGTCATATGCTAGTTCCACGCCGCCGCGGCCGTCGAAAAACTCCTGGGTGAAAGCCAAGTTGCCGGCCTGCAATGTCTGCTCGACGCGGTTCGAGCCGCCCGAAATCAAACGGCGGCGGTAGTCGAAGATATTGCGGTCCTGCAAACTGGGTTCGGAGAAACCGGACAACCACGCGATGCCCTTGCCGGTGGCAATCGCGTCGATCGCCGCCCGCCCGTTGGGCACCTGGGTATAACGCACACGGCCCATGATGCCGGCGAGGCCAGCCAACGCGGGATTGGTGCTGCTGCCGAAACCCGGTGCGACCTGACCCGGAGTATCGTAGATCAGCGGGATGTGCACAAAGTAAGGCACGCCGTAGTAGCCGGTGAAGTTTTGCGGAATCGCGGCCGCCGAGGCGCGGTTGTCGACGGTGACTTTCGGTGCCCACATGTAGGTGGGAGAGCCCTGCTTGATGCGGGGGTCGAGCGTGACGCCGGGGATGCTGTCGATCGACGCGTCGGGGGGCTGGAAAAAGATGCTGAAGTCGTTGAGCGGCGGAATCACGTTGACGGGGGTGGACTGGGTGTCGCCCAACTCTCCGGAGACGCGCACCGTGCTGCGGCCGAACCAAGAGGTGCGGTCAGATTTGCGCAGGACCACATCGAGGGTGCCAAACACGCGGCGTTTTCGGTCGAAGGCCGGCTCTTGCTGGAAATTGTTCTGCTCGTTGACGGTCGCGATGCGGAAACCGAGGCGGCCTTTCTCGAGCACGCGGTTGATATCGGTCGTGCCGCGGTAGGAACCGTAGGAACCAAACCGCGTGCCGATTTCGGTGCGGTGGCGATGCAGCTCGGGGCGGATGGTCGAGGCCTCGATCAGACCGGCGGGATTGCCGATGCCGAAGAGCAGGGAGTTCGGGCCGCGGCTGATCGTGACGCGCGAGAGATTGTAGGAGTCGAAAGGAATATCGGTGATGAAGAAATCACGGGTATTGGTCGCGGCACCGATGCCGCGCACGCGCTGGTTGTTGCCCGGGCTTTCCCGCGCTTCGGCCTGGTCGGGACGGCCGTTGACCTGATCGCCGCCGGCGAAATTGCCAAACACGCCGCCGACTTCCGTGGAGGTCGTGAGCGAAAGAAGTTCGCCGGCGTTGGTTGAAGCGGTGTCGGCCAAAAACTCCGGCGTGATGATGCTCACCGAGGCGCCGACATCGCGGAGCGCGGTGTTGATGCGCGTGCCGGCGAGCGTGCTGTTGGCGGAGTAGCCGACCGAATCGTTTTCGCTGACGACAAAGGGATCGAGCGCGACGAGTTCATCGGCCCCACCAACACCGCGTGGGGCGCGCGTGACCGAGGGCGAATCACCGCGCGCCTCGGCTTTTTTTGGCGGGCTTTCGACGCGGCCGTCGACGGCTCGTCGGATCGCGAAAGAGCCCGACTCGGCATCGCGCACGACGATGAGACCAGTGTCGGCGACGAGGAGTTCGAGCGCCACCGCTGGGGTGTGTCGTCCGCTCACCGAGCGGGTGGTGATGCCGCGCACGAGGTCGGTGGGGAACGCGACCTGCACGCCGGCCTGCGCCGTGAACTGCTTAAGGGTGGTCTCGGCCGGTCCGGCGGGCAGATCAAACGATTTCGCGCCGGCTTCGGCAGCGCGCCCGGCGAGGGAGCCGAGCAGAGCGCACAGCACGACCAAAACGCGGAGAAAACCTAGCGACCACGGTTGCGGTGGGGAGAAACAGATCATGGGGGTAGGGTTCCGCGATTAAGACGAACTCCCCGCCGAAACCTTTACGCCAAAGTGCGGCGCAACTCCGAAATCCAGCAGCCACGCGGCGCTCACTCACGCCCGAGCAGGAGGCGGTCGGAGTGGTCTTGGTTCAGCTTCAGTCCGAACGTCGCCGAGGCCAGGCGCGCAAACGTCGCCGGATCGTCCTGCGCAAAATCGCCGCTGATGCGCAGCCGCCCCACCTGCTCGTCCGCGACCGCCAGCTGTATCCGGTTTACCCGGTTATACGCCTGCACGGCGTGGACCAGCTCCACCCCGTCGAACTCGAAGCGCGGCACCCGCCACGCGAGGAGCCGGCGAATCTCCTCGGCCGAAAGCGTGGTGACGTGGGGAGCCACCGACGCGGCAGCACGATCCACGATCACCTGCTGGCCCGCGGTGAGCAAGGGGGGCGACGCGCGCTCGGCCGTGACCGGCGCCGCGGGTGGACGAACCGCGTCTTCGACCCGCACCTTGCCCTCGGTGACGAGAACGGACACCGCGCTCGAATCGAGGCGGACGTTGAAAGACGTGCCAACCGCATGGGCTTCGACACCGGCGGCGGAAACGATGAAGGGCCGCGTGGCATCGGGTTCGACGCGAAAGAGCGCCTCGCCCCGCACGAGCTCGACGCGGCGTTTCCCGGCATCGAATTTCACGGCGATCACCGCACCGGGTTTGAGTTCGACAAGCGATCCGTCGGGCAGGCGGCGCAGCGGCTCAAACGCCCGAGCGACGGCCGACGCGCCGCCCTCCAAGCCACCTGGCGACAGCGCCGACCAGGCCCAGAGGCCGGCGCCGAGTAACACGAGCGCGGAGGTAGCGGCCAGCAGCCGATGCCGGGTCCGGCGACGCGCCCGCACGACCAATCGCGTCACCAGCGCGGGAGCCGTCCCGTGCAGGCGCGCGCGCTGAAACACGCCGGACATCCCGTCGAGCCGACGGAACGCCTCGGCGTGCTCCGGGGCCGCATCGTGCCAGCGTGCGAATTCGCGTTCGGCAGCCGCATCCAAGCCGCCCTGACGGCGCACCACCCAGTCGGCGGCGACGGCTTTCACCTCAGCGGAAGAAGGCGGGACGGGATTCATGGCTGGCGCAACCGACGGTGCACAAATTCCTCACAGCGGAGCAAGCCGCGGGCCGATTGGACCGCGACCGTATTTTCGGAAATCCCGAGGCGGCGCGCGACCTCCGCCTGCGTGAGGCCCTCGACCTGGCAAAGGACAAAGATCTCGCGGCAACGCGGCGGCAGCGACTCGACGGCTTCGGCAAGGAGTTGAATTTCCATCTCGGTCTCGGCGGAGGCATCCGGAGCCCCGCTCTCTAAGACGAGCAACTGGGAGGAATCCTTTACGGCCACGAACGGAGCGCGTTGTTCGCGTCGCACCCAATCGAGCGCAATCCGGCGAGCGACCGTGAAGAGAAACGCCTGGGCGAGCCGAATCGGCTGGATCGCGCGCGCCCGCCAAACGCGCAGATAGGATTCCTGCACCACATCGTCGACGTCACGGACCGTGGGAAACGTGCTCCGCAAATACGCCTTCAGCTTCGCATCATGCGGCTGCACCTCTTCCGTGAACCAGCGGGTTTTCTCGGCATGAGGCATGGGGTCAGCAAACGCGGAGCGCCGTCGCAATCAGGCCATAGTTAAGCGCGGGCGGAACGCAGCTCCAGCAAAATTTCATTTTCACGGCGGAGATGCGACGCACGGAACGACACGCGAGAAACGCCTAGGGAAACGCCCCGACGCGTGACGTCACGGGCGAGGTTCGACGAGCCGCCAGTGGGTGGGAGCGGAGAGGAAATCGATGGTTACGATGCCGTCGGCCGCCGGGGCGAGGGCGATGGTTTCGCCGCGACGGCCGTCGCCGATGCGGGGGACGGGCGGGAAGGGGGGGAAGTTCTCCGCAACCCCTCCCGAATTCAATCCCCCAGTAAATCCGGTTTCCTTCCAGTAACCACAACTTGACCACGAACCCGGGCTCAGGGGAGGATTTCCTGATCTGGGTTCCTTTCTACACGCCCCAGACTGTCACCGCCAGCGGATCAATTATCGGCGGTCACCTCAGATGCAATAATCGGAAACCACCGCACATGGGCCTTCTGCAGAATTTAATGGTGAGTTTCTCGGTGTTAATTCGACTGTTGTTCGTTAGAGAGATGCGTCTAGTTAAAAGGTTGCGTTTCTTGGCGTACTCAACCGGCAAGAGGTCAACCGAGGCGCGGTGGAAAAACGTGGCGCGAGTGAGATCAACCTGTTTGTCCTTGAACAACCCTTTCAGCGGCAAGGGTTAGGCAGGCAGCTTGAGATGCAGGTCCTGGATGACTGCAAGGAGCACGGTGTCAAACGGGTGATCGTCGAGGTGAATATCGCGCAGGCATCCGGCTTTTACGAAAAATGGGTCCTTCGGTCATTTCCGTGGGATGCGGGGGTGGGCGGGGCTGAAGCCTGAGTGACGGTGGGACTGGTCTTCGCCTCCGGCTCCGAACCCCGAACCGCTGGGAAGGAAGCCGGCGATTGCGTGCGT
>Ga0194123_10008299_pt1 | contig 10054 bp, 9 predicted proteins | sample TA2MahsurfametaG_5_FD_155479 | JGI IMG/M metagenome (GOLD analysis project Ga0194123, IMG submission 155479) | Freshwater microbial communities from Lake Tanganyika, Tanzania - TA2015023 Mahale A surface | ecosystem: Environmental > Aquatic > Freshwater > Lake | place: Tanzania: Lake Tanganyika... | reverse complement strand
AGAGTGAGAGAGAGAGACAGAGAGAGAGAGAGAGAGCGAGCAAGAGATGAGGTAAAAGAATTGGAGAGAAAGAGAGAAATAGAGAAACAAGAGAAAGAGAATATAAAAGCTGCAGATCATGAAAATTTTAGAGAAAAATTAATAATTTCGTGGGGACTTCCACCAAATACTACTAATAAAAAATTATGTCTACATATAGCTGAAATTGATAATGAAAACTTTATAAATTGGATGAAAGATAGAAAATATTATATTAATCCAACACAAAATCTAAAATTGTTTAGAAATTATGTAGAATATGACGAGAAAGAAAGAATAGCTAAAATGATGAAAGATGATAATTTTGTTTCAGAATTTATAAAAAAATACTATAATAATGATTATAACAGTTTAATTTCAAATTTTATAGATGAAAGAATTACTATTAGAGACGAATATTTGATGAGGATAGAAAAGGAAAAACAAGAACTAAAGGAAAAAACACAACAAACACAACCATCTTTATTTCAAAGTATGTCAAATATGTTATTTGGAAGGTAATAAATACATATTATTATAATATTTATAAATAGTTATTAATATATATTCAATCATTTTTAACAATATAAAATATATAATCTCAAAAAAATGATTAAAAAGTTTTATTTTTTCATATTAATATATTAAGATATTAAGATATTAAGATATTAAGAAAATGCTGAACATTATTGATGTCATAAATATAGAAGAGGAAATTGGAGAAAAAATATTATGCGGTGGAACCGGTAGAACTAGCAAAGATATTAAATATAGTGCAAGAATTAGTTACGTATCTAAACTATTTAATAAGATTGTTAAAAATGATATGAATATACATAAAAAAAATTATATTAAAAGACAAATTCTTAAGGAGATTGATATAATTATAACAAATAAAATGTATTCTAAGGTGATAGAAGAAATATTTATAAAAAAGTTGAAGAATATGATAAGGATTTAGAGGAATTATCTAAGCAAATAACTATAGAAATATATGATGATATTATTAAAGAATTAAATATGATATATAGAGAATACATATTTGATGGAAGTATAACTAATAGTTGTTATGAAGTGTTTCTATTTGGAATAATGGAAATAGAATATGCCAAACTCATTAAAAACTTGGAGAATAAAAAATAATATTCAAAATACCAATATAATATTAATATTTTTTCTTCAATATAACATATAATATCATTAAGTTCAGCATACTCGTCTATAAAAAATTCTTCATATTTATATTTTTTGTTGTATGATAAAAATTGATACATAGGGATTTCTTACTATATATATATATCATAATATATGGTTTTATCACACATATTTCATTTATCAGATTTACATATTAGAAATGGAGATAATAAATATTCAAGATATGAAGAGTATAAAGAAGTATTTAAGGAAACAATTAAATCAATAAAACATGAAATAAAATTAAAAAATTTATCATTTGAAGATTTTATTATAGTTATTACAGGAGATATTTTTCATAATAAAAATGTGATTGGTAATTATGGACTGATTATATATCGTAAATTTATACAAGCTTTATCAGAAATAGGTAGGACATATATTATATCCGGTAATCACGATTATGATCAAAGCGATATAGATAAACCATCTTTAGTATATTCATCTACATTTGCTATACCTAATATTTTTGTATTAAATTATTCAACATCATTTGTTATAGATGATGTAGGTATATCTTTTGTAAGTATAGATAAAACATTAGATAGTTATAAAAATAGTGGAAGAATTAAAGATTTACCTCCATTTCCTGATATTGAGAAAAAAGTTAAGTACAAAATAGCATTATTTCATGGTTCATTTGCTTTTGCTAAATTATACAATGGTAATACAATAGAAGAAGTATTTAACCCATATCCTTTAGAATGGGTTAAAGATTTTGATTATGTGCTATTAGGAGATATTCACAAAAGACAAGTTTTTATTTATAAAAATAAAACAATATGTGGATATGCTGGGAGTTTAATACAACAAAATTTTGGTGAAGACATAATTAATCACGGATATTTATTATGGGATTTATATAATAAAGATATAAAAAAAATAAATGTTTATAACAATAATGGTTTTATAAATATTAAAGAAAGTGATGATGAAAATAAGGATATATTAATAAGAATTAATGGAAAATACGAGAAAACATTAGAAGAACATATTAAAAATAATATAGAGATTTTTCCAAAAAGCATAAATATTAAAAATTCTACCAAAATAGATCAGTTTAAATTGAATACTATTCTACAAAAATATAGTATCAATTATGATACTATAGATAAACTAAATAATCTAAAAAAAATTAATAATACAAATATGCTAAATAGTGTTTCAAATCTTAAAAAAATAATTATTAATGATATTAATGATAATGATATTAGTATTAGCGATGATATAATAACCGAATATTTTAAACCTTTGCTTACAGAAGAAAATCTAATATTTTTAAGTAAAATTATAAAGAATAAAGAGGTATTATTAATAGATGTTAAAAATTATCCTGATGAATTACAAAAAGAAATTATTAAAATAAATAAAGAAATATCAGAAATTATAAATATAAGTTCTGATGAAAATACAAATTCTACATCAAAATCTATATTTAAAATTAAATATTTAGAATGGGAAGGGTTATTATGTTATGAAAATAAAAACTGGCTAAATATGACTGATTTAAATGAAAAATTATTTATGGTTAAAGGAAAAAATGGAACAGGTAAATCAGCTATTTATGATATATTACTTTTAGCTATATGGGGTGAAAATACAAAAAAATCAGCATTCTCAAGTGGTATCGTTAATAATAATAAAAATAAAGGATATACTATAATTGATATTGAATTAAATGATAAGGAAACTTATAGAATAGTACGCAATTATTCTAAAAAAATTGCCACAAATAAATTATTAGTTAATAATTCGGTGATCTATAAACATGTTATAGAAAATAATAATTTATCTTTAGAGATTATTAAAAAAGATACTGCTTGTAATAACGAAATACTTAAACTATTTGGAAATTTAGATGATTTCTTATCAACATCAATGATTACACAACGTATAGATTGTGATATATTGAGATTGGATTTCAAGTCAGTATTGGAAGTAATAGATAAATCTTTTAAAATAGAATATATATATAATTTATATAATGTATTTAATAAAACAATAAATAAATATAAAGGATTTTATAAATATATTGAGAGCAAAAAAGACGTGTATATACATTTAATAAAATCTAATAATAACCAGTATAATGAAGAAGAATTATATAAAATAAATATAGACTTAGAAATATTAAATAATAAACATATCATATTAAATAACGAATACGATAATAATAGTAAATTAATAAGTAATTTAGGTGATATTGATATAATTTTAAATATAAATATTAATGAATTAAAAAATAAGATTAATTTAGATAAGTTAATATCAGAAATAGAATATAATAATTATACAAAAAGATTGACAGAATTAGAATATTTATTGAAAGATAAAGATATAATTAGCTTAAGTAAGCAATATAAATCTTCATATGAATTAAATAATGATACTGATGTTGAACATAAACCTTGCGACTTTAATATTATAGAAAATGAACGCAAATCATTATCAGAATATTTTGAATTATATGATAATAATATATATGGTGATGAGAACGATAATGATATTGAATTAAATATTTATAATTTAAAAGAAGAAAATAAAAGTATAGAAAGTACATTAATAAAATTAGTTAGTGAAAAACCTTTAAAACCTGCAAATGGATGTAAAATAGATAAACCGATTAAAGAAAGGAAAAAATGCTTAAATGAAATAATCTCTATATTTGGAAATTTAGAAAATTTAGATAATATAATTTCAAATATTGAAGATACTAAAAATGTAATAATTAATGATAAAATAGAAGAAACAGAGCTGACATTAGATAATTATAATATAAAATTGGAAGAAAAATTGCGACTAAAAAATACTATAGATAAGTATGGTATTAAAATAAGAAATTCTGATATACAAATAAATAGATATTTTAAGGAAAGAGAAAATCTAATAGAAATACCTATTCCGATAAGAACTTTGGATATAACAAATATAGATGATATTACAAAAGAATTAAATAAAATAGATTGTGAAAATAATTATGAACATATTTTAGATTTTCTAAAATTAAATCAAGAAAAAGTAGACGATATTGATAAGATTTCTATAAATTTAAAAGAAGCAGAAGTTGAGCTACTAAAATATATAGAAGAATTAAATATGTTAAAAACAAATGAAGATTATCATTATGATCCAAAATGTAAATATTGTTGTAAAAGAAATTGGGTTAAAAGAATAAATGAGCTTGAAATCATAATTGAGAATTATAATAATAAGATAAATACATATGAAAAAATACTAAATGATGAATATAACAAAAATTTGTTAGAAAAGTTTGAAGACTTTAAAAATATTAAAGAAAGGTACTTGCTATTACAAGAATGGTATAATTATTTAAAATATAAAATGGAACGCGAAGAAATAAATAAAAAAATTAATAAGGTTTTAGAAAATAAAAAACTATATAATAAATTAAATATCGATAGTACAAATGAACTAAATAATATAAATAATTTTATAAATACATTTAATAATAAAGCAATAAAATTGCGAGAAAATCTAAATACTATAATAAATTATGAGAAATATAAAAAATGGGAAGAAAATTATCAAAATAGTATTGATAAATCAAATGATATTAAGGGAAAACTTATTAATTATGAAAAAATTAGGGAATATAATAAAAATATTAAACCTCGTATAACGAGTTATAGAGATTTGTTAGAAAAATATAATAAATGGCTTGAATATGATAATAAAATTAATATAATTTATTCAAAACAATATATAGATATATGTAAAGATATAGAAAATTATAAAAATAATGAATTATATAATAAATATATAGAATATACACCAGTAATTAAAAGGAATATAGAATTAAAAAGTATTATTGAAGAAATAATAAATAATATAAGAAAATTAGATAAACTTGTAATAGAGCAAGAAACATGTATTAATTATAATAAGGAAAACTTAATAAAATATGAAAAATTAAATAAAATATCTATAAATATTGAAAATATATTATCATTATTAGAAACTATCATAACAAATTTTCAAGATTTTAGAATAAATATGTATAATAAAATTATTCTCAATAAATTACTTATAAATACAAATAAAATGTTAAAAAAAATATCACATAAAGATACAAAACCATTTGAATTAGACTATATTATAAATGTAACAAGAGATATAATTCATATTAATTGGTTAATTAAAAATACAAATATAAGTAATAATGAAAAACAGATAATATCTATAAATCAGGCTTCAGGATACCAGCAATTTGTAATATCTTTAGCATTGAGATTATGTCTTTTTGGAAATAAAACAACATGCAAACAACTTTTCATCGATGAAGGTTTTGTGAGTTTTGATAAATATAATTTATCAATAGTTCCAGACTTCTTAAAATCATTAATGTCGTATTTTGATAGTATTATTATAGTATCTCATATAGATTTAATTCAAGATATAATTGAAGATAATGAATGTATAGCAGAAATAAATTATAATAAAATCACATCTGTATCAAATATAACTTATGGAAAAAAATTAACTGATAAATAAATTAAATAAATACACTATTTTATATACGAAAATGTTCTATTATTTTTATAATAGTTAAAAAATTGATTAAATATATAATTAATATAATAAATACTTTCAGATATTTCAAAAGTATTATGGAGTATGAATTTGAAAAATATTTATGCGATGCGGAAAATATCAAAGACACTATTTTAAAATATGGAGTAGCGATATGTCCTATTTTAAATGATGAAGAATGTGACAATATGATAAATAATAAATGGGATATTTTAGAACATTTAACTAGTAATTTTGAAACTCCCATTGATAGAAATAAAAAAGAAACTTATAAAGAAATTACTGGATTATATCCTAATCATAAAATGCTTATACAACATTGGAAAATTGGACATTCAAAATTGGTTTGGGAAGTAAGGCAAAACAAAAAAGTAATAAATACATTTGCTAAAATATGGAATACAGAAGATTTGATAGTTAGTTTTGATGGAGCAAGTATTTATATACTTGATAAACCTAAAAGAGAAAACAATACATGGTTTCATGTAGATCAAAGTTATACGAGAAATGATTTTGAATGTATACAAAGTTGGATTAATGCGTATGATACAAATGAAGGAGATGCTACATTAGTTATTTTAGAAAATAGCAATCAATATCATAAAGATTTTCAAGAACATTTTAATATAACAGATAAAAAAGATTGGTTTAAATTAGAAAATAAAGAGCAATATGATTTCTATATTAACAAAGGATGTAGAAATATAGCTATAAAATGTCCTCGAGGATATGGAGTTTTCTGGGATAGTAGAACTTTACATTATGGAAATCCTGTACAAAAAATAGCAAGTAATGAATTTAATTACAGATGTGTTGTATATGTTTGTATGGTTCCAAGAAATTTTGCGAACAAAAAAAGTTTAGAAAAAAGACAAAAAATATTTAATGAATTAAGAATGACTTCTCATTGGCCTAATAAACCTACATTATTTTCAAAATTTCCACGAACATATGGAAAACCTTTGAAAGAAATAAAGGATATTACTATGGAAGAAGTAAAAACTTATATTAATACAGACGGACTTAATTTGATATAATTTAATTTACTATCATTAATCTCTATAAGTTATATAGAGTTATGTATTTTATTATTTTTATATATAATATATCTAATTTTATTTAATTATTTTTTAACTTAAGATGATTTTATTTTATAATTATAATTATAAATATATTATATTTTAGTAGAAAATGAACAAATATAATAGCTACTATTTAATGGAAGATCTTGATGTAACAAATGATAAAATACCAGATGGTGTTTTAATAAGAGAATTTAAAATAGATAAAAAAACAGACAGATATGTATATGTAAAAAATTGTTATATAACAGAAGAAAGTTTAAAAAAAATAATTGATAATATTGTTATTAAAGAAGATGTTAATAAGAATATAAATACTATTCTTGTATCAAAAAATATTATAAATAAAATCAGAAATAATCACTTACCTGTAAATGAAATACCAAAAATAGTAATTTCAAAAAATTCTCATTTTTCTCACTTAATCAAAGGGAAAAATATAAATATAAATAAATTGTACATTTATATAAGAAAAATAGTAAACTTACATGAAAAAATATTAATAAAAAATAAATAAATTACTTTCTTTAATAATAATAGATATTGGTGTTTATAAAATGGCAAATAAAAAAAGATTTTATTATTTAATAGAAGATTTAGATATTGATGGAGATTATAATAGTGATGGTTTTTTAATTACAAAATATAAAATAAATTCAAAAACAAAGGACAAAATATTCATAAAAACAAAATATGTTACCTTTAAAAATTTTAAAAAATTAATTCAACAAAGAAAAAAACAAGGTGGTTTATCTATACAAGATGCTTTTTTTCCAAAAAAAATAAATATTGATATGGAAGCTCTTAAACAAGGTCATCCTCAAGGTCATCCTCAAGGTCATCATCAAGGTTATCATCAAGGTTATCCCCAAGGTTATCCCCGAGGTTATCCCCAAGGTTATCATCAAGGTTATCCCCAAGGTTATCCCCGAGGTTATCATCAAGGTTATCATCAAGCTAACATAGGTTATACAAATGGAACAAACTTTATGAATAATAAAAATCCGGAAATAATAACTATAGCAAGTGAAAAACCGACTTTTTTTGAACATGCTAAAGCAGGATTTGCTACTGGTTTAGGATGGGCTGTAGCAGATAATGTAGTAGATGGTATTTTTGATGCTATATTTTAGAAGTTTTAAAAATGAGTACATAATTTATTTTTTTTAAAAGTTTTAAAAGGTTTTAGATTTTTTCTAAATTTTTTTAATTATGTACTCATTTTTAATATTTGTTCTAATATTTAAAAATTCAACAAAAAATTGATAAGCAAACTAAGTATAACTAACTACAACTAAAAAACAAAGTCAGTTTAGATTATCAAAAGACCTTAGATATCAAAGCCTGAAAGCCTATAAAGAAAACTTTCAAACCTTATAAAATGACCGCAACAAATGCTAATTGCCTATCAGCTATTTTTAAGGAGAAGATTATGAATATGTCTGATGATCTTGATGATAAAGAAATCTTGGCATATGCTAAGAATATTATCAAAGAATTCAAACAAGATAAGAAGAGAAAGAAGGATGTTGATGATACTTCTAAGAAGAATGCCAAGAAAACTAAAAAAAATATTGAGGTAGATGAAGATGGTAATAAAAAATCTAAACCACTCAACAAATACCAACAATTTTTGAAGGATAATCAGAATAGAATTAAGGAAACTTATCCGGAACTAACTAACACTCAAAGATTTTCAAAGCTTGCTGAAGAATGGAATGAATATAAGAAGACAATTAATGTATCAAAAAATTGACAGAATAAAAAGAATGTAAACTATAAAAAAAAGTTGTCATCATTATGTGAATATATATTATTATGAATGGTATTATATGTTATATTTTATATTTTATATTTTTTATTTTATTATTGATTGTATTATATTTTATATTTGTTCTATTATTTAAAAATTCAATAAAAAATTGATAAAATAGTTATATATAATTATTTACAACTAAAGCTATGTCTATTGTTGCTGACGATGCTACTACTACTACTAAAAATGTGGTTCCTAAAGTTTCATTTAAAGATAGTATTGCAAAAATGCCAGATAATCTGAATGATAAGGAAATTCTTAATTATGTTAAGAAGACTATTGATAAAAAAAAGAAAAAAAATAAAAAATATGAAATGTATTCTAAAAATAATTATAGAAAATTTAAAAAAGAACTTGGCGAGCATCTTTTTAATTATTTGGAAAATGATATTAGACAAGAAAATCCAAAACTTTCAGATTATGAGGTTTTCCACAAGTTTATTAAGGAATGGGATAAATATAAAAAAACAACAGCAAAAAAAGAAAAGACTAATAATAAAATTGCAGAAATTTCTAATGATTTAATGAAAATAAATATTGTCTAAATGACAACTATAAAAAATAACACCCTCAGCGGGGCTCGAACCCGCGACCACTTGGTTAAAAGCCAAGCGCTCTGCCGACTGAGCTATGAGAGCAGAGGTTTATTAACCCATATAGTAATATACGTAAATTCTTATATAGTTTTATTATGACTAAATAAAATAAACCAATTTTGTTCTTCCCATGTAATAGTATAATTTATATTTGATATATTTATTTTTTTTGCTAATTCTTTAATACTATTGTAATCGTGGATATAATAGTATCTTTTTACAATATTCTCGTTATTTAATTTCCAATCAACATAATTTGGACCTAGAGCAAAATTACGAAAGTCACTTTTACTAATATTTAATTCATTAAAACTTTTTTCCATAGACCAAAAAGATACGAGTAGTTTTCCATTTTCACATAAGCAATTACATAAATTACGAATAGCTGATATTTGATCTTCCAATGTTTCTAAATGATGTAGAACCGCAATTGATATAATTTTATTATATTTTTTTTCTGTTTTCAAATTCAAAACATCTTGATAAAATACATTAAGCCCTTTATTATGACATATATATAGCAGATTATCTGAAATATCAAAACCTTCACAATTATAACCGAGAGTTTTAGCATATATCATATTTTTACCATTACCGCAACCGCAATCCAATAAGTTTTCATTAGAACCTTGATTATCTAATAGAAATTTCTTAACATTATTCCATATTCTAACCCGTGAATTATCAAAAGAATCGCATATAATATCATAGTTATTTGCTATACTTTTATTATGTGAGTTCATATACTACATATTACTAATTGCGATAAAATCTTATATATAATCATAATTTTTACT
>Ga0194123_10008298_pt1 | contig 10055 bp, 11 predicted proteins | sample TA2MahsurfametaG_5_FD_155479 | JGI IMG/M metagenome (GOLD analysis project Ga0194123, IMG submission 155479) | Freshwater microbial communities from Lake Tanganyika, Tanzania - TA2015023 Mahale A surface | ecosystem: Environmental > Aquatic > Freshwater > Lake | place: Tanzania: Lake Tanganyika... | reverse complement strand
CTTACCCACCGGGAGAGAGGGGTCCCTTTTGGACGCCGATCACCCCGTAAACGGGGTCCTTTTTGCACGCCGATTCACATCGGCTTGTCCATGGATCTCCCTCCTTGCGCCGCGGATGCGCGGCGCGGCCGGGAGGGATCTTGCGGGGGCGCGGCGGGGGCGCGCAACCCCGCGCCCGCCGCCAGCGGCCTCAGCGGAAGTTCTCGCCCGGGTCGGTGCCCCAGAACTCCGCGCGCGCGATCCAGCCGCGGAAGCCGCCGGCTTCCATGCGGCACCAGGCGTCGCGGCACTCGAGCAGCTTGCCGACGACGCCAGGCTCGAGCCGCGCCACCGCCACCGCGTCGGTGGACGGATCGCGGCGCAGGGCGCGGATCTCGCCGGTCACCACGCCGTAGCGCGCGCCGGAGAGCAGCGCGCGGCTGATCCAGCCCTCGGTCCCGTTGGAGTCCCGCACCTTGCGCCACTGGTCGGATTCGGCGAGCACGCGCACCGGCAGGTGGCGGCGCTTCACGACCCATTCGATTGGGTGCTGGTTTCCCGGGCCGACGCGCAGGTTGACGTTGTCGGACTTCAGGCTCTGCCAGCGCGGCATGGATTCGCCGTCGCGCGCGGCGCGCCCCTGGGCCCAGGCGCCGGGGGCGGCCAGGGCGGCGAGGAGCGCCATGGCGAGGAGGATGGAGCGGGATCGAGGCTGCATCGCGCCGCCTCTATAGGACAAACAGGGCCCGCTTTACAGGAGAAGGACCAGCTTGCTACCGGTCCCCCGCCCCTTCCCCAGGCGAGAGCCATGCCCGGCAAGACCCCGCTGGTCGTCGTCACCCGCAAGCTCCCGGACCGCATCGAGACCAGGCTGCGCGAGCTCTTCGACGCGCGGCTGAACCGCGAGGACCGGCCCTTCGGCGAGCGCGAGCTCCTCGAGGCCGTCGGCCGGGCCGACGTGCTGGTGCCGACCGTGACCGACCGCATCCCCGCCGCCGTGATCGACGCCGCCGGCCCGCGGCTCAGGCTGATCGCCTCCTTCGGCAACGGCGTCGACCACATCGACCTCGACGCGGCGAAGCGGCGCGGCATCCTCGTCACCAACACGCCCGGCGTCCTGACCGAGGACACGGCCGACATGACCATGGCGCTGGTCCTTGCCGTCATGCGCCGCCTGGTCGAGGGCGCGCGTCTGGTGCGCGCGGGGGAATGGGAGGGCTGGAGCCCCACCTCGATGCTCGGCCACCGGCCCGGCGGCAAGCGCCTCGCCATCCTCGGCATGGGCCGCATCGGCAGCGCGCTGGCGCGCCGCGCGCGCGGCTTCGGCATGTCGATCCACTACCACAACCGCCGGCGCCTTCCGCCCGAGGCGGAGGCCGAGCTCGGCGCGACCTGGTGGGAGAGCCTCGACCAGATGCTGGGCCAGGCGGACGTGCTGTCGATCAACTGCCCCCACACGCCCGCCACCTTCCACCTGCTCTCGGCCCGCCGCCTGGCGCTGCTGCGCCCGCATGCCGTGCTGGTGAACACCGCGCGCGGCGAGGTCGTCGACGAGGCGGCGCTGCTGCGCGCGCTCGAGCGGCGCGAGATCGCCGGCGCCGGGCTCGACGTCTATGCGCGCGAGCCGGAGGTCGACCGGCGGCTGCTCGCGCTCGACAACGTGGTCTGCCTGCCGCACATGGGCTCGGCGACGCTCGAGGGCCGCATCGCGATGGGCGAGCGCGTCCTCATCAACATCCGCGCCTTCGCCGACGGCCACGCCCCGCCCGACCGGGTGCTGGCGACCCGGTTCTAGGAGCAAGGGGCGCCGGTATCTCTGGTCCTCGCCCGCTCGCCATGCGATAGGACGGATGTGAGGTATTCGACGACTGGTTGCCGACAGGCTCGATATCCTTGTCCTCGGCCCCGATCGCGCCGCGTCGCGCGCGACCGCGCGGGACCTCCTGTGCCAGGGCTTCCGTGCCGCGGGCGGCGGCTCGCGCGGGCCGGCCGGCTGGGCCGCCACCGCCCTGCGCGCGCAGCCGCGCATCGTGCTCCTCGACCTGCCGCGCGCCTCCCGGGTTCCGGCGACGATGCCCCACGCCTTCCTGCGCCGGCTGCGCGCGCGCGAGGCGAAGGCGGCGACCGGCGCGCCGGGGCTTCCGGTCGTCCTGCGCGGCGCCAGGGCGAGCGAAGCCGGCATCCGCGCCCTGCTCGCGGCAGGCGCGAGCGACATCATCGCCCTCGACGCGCCGGACGAGCTTCTGGTCCTGCGCCTGCGCACCCAGCTGCTGGTCCAGCGCCAGCGCGGGGAGATCGAGCGCAGGCTGCGCCACGAGAAGGCGGTCGCCGCCTGCGCGCGGCTGCTCGTGGGCGGTGGCGACCTTCCGGCGCAGCTCGAGCAGGTCGTGTCGCTGCTGCGCGAGGCGACCGGCGCCAGCCGCGCCTATCTCTTCCGCACCGAGGCGGATGCGGCGCCCGGCCTCGTCTTCAGCCAGGTCCACGAGGCCTGCGCGCCCGGGGTCGCGCCCCAGCTCGGGAATCCCGCGCTTCGGCGCATGCCGCTCCTCGCCGCGGCGCCCAACGCGGCGAAGGCGCTGGCCGAGGGCCGGACCTTCGCCGGCATCGTCGCGGAGATGGAGGAGCCCGAGCGCGGGCTCCTCGCGAGCCAGGGGGTCCTCAGCATCGTCATCCTGCCGGTGTTCCGGGGCGCGGAATTCTGGGGCTTCATCGGCTTCGACGACTGCGAGCGCGGCGTCCCCTGGAGCCCCGACGACGTCACCCTGCTCAAGGCCGTCGCGGAGGCGACCGGCCTCGCCGTCGAGCGCGTGCACGCGGAGGGCGAGATCTATCGCTTCGCGGTGCAGGACTCCCTGACCGGCCTCCACAACCGGCGCTACATGCTCGACCGGCTTGCCCAGCTCGCAAGCGAGGCCGCGCGCGGCGACGTGCGCTTCGCCCTCGCGCTCGTCGACGTCGACTTCTTCAAGCGCGTCAACGACACGCATGGCCACGCGGCGGGCGACCAGGTGCTGCAGCGCTTCGCAGCCAGCCTGCAGCAGCATTTCCGGCCCTACGACCTCGTCGGCCGCCATGGCGGCGACGAGTTCCTCGTCGTGATGCTCAATGCCGGGGCGGCGCAGCTTGCCGGCCGGCTCGACGCGCTGCGCCTGTCGCTCGCGGCGCAGCCGGTCCGCCACGAGGACCTCGAGCTGGTGGTGCGCTTCAGCGCCGGCGTCGCGGGAAGCGACGAGGCCGCGGGCAAGGACATGGTGCGCGCGCTGCTGGAGGCGTCGGACAAGCGCCTCTACCAGGCCAAGCGCGCGGGCCGCGACCGCGTCGTGGCGACCGCCCGCGCGCGGCGCCGGCGCGGGCCCTAGGGCCGCCGCGCCCGGGGCTGGCGAGCGGGCCCGCGCCCGGAGTATCAAGCGCCCCCATGGACAGGATCATCGCCACCTATCGCGTGCGCGCGGACGCCGCCTCGATCGCGGCGCGCGCGCAGGCGATCGCCGTCGAGCAGAGCGTCGAGATGCCGGTCGCGGCGATCGACGACCGCTTCGTGCTCGACGAGGTCGTCGGTCGCGTCGAGGACATCGCGGACGCCGGCTACGGCCGCTTCGACGTGCGCATCGCGCTCGCCGCCTCGACGACGGGCCACGAGCCCGGGCAGCTGATGAACATGCTGTTCGGCAACGCCTCGATCCTCGACGACGTGGAGCTGTGCGACGCCGTGTTCCCGGACGCGATGGCGCGCGGCTTCGGTGGCCCGCATCACGGCCTCGCGGGCCTGCGCGCGATGGTCGGCGCCGGCCCGCGCGCGCTCACCTGCTCGGCGCTCAAGCCGCAGGGCCTGCCGCCGGAGGGCCTCGCGCGCGTCGCGGCGGCGCTGGCGCGCGGGCGCATCGACTTCATCAAGGACGACCACGGGCTCGCCGACCAGGACTACAGCCCCTTCGCGCGGCGCGTCGCGGCCTGCGCCGCCGCGATCCGCGAGGCCGCCGCGCAGGCCGGCGTGCGCACGCGCTACGCGCCGAGCGTCACCGGCGACCTCGACGCGATGCGCCGACAGGTCCGCTGCGCGACCGACAACGGCGTCGACATGGTGCTGGTCGCGCCGATGGTCGTCGGCATCCCCTCCTTCCACGCCCTCGTGCGCGAGTTCCCGGCGATGGCCTTCATGGCGCACCCGGCCATGGCCGGCGCGGCGCGCATCGCGCCGCCGCTGCTGATCGGCCGGATCTTCCGCATGCTCGGCGCCGACGCCACGGTCTTCCCAAACCATGGCGGCCGCTTCGGCTACTCGCAGGAGACCTGCCGCGCGCTCGCGCGCGCCGCGCTCGGCCCGGATCGCGGGCTGCACGCGACCGTGCCCGTCCCCGCGGGCGGCATGACGACCGAGCGCGTGCCGGAGATGCTCGCCTTCTACGGCGCCGACGTCATGCTGCTCGTCGGCGGCGCGCTGCTCGCGGCGCGCGAGCGCCTGGCCGAGGAGGCCGCCCGTTTCTCCCGCAGCGTCGCGGAGCACCCACATGGATGACACGACCGCCGCCCGGCCGCCCGCCCTCGCGACCTTCCGCCGCTCGACCGGCGCGTGCCGCTGGGAGGGCGTGGACGAGCACGCCTACAAGGAGGAGGGCAGCGCGCCCTTCCGCGCCATCACGCGCCGCGTGCTGTTCGGCGACACGCGCCTTTCCTGCGAGCTGCGCTACTTCGAGGTCGCGCCCGGCGGCTACTCGACGCTCGAGCGCCACGAGCACGTGCATGGCGTGATGATCCTGCGCGGCGCCGGCACCTGCCTCGTGGGCGACGAGGTGCGCGCGGTGGCGGAGCACGACCTCGTGTCGATCCCGCCGATGGCCTGGCACCAGTTCCGCGCCGCGCCCGACGCGCCGCTCGGCTTCCTGTGCATGGTCGACGTCGCGCGCGACCGGCCGCGGCTGCCGACCGAGGCCGAGCTCGCCGCGCTGCGCCGCGACCCCGCCATCGCCGCCTTCCTCGACGGCGGCTGAGCGCGGCTCAGCAGGGGCCGAGCCGGATCCGCTCGATGCGCGCGTCGAGCCGGGCCCTGGTGTCGTCCACGTCCGTGCCGACCATGATCTCCATCGCGGATGGAGCGGCAGCGGCACGGAAGGCCATCTTCCAGTCGCGCGCGAGTTCCACCTTCTCCTCGAACCAGCGGCCCTTCTCGGCGTCGGCCGCGCGCAGGACGAAGACCTCGGCGAGGCCGTGGGCGTAGGGATTCGTGAAGGGGCGCGCCTCGCGCCCCGTGCCACCCCAGACATAGACGAGCATGCTGCGCGGCAGGCGGTGGTCGCCCGCGGCGACCTGGGCGAGCGCGTGCTTGGTGCGCTGCAGGAAGCCGGATTCGGCCGGCCAGCCATCGAAGCCGACCGTGATCGCGATCGCGCGGTCGTCGCCGCCGCGGCGGTCGAGCGGCGTGGGTGGCGGCCCGGCATCGACGCGCCAGCGCCAGGACAGGCACTCGCCGCCCTTGTCGACGGGGCGCCAGACGAAGCTGGCCTGCGCCTGCGCGGTCAGGCGCAGCCCGCCCTCCGGCAGGGCCTCGAAGGTCGCGGGCTCGATCCCCGACCAGCCGCCCTTGGTCCAGCCGGCATCGCGCAGCGCGTCAGGCGTGGGCAGGCGCTCGGCCGGCGCGCCGATGAAGGGCGCGAGCAGGAGCACCGCGAGGGCGCGGCGAAGGCGGCTTGGCATGCGCCGGCGTCCAGTCCCGGGGACGCGCCCTGGCGCGGGGCTCAGGCAGCGAGCAGCAGCGCGCCGGCGAGCGCGATGGCGGCGCCCAGCGCGCGCGCGAGGCGCGGGGCCGGGCGCGCGGCGAGGGCGAGGCCCGCGAAGCCGATCGCGTGCAGCGCCGCCGTCGCCAGCATGAAGCCGGACGCGGTCGCGAGAGCGGAGGCGCCCGCCAGCAACTCGCTGCCATGGGCGTGGCCATGGAAGACGGCGAAGGCGGCGACCAGCGCGACCGCGATCCAGGTCGCGGGCCGCGCGGCGAAGGCGATCGCCGCGCCGAGCGCCAGGACCGAGAGCACGATCGCGACCTCGACGCCGGGCAGGGCCAGGCCCGACATGGCAAGCGCCGCGCCCGCCGCCATGGCGACGAGGAAGCCGGCGGGCAGCGCGCGGGACGCGACGCGACCCGATTGCGCGGCCCAGGCGCCGACCGCGACCATGGCCAGCGCGTGGTCGAGGCCGGTGAAGGGATGGGCGAGGCCCGCGAGGAAGCCCGCGGCCTCGGCGCCGCCGACATGCGCCGCGGCCGGACCGGCCGCCAGCGCGAGGACCGAAGCCAGCGCGACCCCGCGCGACGCGAAAACCCGACCGACCATGATGCTCTCCCCGTTCCCGAAGATGGATCCAGGCCTCGCTGGCCCGCGCGCGAGGATAGGCCCGCTCCCGCGCGGTTGCCAGCGCGGCGGCGGTGGTCGGATGCCTCAGATGCTGAGGTCGAGGAGGTTGTAGTCGCGCATCGAGGCCTTCGCCGCCTCGTCCCAGCGCGGCGCCTCGCCCGCCTCGACATGCGGGCGGTAGGCGAAGGGCGTCTCGTGCGGGAAGCGGCGGCGGCGCGCGTCGATGCCGTAGCCGATCACGCGCGCGCGTTCGCGGATGCGCGCCTCGTCGTAGGTGGCGGCCGCGTTGTGCAGCCCGCCGCCGCGCACGCCGAGGACGGAGCGCCGGCGGTGGAAGCCCATGTTGAGCGTGACGCGCCAGTCGCGGCTGGTGTTGGCGAAGGAGCCATGCACCGCCTGGCGGTTGGTGATCGCCACGTCGCCGGGTGCGCAGACGATCGGCACTGCCCCAGGCAGGCGGTCGCTGCCCGCGGCCTCGGCCATCGCCCGGATGTCGACCTTGCGCAGCTTGTGCGAGCCCGGCACGACCCAGACGCCGTTGGCCGGCGTGCAGCCATAGGGCTGGGCCATGAAGTTGAAGCCGTGCGTGCCCTCGTCCCAGTCCGGGCTGTCCCAGTGCGTGACGCCGTCGCGGTGCCAGGCGACCGAGGCGCCGAGGCCGGGCGGCTTGACGAAGATCGCCTCGTTGAACGGCGCGAAGTCGTCGCCGTTCACCGCCGCGGCCATCGCCAGCAGCTGCGGGTGGCCGTAGACGCGCAGCTGCGTCTCGCTGAACTGCAGCGAGCCAAGGATGAGGTAGACGACCTCGTCGGGCGCGTCAGGCGCGGCGCTGGGCTCGTGCATCTTCACGGGATGGCGGTCATTGGCGAAGGACGTGCCGCCGGCCGGGTCGCCGAGCGGCTTCGACCAGAACAGCGTCGGCGCCTTGCAGTCCACGGTGATCGCGCGCCGGCCGCGCGCGTCGTGCGTCGCGTCGGTGCGCACCGGCAGGCGCTCGAGCAGGTCGCGGATGTCGGCGTCGATCTCGGCGAGCTCCTCCGCGCCGAGCACGCCCTCCAGCACATAGAAGCCGCAGCGCCAATAGGCGTCGAGGATGTCGCGGTGGATGCGCCCGTCGGGGCCGAGGCGCACCGGCCCGCGATTGCCGAGCGCCGCGGCGCGCCGCGCGCCCTCGGCGAGGTACAGCTCCATCGCGGCCTGCTCGCTGCCTTGGTACACCCCCGCCATCGCGCCCTGCCTTCCCTCGTGCGATCCCCTCGGCAGGGGAAGCTAGCCGGAATCCGCAATGCGCGCGCTACCGCGAGAGCTTCGCCCCATCGACCCTGGCAAGCGGCATGGCCGCGCACGGCCCGTCCTGACGGCGCTACGGGGCTGCTTTGCCTCGAGCTGACCCTGAACTGAGGTACACGGGTCTATTTCGTGTCTGCGGTAGATCCTGTCCGTCCTGTGGATGTTCCTGCGGGCTAAGACCGGGACCGGGAAGTAGCCTCGTCTCATGGCCCCCTGATACGAGACACTCTCGGGCTATCAACTGAAACCGTTCTGGAGCTCAATCTTGAGCCCCGGCGCTACTGTGCGGCGACGTGGGTCAGCGGTAGATGCGCATCCCCGAGCCGTACGGGTTGTTCGGGCTATCCTGCCGATAAGGGCTGCCCGCCCCGTATGGATTTCTGATGGAGTCCGGACTGTAGGGGCTGCCGTAGCGCCCGTACGGATTGGCGACACTATTCGGGTCGTACGGGTTGCTGTTCAGATTGCCGCGAAAGTTGCCGCTATTGTCGTAAAGCCGGGGACTGTTCCCGCTCGTCCCATAGGGGTTGTTGAACGTCCCCGGCGGCTGCATCGGAGCCGGCGGCAAGTATGGGTTGGAGGTCCAATTCCCCATGTACTGAGCGGAGGCAGGGCCGCCAAACAGGAGCGCGACGACGACGAGAAGCACACGCATGATAGCATCACGAGCCGGGAGATTATCACGATAGCGTGGCTGCAACTCTGACGGTGTGTCAAGGGTCGGCGACCGCACCAAGTATTCCCGGGCGCCGCTGGCGCTGCCGATCGCAGTCTTCGCGGGTGCTTTTAGTCGGCCGAAATAGCGATCCGCGTGCCCGTACCGGCCGCCCAGGCACGCTGCCGGCGGTCGCGCACGACACGCGACGGCACATGGGGAGGGGATGCGAAGGAAGGAGGGTTGCCGCGGCCAGGAGCCGAGGCGGTCCCTGGCTTGTACGCTTGCAACGGCGGACAGGTCGGTCCTTCCTGCCCGTTCTCCGGCGCCTATCGATCCCCGGAAGATGACCGCAAGCGCCTGCGCAAGTCCTTCCAGCAGCGCCCGCCCTACGCCTTGTCGCCGCAGGCCGGGCAGGCGGGGTCCTTGCGGACCTTGATGCGCGTGAAGCGCGTGCCGAGCGCGTCGTAGAGGACGAGCGTGCCGGAGAGGCTGTCGCCGATGCCGAGCAGTTCCTTGATCGCCTCCGCGGCCTGCAGCGTTCCCATCACGCCCGCGACCGCGCCCAGGATCCCCGCCTCCTCGCAGCGCGGCACGAGGCCCTGCGGCGGCGCCTCGCGATGCAGGCAGCGATAGCAGGGCCCGCCGGTCCAGGGCCTGAAGGTCGAGAGCTGCCCCTCGAAGCGCAGCAGCGAGGCCGCGACCAGCGGCTTGCGCAGCCGCGCGCAGGCATCGTTGACGAGGTAGCGCGTGGCGAAGTTGTCGCTGCCGTCGAGCACGAGGTCGTGGGCCTCGACCAGCGCGTCGACGTTCGAGGCGTCGAGGCGCAGCTGGTGCGGGATCACGCGCACCTCGGGGTTGATCGCGGCGAGGCCCTCGACCGCGCTCTTCGCCTTGGCGACGCCGACGCGGTCGGTCGCGTGCACGACCTGGCGCTGCAGGTTGGAGAGCTCGACCACGTCGGAATCGACGATGCCGAGCGTGCCGACGCCCGCCGCCGCGAGGTAGAGCAGCGCCGGGCTGCCCAGGCCGCCCGCGCCGACGACGAGCACGCGCGAGGCGAGCAGCTTCTCCTGCCCCTCCTCGCCGACCTCGTCGAGGATCAGCTGGCGCGCGTAGCGCAGCTCCTGCCGCTCGCCGAGCCCGGTCATGGCGTGCCTCCCGTCCCCGTGCCGGTGGAGCCGAATCCGCCGGCGCCGCGCAGCGTCGCGGGCAGCGCGTCCGCCTCGTCCCACGCCACGCGCGCCACCGGCGCGACGACGAGCTGGGCGATGCGCATGCCGCGCGTCACGACGAAGGGCGCGTCGCCCAGGTTGGCGAGGATGACCCCGACCTCGCCGCGATAGTCGGCGTCGATCGTGCCGGGCGAATTGAGGCAGGTCACGCCGTGGCGCAGCGCGAGGCCCGAGCGCGGGCGCACCTGCGCCTCCGCGCCCTCGGGCAGCGCGATGGCGATGCCGGTGGGCACGAGGGCGCGGCCGCCGGGCGGGATCTCCAGCGGCGCCTCGACCGCGGCATGCAGGTCGCAGCCCGCCGCGCCCGCGGTCGCGTAGGCGGGCAGCGGCAGGTCGCGCCCGTGCGGCAGGCGCGCGATGGCGGCGCGCAGGATCATCGCCGCCCCAGCGCGGCCGCGACGCGCAGCGCGAGGCGTCGCGCGACCTCGTCCTTGCCCATGCGCGGCCAGGACTCGACGTCGCCCGCGTCGACCACGTGCACGGCGTTGCTGTCGCCGCCGAAGGTGCCGCTGCCCGGCGAGACATCGTTGGCGAGGACCCAGTCGCAGCCCT
>Ga0194123_10008294_pt1 | contig 10056 bp, 6 predicted proteins | sample TA2MahsurfametaG_5_FD_155479 | JGI IMG/M metagenome (GOLD analysis project Ga0194123, IMG submission 155479) | Freshwater microbial communities from Lake Tanganyika, Tanzania - TA2015023 Mahale A surface | ecosystem: Environmental > Aquatic > Freshwater > Lake | place: Tanzania: Lake Tanganyika... | reverse complement strand
GATCACGCCACCTCACAGGTTACCTCACAGGTTGATGTTGGTGTTATGGCTGCCTCAATGGCGCCGGCTGCAATCAATGTCTACCAACAAGATCTAGATATTATTACCAGCTTTGATCTTGAACCAGATCTTACTGGCCCATGGATGGTTTCAAGTCTTTTGGGTGCAACCCAGAGAGCTGCCGCCTACGATGCATCGGTAGGTAATCAAGTATCAAGTTGGACCCTCAGCCGATTCTGGATCGACTCGCCTGGCTCTCCCGGCAACAATATCAATCTTGATTTTTCAACAGCTGCTACCCAGTCACTTATCGGGTTATCCAGTCCAATCAGTTTCAAGACAACTGCTTTTCCTTACACCGCGCCAACGACTCCTTCAGATCTGAATCCACTCTTTGATGTTTTCGGGAGTGCTACGTCCTTAACGCTGGATGTTCTAAATGGATCGCAGCTCAATGCGCTGATTGATGCTGATCTGGGTGACGTCCTATCGGCGCAGTTGATCCTGGAGTACCGGCACCAACCAACGGGTGGCATGCTCAATATCAGGGGCGGGGCGAGCCCATTCGGAGAATATTTCGCTTTTGATCCCTGGCAACTCACCCAGCTGCGCACTCAGATTGAGAATGGCTTAGGGCCCATTGGAGTGGGTGGTGATATCACGATTGACCCTTCTTCAACCCTCGACCTGACATTGCGTCGTGTGTGGGTTGACGCCAATTCTTTGGTTGGATCTGGCAATGCAGAATTCCAGCCAACCTGGATTTCTCCGCCCCTCCCTGGTGCGGAGGCTGTGCCTTACGAATGGACCCGTACTGCCATGGGGGCACCAACCAACAACATCCTGGATGGCTGGACTCTTGATCAGTTGATATCCAATATTGAAAGCCTGGAAAGAATCACAATTTCCAATCTGTTTGCCGATTTCGATGCCTTGCCTTACCTCACCGGTGTGCGGGCGATGTTGGTGGATGAAGGTAGCCCCTCAATGCCTGGTGATGCTGCGGTGGCATTTCGATACCAGCTCAGCGATGATTTTGGCGATGGCCTGAATCAGTTGGCGATCCTTGGTGATTCGGTTGATCCCTATCGCCGCTACACCCTTGATATCACTGCGGAGTCACTCGTGGATGGCTTCGGCCTCGAGGCCGCAGACATCACGCTGCATTACGATGCAAGGCTGTTCAATCCAGTGAACGCTGCGGACATTCGTATTGGTGGAGCACTGCCTATGGCCAATGCGGTGAGCATTGACCATGCAGCTGGCACGATCCGGATTGCTGCTGCAAGCTTGTCTGATCTGGCTGAAGGTGCTGCGATTGATGTGGAGACAGCCATTGCCTCGATCAGTTTTGATTTTGATGAGGCTTATCTGCAAACACTATCTCAAAATCTTGATGGAAGCCTTTGGGATAACCCTCTCGCTTTTTCAATCACGGCGAACAGTGATGAAACCGTTCTTTCTGCCGACTTTATTGATGGTTCTAACCAGCTCAATCGCCAGATTCTCTCGCTCACAGACCTCCAGCGGGGTATCGGAGTGGTTGGTCAGGATGTAACGCTATATGAGGCTACAATCAACCTTAATGAACAGGGTGATGGCTTAATTCTCGGCACAGATAGAGTGATCGGTGCGGATGCAGGCTTTACAAACCTGCTTCGCTCTGGCGACACTCTGCTCGCTTCTTCAGAGTGGCTGAATGTTGGCAACATTCAAGCGGCAAACCTGCAAGTGCGTGGTTTGTGGAATGCTAGCGCGCTGCTTGATGGATACTCACTCACTGAATCAACCATTAATAGCGGCTCGTTCGTTAACGGTGCCTTTGATCCGTCCAATCGGGAATCCACTGTTGTCACCGCTGATATCAAGGTGACTGGTCAGGCTGGGCAGGTGTTGGATCTGTCCAGCGGCATTCTGGAGATCAGTGCTGAGGGTTCTGATCTCTTTACCAATATGGGTAAAGGGAGTAAAAACCTGATCACCTTCCAGGGTGATCTCAATTACGACGGCCGTGTTTCCATGAAAGACTTGGCCTACTTAAATGCTGGTGCCGCCCGTCAGCAGATTGATACCCAGACAGGCCTCGCGACGCAGGAGAGCTACGCGCGTGATGTGGATGCTGACTTCAATGGACGCATTGATCTGGCCGATCTGGCCGTTCTTGATGCGGATTGGGGTAAAACCTTACACACAGGCGATGAATCCTTTGTGGGATCAGATTCTCTGTCGTGGACAGCTCTTGATACACAAGGTTTAACCGGTGATGCAGCTTGGGATAATGGGTCGTTCAAGGCACAGAATGCCGTTGAAGCCTCTGCGAATTATGTGGGCTCGCTCGAGTCGCCGTTCAGCGTGGGTGTGATCGGGGCTGATGGTAATGGCAATGCCAATGATGGCGATTTGCAGGGAACCTATTTCCAGGATCCTCTAGCCGCTTAATGGCAGCTGAGTGAAGCTCCACTTTCTGGGGCTGGGTGCGCAGCGTTGTGGAACAACTTCGCTGCATTCCTGGCTTTCGGGCCAGCCCCAGCTCTGCCTTCCTCGGGTGAAGGAGCTCCAGTACTTCACGCATCATCATCAGCGGGGTGATCGTTGGTATCACCATCAATTTCACCCGCTTGCTGCAACGGATCTAGTTGGGGAGTTAACCCCCTATTACCTCTTTCATCCCTTTGCGGCTGAGCGGATCAAGGCGTTCGCTCCTCACGTGCGTTTGGTTGTGTTGCTGCGCGATCCAGTCCAGCGTCTGTTGTCGCACTACCTTCATTCAAAGCGCTTCGGTTTCGAACCTCTACCATTGCTGATGGCGCTTGCAGCTGAGCCAGGTCGTTTGGCCGGTGCTGACCAGATCCTGTCGCAATCAGGTGGTCGTCATTTTGCTCATCAAGAGCAAAGCTATCTTGCTCGAAGTCGCTACGAGATCCAGCTCGAGCGCTACTACGGCCTTTTCCCAGCAAATCAGATTCTGGTTCTACGTAGTGAAGATCTGTTTGAGAATTCTGCCGAGACCCTGAGTCGTCTATCCAGGTTTCTGGGGTTTAAGCCCTCCGATTCTGATTGCCTCACACTTCCGAGGCTGGGATCCACAGGTTCTTATCGATTGTCTGATCAATTGCATCACGAGCTTCGTGGTTCGCTTGCAAACACATACGATGTCCTGGCGAGGCGCTATCAGATCAGTTGGGAGAACGATCCTCCCTAGGCGATGGGTTCCGGTCTGTCGGTTCGCAGTTCAGTCGCCAAAGCGACTTATCGGTCTTGGATCTCTTCTGCCACGAGCTGTGCCCAGGTGCTTGCCGTGAGAGGACCTGGGTGATTGTCGAAAGGCATCAGCGTGTCGTGGCTCCAGATGCCGTTCTTGGGATCCCGCAGATCAAGGATGCGCACGCCTGCCTTGCGCAGGTGTTGGATCGGGACGCTGTCTGCACGTCCTTCAATCCAAAGGATTGTGGGTCGTGCCCCCAATTGGCGGATGCGCGACAATGCTTCATCGAGTAGAGCGATGGTCACAGCGTCCTGCTCGGCTTGAGTGGGATCCCCTCCGTTGTGAGGCTGGAAGAGGGGTACAGACTGGATCTCCAGTTGATCCTTGCGAAGGCTGGCCCGGGGATGGAAGAAGGCCTTTGCTTCTTCCTCGGGAGGCTGAAGTCCGCCGCACCTGGGTTGGAAGGTTCGCAGCCGCGAGGGGGCTGCTACGTTGCGGCGAGTATAGAAATCGGCATAGCCCAGCAGCACATCTCCGCCGCGCAGAGCGTTTGCCAAGCTGCTTGGAATCAGCCGCCTGGAGCCTGTGGCATCGCGCAGCAACAGCAGTTGGTGAATGGTGCCGAAGCCGCCGCCGGCGTAATTGGCGATGCGGCGTTGCGGGAGCAGGCTCTGGAGCTGCCAGCCGAGTGAGGAGTTGTCGGAGAGGCCTGCACCAAGGATGAAGCTGTCACCGAGGAGCAGCACAGCCGGAGATGCTTGCCTCGGCCGTGTTGCCGTGCGTGGCTGGCTGAGACGCTCACCATGAGCACCAGTGCTGAGCTGCCAGGTGTAGCGATCCACGCTGCCCACGATCCCCTCACGCTGGATCGGTTGGCGTAGCCGGATGGTGGCTGACGCCGCAGAGTTTGGCCGATACCAGTAACCCAGTAGAGGATCAGGCTGAAAGGGTGAGCTTGGACTCCAGGTGGTGGTGCTGGGGCAGGCCGCAGGGGTTTGCTCAGGTGATGCCGCGTTGGATCGCAACTGGCGTGCCAGCCGCATCAGCGCAAGCGGTTGGCCTTGACGGCTCTGCACGATGCTTGCGGCTGTTTCGGCCAGTGCAAGCAGACCGACGAAGACCAGCAGGTTCAGCAGCAGAAGCTTCTTCACAAGGTCTGGCCGTGCTTAGAAGAGGCTGTAAATGAAAGGAGCCACAACAGATCCTTTGGTGAAAACCAGCAGTGCCCCCATGCATACAAGAGCCAGGATCAGGGGTGCCAGCCAATATTTCTGGCGTGCTCGCATGAAGCCCCAGAGATCACCCAGCAGCTCGAGAAGGGCCTCCATGCAGCCTGCAGGTCATCAAAATGGCTTCGTCAGGTTAGTCGGCCTGGGTCTGCGCACTTCCCGGTAGGTGCTGGCCTTGTGGTCCCAGCGGCTGCGCAGCGGATCGTGCCCGCTCAGACGCATCACCAGCGCAATCGGTTGGAGCATCAGCCAATAGACCAGGCCCAGCACGATCCGGCTGTTCACCCAGCCGAGGGCATGGCCTAGAGCCATCCAGCCGCGGTAAGCCTGCCGCAGGCTCCGGGGCGCGATGAGCCCCAGCAGGACCAGGGGCACTCCAATCCAGATTGGCCAGACCAACGGTGGGTGGCCATGCAGGGCAGGCAGCAGCCAGCTCAGAACCACAAGGCAAAGACTTCCGACAACCAGGCCGAATTCGCGTAGTTGGCGGGTGGTGGGAGATGGCTGATCCATTAATCCAGCTCGAATTCCTGCATCCAGGCCTGATCCTGAACCGCTTGGGGCTGTTCGTGTTTCAGCAGCAGGTGATTCTCGAGCACCAGTACATCCATCTCGGTGCGCATAAAGCATCGATAAGCATCAGCTGGAGTGCAGACGATCGGCTCACCACGCACATTGAAGCTGGTGTTCACGAGGGTGGGACAGCCCGTGCGGCGCTGGAAGGCTTGGATCAGGCCGTGGAAGCGGGGGTTTGTGCGCGCGCTCACCGTTTGCACCCTTGCGGAGTAATCCACATGCGTGATGGCAGGAAGGCTGGAGCGGCAGATATTCAGCTTGTCGATCCCGAACAGCTGCTCCTCCTCGGCACTCATGGCGGTGCAGAGCTCCTGCTTCACCGGAGCCACCAGCAGCATGTAAGGGCTGATTTGATCCAGCTCAAATTGGCTGCTCACCTCCTCTTCAAGGACTGCGGGCGCGAACGGCCGAAAGCTTTCGCGGTATTTGATTTTGAGGTTCATCACGCTCTGCATGGTGCGGTTGCGTGGGTCCCCCAGGATGGAGCGTGCGCCAAGAGAGCGGGGGCCGAATTCCATCCGGCCGTTGAACCAACCCACCACCTTGCCTTGATCGAGAAGGTCTGCCAGCTGGGCAAACAGCTCGGGATCCGCCAGTTGATGAGAGGGGGCTCCCAGGGTCTCCAATTCCTTGGCGATGGCTGCATTGCTGAAGCTCGGCCCGAGGTAGGTGCCCCGCATGCCGTCAGTGGCATCACCGGGGTTGCGGTTGCGAATCGGGTGGCCGTGGTACCAGCCCACCAAGGCGGCGCCCAGGGCTGAGCCCGCATCACCACTGGCTGGCTGGATCCAGAGGTTCTCGAAGGGACCTTCCCGCAGCAGCCGGCCATTGGCGACGCAGTTCAGTGCCACGCCACCGGCTAAACACAGTGTGTTGGCACCTGTTTCGCTGTGCAGTGAGCGAGCTAGGGCGAGCACGATTTCTTCGGTGACGTTCTGGATCGAGGCGGCCAGATCCATGTGGAACTGGGTGAGCTCTGATTCGGGTTTGCGTGGTGCTTGTCCAAAGAGTCGTGCGAAGCGGCGGCTTGTCATCCGGAAGCCGCGGTGGTACTTGAAGTAAGCGAGATTGAGCCGAAAGGTGCCGTCGGGCTTGATATCGATTAAGTGTTCACGGATGAGCTCGGTGTATTTCGGTTGGCCATAGGGAGCCAAGCCCATGAGCTTGTATTCGCCCGAGTTCACCTTGAAGCCGCAGTAATAGGTGAAGGCTGAATACAGCAGGCCCAGCGAATGGGGGAAGGAGATTTCCCACAGCGGGCTGAGCTCGTGCCCGTTGCCAAGCCAGGCACTGGTGGTGGCCCATTCGCCCACGCCATCCATACAGAGCACGGCAGCCTTCTCAAATGGGCTGGGATAGAAGGCCGCCGCCGCATGGGAGAGGTGATGTTCGCTGAACAGCAGGGCTGGTGGTGCTGCGCTGGGGCTGGTCAGGAGTTGCTTGAGCTCCTGTTTCAGCGTGTGCTTGAGAAATACTTTCTCGCGCAGCCATACCGTCATGGCTGAGGTGAATGAGCGCGATCCTCGCGGTGCGGCGCCGATGTAGGTTTCGAGCAGGCGCTCAAAGGTGAGGAGAGGCTTCTCGTAATACACAACGGCATCAAGCTCTTCTAGCTTGTAGCCACCAATCGCCAAGCAGGCTTTGATCGCATGTTTGGGGAAGCCTGCATCATGCTTTTTGCGAGTGAAGCGTTCTTCCTGGACTGCGCTCACCACCTCGCCATCAACCACCAGCGCTGCGGCGCTGTCGTGGTAGAAGCCGGAGATGCCTAAGATTGCGGTCATTGGAATAAGCCGCGGATCTTGAGATCAGGAAAAGACTTTTTCCTTAATTCTGCTTCGCCGTAGGCTATCTGCTCCTGCTGTTGCCAGATGGGATTATTTTCATAGATTCTTTTGAGGTCAGAAGGGCTGAAATAGTCGGAGAGCTTGCGTGAATAGCGATTCACGTTGTCCTTTGGAAAGTGCAGCGGTGGTGTGTCTTGAGGAAGTAGGGGGGCGATCTTCTCCTGCACATCATCTTCGAGATGTTCCAGTCTGATCACGCCAGTGCAATGCTCAATGTGGAAATAGCGCATCCAGTAATCAGCGGCCACCCAAACACCTCCGAGCCTCAGGGAATAGAACAGGCCGCTTCTTGCAGGCTCGAAAGGGATATCGAGCCCCATCTTGAGCTTTTTGTGGTGCCAGTCGCTGAGGAGCCATTGCGGAAGGCGCCGCAATGTGATGTAGATCGGTTTAGAGTTTTGTTCCGGGTCCCACTCGGGAATGCGAGCTTCGATCGATTCGTGTTTGATGTCGAGCGACTGATCATCGGCCACAACTGAAGGTATGGCCAGGTCTGCAAACAGGCGGGATGCGCTGGTGCCTCCCGTTTTGGGGAGGTGCAGCCAGATGAATTGATCTCCGATGATCAAAGCAACAACTCCCGCTCAGGCTGCTGTCGCCGCAGGGGCAGGCTGGAACATGAACATCGAGTAGATCACGTTGCGGCGCATCTGGGTCATCATCTCGAGGAACATGTCGTAGCCCTCGTTTTTGTATTCGATCAGCGGATCCTTCTGGCCATAACCGCGCAGGCCTACCGATTCGCGCAGAGCATCCATCGCCTGCAGGTGTTCGCGCCAGAGGGTGTCGATCTGCTGGAGGATGAAGAAGCGCTCGGCTTCGCGCATCAGGCCTGGGCGCTGCTGCTCGATCTGGCCCTCCTTGATGTCGTAGGCGTTGCGCAGCTGCTCCTGCAGGAAGGCCTTGAGCTCCTCCACCGAGAGGCCGCGCAGCTGCTCGGGCTTGAGATCTTCGAGCAGATACACAAATTCCTGCACCTTGCTCACGAGGCGATCGAGATCCCACTCTTCGGGCGGCAGATCGGGGTTCACGTAGGCCTCCACGATGTCGTCCATCGTGCGCTCGCCATAGCCCACCACCTGCTGCTTCAGTTCGCGGCCTTCAAGTACACGCCGGCGCTCGGCGTACACCGCCTTGCGCTGATTGTTCATCACCTCGTCGTACTCGAACACCTGCTTGCGGATGTCGTAGTAATACGTTTCCACCTTCTTCTGGGCGCCCTCGAGCGAGCGAGTGAGCATGCCGGATTCGATCGGCATGTCTTCCTCCACGCGGAAGGCATTCATCAGGCCGGCCACGCGGTCACCGCCGAAGATGCGCAGCAGGTTGTCTTCCAACGAAAGGAAGAAGCGGGTGGAGCCGGGGTCGCCCTGGCGGCCGGCGCGGCCGCGCAGCTGGTTGTCCACGCGGCGGGATTCGTGGCGCTCGGTGCCGATCACGTGCAGGCCGCCGGCTTCGCGCACCTGCTCGTCTTCCGTTTTGGTGACGGCTTCGTATTCGCACTTCACGCGGGCGATCATCGAGCGCAGGGCCTGGATCTGAGCGTCGTCGGTAGGGGCTTTTTCAGCCGCCTGGGCGATCTTGTCTTCCAACTCGAGTACCGTGAGTTGGCGGTCGCCCCAGGCCTTCACTAGATCGTGGGCGAGCTCGGAGAGCGAGTGCTCCGTGGCATCACTGAGGGCACAGGGATAGAGGGCTCCGATTGCGCGCGCTTCGGAAGGGCCCTTGGCGGCGGCAGCACTCGACGCCGCGCCGAAACCAGGAGCGGCTTCCGGAGCACGCTGCAGCGGCACCGGGGGTTTGTGACCTTCTTCGGGCCGCACCAGGCGGGGCAGCAGCACCTCGCGCAGCTTGAGGCGGGCCATGTAGTCGGCGTTGCCGCCCAGGATGATGTCCGTGCCGCGGCCGGCCATGTTGGTGGCGATGGTGACAGCGCCAGCGCGGCCGGCCTGGGCCACGATCTCGGCTTCGCGCTCCACGTTTTCGGGCTTGGCGTTGAGCAGGTTGTGGGGAATCGCCTGCTCAGCCAGCAGCGCGCTCAGCAGCTCCGATTTCTCCACGCTGGTGGTGCCCACCAGCACCGGCCGGCCGGTTTTGTGCACCTCGGCCGTTTCCAGGGCCACGGCGCGCCACTTGGCGGTTTCGTTCTTGTACACCTGATCGGTCCAATCGGCGCGCGAGCGCACACGGTTGGTGGGCACGATGGTGACCTCGAGCTTGTAGGTCTTCTCGAATTCCACTTCTTCCGTTTTGGCGGTGCCTGTCATGCCGGCGAGGCGTGGGTAGAGCAGGAAGAAGTTCTGGTAGGTGATCGAAGCGAGCGTCTGTGTTTCGGGCTGGATCGGCAGGCCCTCCTTGGCCTCAATCGCCTGGTGCTGGCCATCGCTCCAGCGGCGGCCAGGCATCACGCGGCCGGTGAACTCATCCACGATCACGGCATCGCTGCCGCGCACGATGTAGTTCACGTCTTTCACGAACAGCTCTTTGGCCTTGAGCGCGTTGTTGATGTAGTGCGCCCAGGGATCCTGGGGATCAAACAGATCGCTCACGCCGAGTAGTTGCTCGGCTTTGGCGTAGCCCTCATCGGTGAGGGTGCAGTTGCGCTGCTTCTCATCCACCTCGTAGTCGCCTTCGGGGTCGATGCCGTCTTTGCCGAGTTCGGCGGCACGCACCAGAGCTGCAGCCACCTCGGCGGCCTTTTGATACTTCTCCTGGGGGCGCTCCACCTGGCCGGAGATGATCAGCGGCGTGCGGGCCTCGTCGATCAGGATCGAGTCGACTTCGTCGATCACGCAGTAGTGGAACTCACGCTGCACCACCTCGGCGATGTCCGCCGCCATGTTGTCGCGCAGGTAGTCGAAGCCGAGCTCTGAGTTGGTGGCGTAGGTGATGTCGCAGCCGTAGTTGAGGCGGCGGGTGGCGGGATCCATATCTTGCTGGATCAGGCCCACCGAGAGGCCGAGGAAACGGTGCACCTGGCCCATCCACTCCGCGTCGCGGCGGGCGAGGTAATCGTTCACGGTGACCACGTGCACACCGCGACCAGTGAGGGCGTTGAGGTAGGCGGGCAGAGTGGCCACGAGGGTTTTGCCCTCGCCGGTTTTCATCTCAGCGATCTGGCCGTCGTGCAGCACCATGCCGCCGATCAGCTGCACATCGAAGTGGCGCATGCCCAGCACCCGCTTGCCGGCCTCGCGCA
>Ga0194123_10008291_pt1 | contig 10057 bp, 10 predicted proteins | sample TA2MahsurfametaG_5_FD_155479 | JGI IMG/M metagenome (GOLD analysis project Ga0194123, IMG submission 155479) | Freshwater microbial communities from Lake Tanganyika, Tanzania - TA2015023 Mahale A surface | ecosystem: Environmental > Aquatic > Freshwater > Lake | place: Tanzania: Lake Tanganyika... | reverse complement strand
GGTGCTGAAGTTGCACGCCCAATCAGCGCTCACGCTGCACGCGGTCAAACTCAACTACCGCGAGCCGCCGGTAGCTGTGCTCGATACCTTTGCCATACCGGGTGCCACCATGCGCGCCTGGCAGCAACTCGATGCGGTTTTCTTCGCTCGCTACTTTGATCAGTCGAGCTACGACATGGTGATGCTGGAGTTCGGTACCAACGAGGGTAATGCGCGTCCATTCGACGCTCAAGCCTACGCGCAGATGCTGGACGCCGGCTTGCGCCAGTTTCGGCTGGTGTTTCCGACCGCGCGCTGCGTGCTGATTGCCCCGGGCGACCGAGGCACCTTGCTGCCTAAGTCTCGCAAAAAAGGCGCACGAGCCGGCGCTGCTGATTCGAGTGGTTTGTCGGCCAACCTGCTGAGGTTTTCTGCCATCCACGAAAAAATTTTTCAGTTACAGCAGCAAGCCGGCTCACGCCACGGGTGTTTGGCGTGGAGTATGCAAAACGCGATGGGCGGTCCGGGCTCGGCTTACCGCTGGATGCTGGCCGATCCGCCACTGATGGCGCGGGACCTGATCCACTTCACTCCGCCGGGCTACCAGCGCTTGGCGCAGGAACTGGCCGACGCGCTTGGCTGGAAATCCGGGCTGCCGCCGCTGCCCGGCGCTCCGTCATCCGAAGCCCGCTGATGCTCTGCCAACCGCGATCGCCCCGCAATTCACCTGAAATCCACCGCCGATCGGGGGAGGGCGGCAAAAAATTGCCGGATTGGCTATTCAGAAAGCTGGCCTGCTGACGATCAAACCTTGACGTTGGTTATTAAACTCACCTACACTGCGCAGCCCAGCCTTGGCAATAATAACCATTTGAAAACAGGCCGGTAACCCCCGAACTTGATCATGTTTCGTCGAACTCCACTCGCGTTGCTGTGCGCTGCGCTTTTTGCGTCTTCCGCATCCGCACTGGCCGCTACGCCGGCCGATACCGCGCTCGCCGTTGACGCTGAGGCGCGTGCCGATGCGCGTGTGGCCGCCATGCCGGTGCTGGGTATCAACGACGAAGACTTCCCGATCGAGCCCGCTGCCATGGCCGACGGCGACTTGTGGGAGCGCATCCGCAAGGGGTTCAGCATTCCCGATCTCAGCAGCGCGCTGGTGTCCAACCATACCCAAACCTATGCCGCACACCCGGAGGCGTTTGAGCGTCTCGGCCAGCGCGCCTCGCGGTATCTGTTTTACGTTGTGCAGGAACTGGAAAAGCGCGGCATGCCGACCGAGCTCGCTTTATTGCCGGTGATTGAGTCAGGCTTCAACCCTAACGCCTACTCCCGCGCAAAGGCTGCCGGCATGTGGCAGTTCATTCCGAGCACGGGCCTGCGCTACAACCTCAAGCAAAACGCATTTCGCGACGAGCGTCGTGACGTGGTAGCGTCCACCAATGCCGCGTTGAACTACCTGGAGCAGTTGCATGCGATGTTCGGCGACTGGCAGGTGGCGCTGGCAGCCTATAACTGGGGCGAGGGCTCGGTTCGCAAAGCAATCGCGCGTGCGCGCGCTGCGGGCAAAGGGTCTGACTACAACAGCCTGTCGCCCTACATGCCGGCAGAAACCCGCAACTACTACCCCAAGCTGCAGGCAGTGAAAAACATCGTTGCACTGCCGTCGCGCTATCAGATGCGTTTACCCGTGATCGAAGATCAGCCTTACTTCACCTCGGTTAAAAAAACGCGCGATATTGATATCAAGCTGGCCGCCGAGCTGGCAGAGATGCCGCTGGAAGAGTTCAAGGCGCTCAATCCTCAGTTCAACCGGCCAGTCATTACCGGCAGCGCCGACACACAAATTCTGCTGCCGCAATTCAACGCTGAGCGTTTTAAGGAAAACCTGGCCAACTGGACACGCACCTTGTCGAGCTGGACGTCGCTGCGCATCTCTACCGCGCGTGAACGTATCGAGACTATCGCAGCGCGCTTCAAAACCACCCCGCAAGTGATTCGCGATGCCAACGCGATCCCGGCCAACATGCAGCCGACAGCGGGGTCAACGCTAATCGTACCTAAAACCAGTATTGAGGCAGCCGAAATCGGCGCCGAGATTACCGACAATGCAGTACTCGGTTTAGTCCCGGAGGGCGGCGCCCGTCGCAGCGCACGCAGCATCAACCGCGAAACCCGCAGCAAGCCCGCAGCACGTACCCACCGCAGCGCTCGCTAGTTCTCCATCAGTGTCAGCTACTTGATCGTGTTCAGCGTTGGTTCATGCTGAACTGATCGCATCCACCTCAGCATCGCCGCAAAAATATCATCGCGGTTGGTCTCGTTGAAGTTTTCGTGGAAATTTCGCGGAAATTCGTGCAGCTCGAGCAGCCGCGCAGGAATGGTTCGCAACATCGCAAGACTCACCGACGCATCCGCCAGCCGGTCATCGCCGGCAACGACCGCACACACCGGCAAACGCCAAGCATGCATATCATTATGTAGTGCGGCTTGGGCATCGAGCAAGCAACGACCGAAACGCATACTGGCAAAGCTGCCCCGACGCTGCAGCAATGAATCCGCTACATGACGCTCGGTGATCTCACGATCATGCGTCAGCCACGGCGTTAAATCCTCCATCGGCACTTTTGCCGTAGGTATTAATTTCGACAGCCACCGTGACAGCGGGATCATCCATTCCGGTACGGGGATCGCATTTGCGTAGTAGGGCGATGACAGTACGACACCGGACACTGCATGCTGCAAAAGTTTGTTGGTGAGAACGAGATGGCTTGCGATCAGCGCACCCATGGAATGACCAACGATAAACAAAGGTACTTGTGGATACTTCGCACGCAACCAATCCAGCATTCGCACGACATCTTCGATAAATACATCAAAGCTAGGAATATCGATCAGCTTGTTGCGACCGTGCCCGTAGAGATCAAAGCTGATGGTGGTGACACCGTGTTCTCTGAAATAACACCCAACCGTTTCATAATCACCAGCGTGTGATACCGCCATGAATACCCAGTAGCACGACATCGGTCGTCGCTGCTTGCCAAAGTCGCACCGTTCGATCGCCGTCAGGTACCGTCAGCTGGAACACTTGATCTTCCTGGTAGCTATGCGCACTCATTGTGCTAACACCTTTATTTTGTTGTTCGAGTAGGATGATTGGCGTAACGGGGTTGCTGCGACTCCATTAAAATGCAACGATGGCTGCACCGTTCAGCGATCATAGCGCGAACCTGCGCAGTAGCCCGGATCGCGTCACCCGTGACGCGATATACCTAAAACAATAATTTTTTGAATGGAGACCCCTCATGTCACAGCACTGGAAATTCGAAACCCAAGCCGTGCACGCCGGCTATACGCCCGATCCTACGACCAAAGCGATGGCTGTGCCGATTTACCAAACGGTCGCCTACGCCTTCGATAATGCACAACATGGTGCTGATTTGTTCGACCTCAAAGTGGCCGGTAATATCTACACCCGCATCATGAACCCGACTCAAAACGTGCTCGAGACACGTGTCGCTGCGCTCGAGGGAGGCATTGCGGGCCTCGCACTGGCCTCCGGTCAGGCAGCCATCACCTATGCGATTCAAACCATCACCGAGGCGGGTGACAACATCGTTTCCGCCAGCGCACTGTACGGCGGAACCTATAATTTGTTCGCACACACCATGCCGCAGTTTGGCATCGAGGTGCGTTTTGCAGATGCACGCGATCCGCAGTCGTTCGCAAAACTGATTGATAGCAAAACAAAAGCGGTTTATGTTGAGACCATTGGTAATCCACTCGGTAATGTCACTGATATTGCCGCCATCGCTAAAGTAGCGCATGAAGCCGGTGTCCCTTTAATCGTCGATAACACTGTCCCCAGCCCCTATCTGTGCCGACCCATTGAGCATGGTGCAGATATCGTCGTGCACTCGCTTACCAAGTACATCGGCGGTCAGGGCAATAGTATCGGTGGCATGATTATCGACTCCGGCAAATTCCCATGGGCCGAGCACAAAGCGCGTTTCAAGCGGCTGAACGAACCCGATGTCAGCTACCACGGCGTGGTGTATACCGAGGCGCTAGGCCCGGCGGCCTTCATTGGCCGTGCGCGTGTTGTACCGCTAAGGAACACGGGTGCCGCCATCTCGCCCATGAACGCCTGGCTGATTCTGCAAGGCCTCGAGACCTTACCCCTGCGTATGGACCGCATCTGCGACAACACCCTCGCAGTTGCAAGATTCCTGCAAAGCCATCCGAAAGTCGAGTGGGTGGATTACGCTGGCCTGCCAGGGCATGTCGACCATGAAGTCGCCAACCGCATGATGAACGGCAAGGCGTCCGGTCTGTTGACCTTCGGCGTCAAAGGTGGTCGCGCAGCAGGCGAACGCTTCCTCGATGCGCTCGAGTTGTATACACGACTCGTGAATATCGGCGATACCAAATCGCTAGCAACCCATCCGGCATCGACAACCCATCGTCAGCTATCGCCAGAAGAGTTGGCCAAAGCCGGCGTGAAAGAAGAGACCGTGCGCTTGTGTATGGGTATTGAGCATATTGATGATCTAATCGCCGACCTCACCCAAGCTCTGGCGAAAGCCTAAAAAAAACCGTCGCTAGCGTTGTTGCAGGCGTCTCGTCGTACGTCATGTACTGTCTTCGACGCCTGCGCCTAGCTAGCGACGGTTTTTTACCGTGTAGATTTGTAAGAGCATCTTGTCGTGCGTCATGACCTATCTTCGACGCCTGCGCCTAGCTAGCGCGATTACAAAAATTTATTTTTCACCAGCGATGGTGATGTTAATTGTTTTGCGCATTTTTTCGCCATAAGAGCGATGGCTGCTATCAGCGAACTGTAGCGTGAGTTTGTACTTGCCCGGTTGAAGGAACATCAGGCTTTCGGTTTGGCCTTTGTCATAGTGTTTGTGCTGGTTATCATTCGGAATGACGTAGCCGGGTTCTATATCGTGCGCATCGATCAACACATGAAAATGTCCAACACCTTCGCGTTTATCACTTGAAGGTGCCAGCGGCATACCGTCAACCTTGAACTTGAGCATGAAAGTCGTTGGCAGGGTGTCGCCGTCACGCGGCTCGACAAAGTCAACAGATTGCGCGTTGGTATAGGCAGTCAGTAGCGAAAGAACCATACCTATAGCGAGGTGTTGAAGCCGCTTCATGTTTCAGCCTTTGCTTGTGTGAGAAAAAAGATTGGTATACAGACGAGCCTGCCGCGCTGCATTTGATATGAGTCGTGGACTACGCTGTTGCTTGCGCTGAAACCATACTGGTGGGCCGGCGGCACTACGACGTTTTTTTTGTTGAAATTCGCGCTGCTTGCGGCTGAGTGCGCTATTCGATAGCGGCGCATCCGGGTCACGAACATAACCAAATGATCGGTTTGCCGCAGCGATCTCTTGGCTGTAATCTCGTTCGGCCTCTGCCATATCGTCGGCCACTGAACGAAAGGTCTCCACCGTCTCAGCTACTTCATCGAGCTTGGCCGCATCGCTCACTTCCTTGGCCTGCTGCGCCATCTGTTCTTTCAGCTTATCTGCCTGCATCTGCAGATTCACTTCGGTTTTGAGCGCGGAGAGATATCCCTGCAATTTGCCGTACAAGCGACCGGTGACGCGTGCCACAGTCGGCAAACGCTCGGGACCAATCACAACGAGCGCTACGCCACCAATCAGCGCGAGTTTCGTTAATCCCAGATCAATCAAACTTAGCTCCGTTTGCCGCAAACAATATCCAGTAGCTCGCTATTGCGTGTGCCATCGACGACCGGACGCCATTCATCTTCGCGGTCGCCGCTGCTGACCTTGTTGCCCTTGAGGTAGGGCTCAGAAAAAAACTCACCAGCCAGGTTACGAAACTTGCGAGCCTCGCATTTGTACTCTTTGTGCGAGCGATTGGACAGCACACCATTCAGCGGAAAGCTATAGCTTAACATCTCCCATACCGAGACCGTATTACCACTAGCATCGATCGATTTGTCGTCGTAATAAAACTCAGCTTTACCATTGTCACCATACAGAACCCAGTCGGCATGCGCAATACTGGAAACCAGCATTAATCCCATCAATAATTTTTTCATGGGTGTGGTTCCTCCGTGTCAGTGGGTTGCGTGGGTGCCGCCCACACCCGGTACAAATAAATACTCGGAAAAATCAGTGCAAACACATAAGCACCGATGGTTAGCCACCATCCGTCCAACCCGATTCGTGGGCCCAGCAGATGACGAAACAGCAAATACAAAACAAACGCGAGCGAGAAATAAATAACCTTTTGTCGCGACTTCAGCGTCATGGATTAATTACTACAGTGAGTTAACGAAAGCGATCAAGTCTTCACGTTCTTGTTTGGATAAACCTGCAAACAGATCGCGTGAAGCTTGTGCCTCACCGCCGTGCCACAAAATCGCCTCCAGCACATTACGAGCGCGGCCATCATGCAGCAAGTTGGTGCTGCCATTCACCTGCGCCGACAAACCGATACCCCATAGGGGGGCAGTGCGCCAGTCGCGTGGCCCCGCCTTGAAATCGGGACGGCCATCAGCCAACCCTGGGCCCATATCGTGCAGCAGCAAGTCGGTATAGGCGCGGAAAGTTTTTTTGGAGATCTGCGGCAGGGCAGGGAATTCGCCGGTTTTCAGTTCGGGAATATGGCACTGCGCGCAGCGCGATTGAACGAACAGTTGGCCACCACGAATAATCTGCGGATTATCTTGATTGCGCGGCGCAGGAGCATCAAGGGCCAACTGCCAGAAGTGCAGCTGATCCCATGAGTAGTCCAGTAGTTCGGGCTTGTTACCCGGCGGCATAGCACGGCACAGGGTTTGTACCGGTGGGCAGTTCTCTTCAATATAGAGTGATGACGTTACGCCCATGTCTCCATGAAACGCTGCCGCGATCTGTTGCTTGACCGTGGGCTGATTGGCTTTCCAGCCAAAGCGACCGAGTGCCGTGCGCTTGTTGATGTCATCGCGCACATAATTCGGACGGCCATTTAATCCAAGCGACTGCTGCATTTTGGCCAGCGCTAGGATATCTTCCTCGGTAACCGCCTCTAAATAGCCCGCACCAAATACCACTTGCGTATTCCGTAGCGAGGTCATGACATTAGCATCGATGGGTCCGAAATTCGGTTTCTCAAGCCGAACCGATGGCTTTCTCAGCTCGACCACCGTGCCGTCTGCCAGCGTCGCCGGCAACGGAACCCAGTCGATATACAACTCGGCTTCACCCGGTTTCAGGTTTTCTTTCAAACCTACGTTTACACCGAACACTTGCAGCTGTTCGCCATAATTAGGGTGCGGGAGCGGGCCCCCATCAGGGCCTTCACCGGGTAACGATAGTCTCAACAACTGCTGGAATGCGATCGCGCCAGGCTCATCAAAAGTGCGCCCGCGCCCGCCCTGTATGTGGCAACCGATGCAAGAATTTGCCAGGAAAGTAGGACCAAGGCCCCACTCACCGCCGAGCAGTGGAAACACCACCCAAGGCGCTTTGAATTGTTTTTCGCCATCTCGGAATTTTCGTTGCTCGTCGTGCGACAGGCCAGGCACCGGCTGCATGTAGGCCTCATTGGGCGACACTGGCTTCGGCGTTGAGCGCGTCACCTGCGATTGCGACGCTGCGGGTAGCAGCAACGCCAGCAGCGCACAAAAGCCCGCTAAAGATAATGCCCACAATGCCGGTTCGTGACGCAAGGATGGGTTATATGGGGCTGAAGTAAGGTCAGTGTGATTTCTCACGGCGTGAAAAGGGATTCTCTTGACGATCAGGGATAAATTATTTTCCGCATTATCTTTAGTCATCACAAAAAGCTTATCAGAACATCGGCATAAAAAAACCGGCAGCTCGCGCTACCGGTCAATGATTCAGATTTTAAGGAAGATCGACCATCAACCAACAATAAATCCGGCGCTTAAACCCGCTTACCCTTTGAAGATTACCATCAGCACTTCTGTTCCATCTTGCACGACTTGTAAGCCTCGTCTTTGTCCACCACACCGTCACAGGCTTCCTTGACATTCAGCTTCGCATTACGACAAGCAGTGCCGATTGCAACCATTGAGTCACTTGCAGAATTGCTCTTATCGCAAAAGTATGCCTGCTGCTTTTTTGCGTCTGCGCACGTACCAACACGAGTTTTTTTCACGTCTTGATCATCGGCCAATGCGATCACCCCAACTACCAGCATTGTCAGCCCTAGCACTACCGCGCTTGTTATTGATTTCATTGTTCAATCCTCCCATTCTCAATCGATAACGCTGCTTCTGCGTGTATGCCGGCGAGCCGGCATACATGCAATTTGCCGCGTTAGCCGATCTCAAACTCCCGACCCTCTTTGGCTATGTAGCCGTACGCGGCGTTGCTACGCGAGCCACCCATGGCAAGATACTCGGCCTTCATCTTCGCGATCATGTCGTTATCGAACGGGGTGGTCATCGCGTCGGCTGCCATCTTCTGTGCATCAAGACGGTACACCTTGGCCGAGTTGAGGCCAAAGATCTTGTTCTTGACGGTGCCGCGGCCATCGCCAAGTTGGATCTTCCAGCCCTGGCTCTTCATGATGTCATCTGGGATCTCGAGGCGACGCAGTGCCTCGATCTGCCACTGTGGCGAGCCGTACCAGACCGAGTCGGTACCCCACACCACACGATCCGGACCCATTAGGTTAACAAGCTGACCGACGAAGGCGGCGCAGAAGCGGGGGTTGGTGACTGCTGTGGAGGCAAACGATGTACCCAGTTCGGCGTAGACGTTGTTGACGCCGAACTTTTGGGGGATACGGGCCAAGTCGGTCGCCCACTGAATGTAGCCACTCTTCTCAAATTCCGCCATTTCCAAATCGGGGGGGTCTGCCAGCCATGGACGGAGCGCTGCGTGGTAAACAACAAACTTCATTTTAGGCCAGTCTTTCGCAGCCTTGCCGAGATCATCGACAGTCGCATTCTCCCAAGTGCCAGCGAATGCCTTTTCGTAGTCACGCGGCATCAGACCCTTGTGGATACAAATAGTGTCTATGCCACCTTTCAACGACTTCTCGTAGAAGGGGTACATCAGTTTTTCGTCGTCTAGACGCCATGCGAACTTCGATGGACCAAACGGGTCACCGATGGTGTACGACTTCCAGGACACAGGCTTCAGCTCTTCGATTGCGCGGTCAACTTCATCCATCCAATTCGGGTACTTAGGCGTAATAATTGCGTGGCCAAGCATCCGAACCGTGCCGGCCATCTTGTTGACAGAGCGGCAGGCGTTCTGGATCGCATCGTTCGATAACAGCCACCAATTCGGATCATCAAACGGTGCGCCTGACAAGAGTGCAACCGAGGTATCCGAATCAAGGAAGATCTCCTTGAGGTAGTTGTCCATCTTATACCGTGATAAGTTCGTGGGGACGTGGCCAATGTTAGGATTGACCTTAGCGCCCTCAGCCCACTTAGTCAGGCCGAGCAGACCTTCCTCCTTAAAGTCATCGCGAATGAAGTGCGTTTGATCATCAAAAATGAACTGACCCTTGTACTTCGCACGTCGGTCACCTGCAGCATCCGGGTTCTTCGCTTCCGACTCGCTCACCTCGAACATGTTGCCGTAGACCTGGTTCATTGCTAGGAATGCGGTCGCCATTCCGGATGAGGTCGCCAAAAAGTCACGGCGGCTCATGTTGTGGCGCTTGGCTTCCTTGTCAGCCATTTCCTTGATCAGGAACTCGACCTTTTTCTGGTGCTCGGTTTGTGGCAAGGGGTTGTACTCGCCGTTCGACACCATCTGCGTGGGAATCGGCGAGCGGAACGCCGATTCGTCAGCATGTAGGCACTCTGCAAACTCACGCTCCGTCATCGAAACACCAAATGGCCTTTGTTTATCAGTCATCTTTGTCTCCTCAGGTTGTTATGAAGGGCATCTTCGCCCCTTTCGCTGCAGAGCCGCACTGGCAAAAAGGCTATCGGACTAGGAGCCCTGATTGCCGGCCCAACCCTCAACACTGCTGTTTTGTGGCCGCTTCTGACGACTTTCCAGGTCGCACACCACAAAACACCGTTGAAGCTAAGATACTCCTATTTCGGCATAAATCAAGAGAA
>Ga0194123_10008284_pt1 | contig 10064 bp, 10 predicted proteins | sample TA2MahsurfametaG_5_FD_155479 | JGI IMG/M metagenome (GOLD analysis project Ga0194123, IMG submission 155479) | Freshwater microbial communities from Lake Tanganyika, Tanzania - TA2015023 Mahale A surface | ecosystem: Environmental > Aquatic > Freshwater > Lake | place: Tanzania: Lake Tanganyika... | reverse complement strand
AAAACTGGAATATTGGGTCACTTTCATCCTCCAAATTCGGTGGATATGTTCCGCCAATTTGTTTTCCCAACTTTTTCACAACAATCCTGTATTTTACTAACTTCCCATTTTTATGATAAGGGCGAACTAATTTTTCCCGTTTTGCATCGTAATATCGAATTTTTCCAGTTTTCGCCTGTATTGAAAAACGCACACGATTCAAAGAATTGCCAAGTATTTTACTAGCGGCTTTTTTAGCTACTTCCGCTGGAGTAGAGCCGCGTATATTTGCGAATTGTTTGGAATCTACTAGAATTTTATAAGTTTTTATTTTAGTGTTCATAAATATTATAAAGAATTTTTTATAATATTTAAAAAGCCCACAAAAATTATTTTATAAAGTAAAAAATAATTGTTTATTATATAATATTATTCCTTCATCTTCATAATAATTTAATTTCCCTGTTTCCCTAATTTTTTCAAATAAATCAGATATTGGTAATAAATCAATATTATCATTCGAATTTTTACTAGAATATTTTTTCAATATTTCTTTTATTTTTTGAAATACTTTTTTAACTGTTATATTTTCTTTATTATTTGTTATATGAAGTAATTTATATATTTTTTTTAATAAATTATCATAACTCTTTGACTTAAATACCTCTTTCAAAAAATCAATAAAATTCATATTCAAATATTTGCGATTGTGTTTTTTTTCTTTTTCATAGTTATCTGATTTGAACCCTATTTTATTAAGAAATGATTCTCCAGTTGTTAAAATATCCAATATATAGAATGGTATTTCAAATTTACCAATTTGAATATTTGAGTTATCAACTAAGCTTATTTCAGATAATCTATTATCAATCTTTTTTAAAAATCTTGCAAATTTAATAAATCTTTTTAGATTTTCTGAATAAGAATATTTTTTATCATCACCACATGAACCAAGATAATTTAAGTCTATCGTATTATTTTTTTTATGACTAAAGTTAAAATGAATACATGTTTTATATTCTTTACTCCTAATAATTTCTTCCCACATATCAATATCACTATCTATATAATATAATTCTTTTGGAAAAAATTTCCAGATTGGATGATCTCGATGTGCTTGTTGATTTGGAGAATTATTCATAATATTATTATTAGGCTCCGGAACTTCCAATATGCGTTTATATTGAAACTTTTTATTAGGTAATTGTATATTATTTTCTTCATTCAAACTATTTGTTAAAAATTTTTCTCTTTCCCAAGCTTCATCTAATTTTCCAACAAGATATTTTTTAAAGTAAAATGGATTATTAAATGTATAATTTGTTCCTTTTTTCAAAGTAATCTTATATTTTATTTTTTTACCATCTTTATTATAAGAATTAGCTAATTTTTTTCGCTCTGCATTATAATACCAAATTTTTCCAGTCTTAGTTTCAAATATTGCAAATGAACAACTATATTTTGATGGACTTTTTAATATTTTACTAGCGGCTTTTTTAGCCACTTCCGCTGGACTAGCTCCGCGAATATTTGCAAAATATTTGGAATCTACAAGAATTTTATAAGTTTTTATATTGTTACTCATAAATATTATAAAGAATTTTTTATAATATTTAAAAAGCCCCCAGCCTCTTTCAAAAAAGGTGTATTATTCTTGAAAATATTTTACATATCATCATCAAATTCAAAAGAAGGATAAAATGTTCTTTCTTCATATCCAATTTGTAAATCTATATCTTTATATTCTAAAGTAACACCACCTCCAATATCAAATAATTTATTTAAAATTTGTGTTTTATTTAAGCCTAAAATTTTATAAAGACTACTAACTTCTCTACTAAATTGACCATTATCATTCGTATTTGCGTTGCTATGATTTGTATTAGTTTGTTTTTTCATCCCACCAGCTTGTTTTAAATGAGATTTTATATTTATAAATAGATTGAAATAATCATATGCTTTTTTATAATTATCACTTAAATCTGTTTTAAATTTAGCAAATTTTATCCTAAAATCATCAATTTTATTATTATCTATAATATTGTAAATATCATTATAATATAATATAAATTCAGACAAAAGATCATCATTACCAATAATTTTATTAAATAATATTGTAAATTGAAGTAAATATCTTAAATCATTAAATTGACTTTTTATATTAAAAAAATTATATAACATCTTACCTTTCATATTTTTTATATAATTATAACCTAAATTATCATTAGGTGATAAAAAATGTTGATAAAAAGTATTACCAGAATCTATTGAATCAAATATACCATATGGGACAATTTTCCTTTTTTTTAATAAATTATTTAAAATATAAAAGAAAAAAACTCTAAATAATCTTTTCTCATATTTTGGGTCAATCATTGGGTTATGTTGATTTTGAGAAAATAGTGTTACTAATAAATCATCAACAATATATTTCATTTGCATTGTTAAAATTGATTGAGGAAGTTCAGAACCATCACTAAATTTAAATCCAATTGATGCAAATTTATTACTTAAAAGTGTTTTTCTATTTTGACCATTATAAAAGTCTTCTCTTAATTTTTGTAAATTTAAATCATAATATTTTGAAACGCTAATATCAATAAATTCACTTGGTATTCCAAAATCCATTTGAATATTTGGTCCATTAAAATTATTTGAATTTGGATATTTCTTAGATTTTAGAATACTGTTAATAATTGTATTAAATTTAATACGGTATAAATCAAAACCAATTAGATGTCCAGCTTTTGAAAGATTATTAAATATATTTGCATTGACAGTTACATAGTGAAGTTTTTGATTTGAAAAGTCTATTAATGAAAATGAATTTGGTACTTTGTCTTCTGGTCGTAAAATTAATGATTGTCTATTACCATTAACTTGAATATCAAAAGTATCTGGAATAGTATATTTAAAAATTTCATAATTTTTTTCTTCATAAAACTCAACACCTTTTAATTTATTTAATTCACTTTTAACATCCGCTAAAAATCTTATAACTTTTTCTTTTGTATAAAAATCTTTAAAAAAGTTATTAAAAATTTTTTTTTCATTTCTTTTAAATGTATCACAATTAAACTCTTGATTTATCATATTCGAAATTCTAGCATTATTATTTGTTTTATTTCGTGTATTACTTGATACTTTAATAAATAATTCGTCAAACATTGCTCCGATTTCTTCTAATTCAGCAATTAATACACTATTTATATGAGAATAAATTATATTAAATCTTCGCTCATCTTTTGTTAATATATATATAGCAAAATCACAGTCACTAATTGCAGTTTTACTTGCAATATCTTTATTTACACCACCATATATCTCTTCAAATTTTTTCCTCCAAAGAAACATAATATTTCCACCTTTGAAAAAGAAAATTATTTTTTCATCTGATACACAATGAGCCTTTTGAATCTCTAATAATTTGCAATTAATTTTATGATAAACCCAGAAAACAAATTTACATAAAATATCAGTAGAATCAAAAAAAATATTAACAAAACATTTTGTTGTTGTATCTTTTAACTCTCTTATTTTTCTATTTTTTTCATTTTCTAAATTTATATATTTTTTAACTATGTTTGAAAGAACAAAAGGTTTTATTTTAAAATGACTTCTAGTTGTTTCATTTACATTATTTTGAATATTATTCATATATATAAATTATTATTTTTTACAAATAATAATATTACAAAAACAAACTAAAATTCTACTTTTTTTTTGAAATTTCCGATTTTTTACTCTTCTGATTCGGTAATTCATTATAAATTTTGGATTTTATTATACTATGAATATCACAAAATAAATTCAGCAAAAAAATATTCTCCGAGCTCCCTGTATTTCCACAAACCTCAAAATCCAAAAAAATTTCGCTCAATCTACCTAGCAATTTTTTGTCACCATCCATATCTCCAATTCTTTCCTTAAGACCATGATAAACTCTGTGCAATGAATAAATTACAAAAATATCCCTAATATGATCCCCAATAAAATCAATAAACATTCGCATAGTTGTTTTACTATCTATTAATAAATCAATTAATAATTTTATTTTATCATCTTCCAATATTCTATTATTTTCCAAGCCATACATATTCATATTTTCTAAAACTGCAATCTCCATCCCGAAATTATTATATATATCGCAAATTTCATAAATATCCTTTTGACACACATTGGGAAAAAATTTTTCGTAATCTTTTTTACGTCTTTCCACTGCACTAGAGCACAGATTTAACTGTAAGCAACGGGATAAAATTGGATCAATAATTGCCCGAGTGTTCCGTGTTATAAATATAAAGCGCGTAATATTATTTGATAATTCAATGATTCGCCGCAAAGCATTTTGGGCATCCATTGATAAATATTCTGCTTGATCGAAAACAATTACTTTAACCGATGGTAAATTGGGGTCTTCTTTCACTAAAATATTAGAAAATGCTTTTATTTTCTCTCGCATTGTTGAAATTCCCCTTTCATCAATTAGACTCATCATTAGGACCCTATCTTTGATATGATTTTTAAATAATTTCATTAGAAGCCAATGAATCAAATAGGATTTTCCAGTTCCACTTTTACCGTAGATTGTTAAATTGGGTACGTTTTTTGTTAGAATTATATTCTGGAATATATCAACAATTGGCTCATATCCAATTATTCCATATTTTTCCATACGATGCCGTTCTTTCTTTGTAATTAAACTATTCATATATTTTTCATCTTCTATTTCTTCCTTGATTGGATTAGCAGGAGGCTCCTCCCCTATTTTTTTCTTTCGCCCTCGCTTTCCTTTTTCTCCATATATATCTACAATCATTTTACTACTAATTACATAAAGCATAAATTTTAAATTGTTTATTTTTACGCATTTACTAACATATCAATAAATGCTTCATTATTAAAAATTTTATCTGGTTTTTTATCAATAATTGCAAGTTTATTAACAATTTTTATAAATTTATTTTCTCCTATTTTATCAATTGATTCTAGAAGGATTTTATATAAAGTTTGGCAAAATATTTCTATATCATAATATCCTTTGTATATTCCATCCATATAATATTCGTATATATCATTATCCTGTGCAATCATTTTTTCAAAAAATTTTGAAATATAAGAAATATTTGGAATTCTTAGTAATGAATAATAATCATCAATATTTTCACGACATTTATGATATTTAAATAATTGAATATAATTTAATATTTTGCGCATATCTCCTTGACTATGTGTCATTATTAAGTTCATTACATCATCATTAATTTTTATTTCTTCTTCTAGCATAATTTTATCAAGTTTTTCACGTATTTGAGAGCTGTCTAAATTCGAAAATTTAAACTTTGAACATCTTGATTGAATTGCAGGAATAATTTTACCTACAAAATTGCATATAAAACAGAATCTTACATTTTCACTGTATGCTTCCATTATCCTTCTTAAACAAAATTGTGCATCATTTGTCATACTATCTACCTCATCTAAAATGATTAATTTATATCCTGTATTGAATAATGTTTTACAACTTGCAAATTCTTTTATAATTTTGCGGACAACTTGGATATTACGGTTATCACTTGCATTCAACTCGAGAACCATTAAATTATATTTTTCCTTGTAAATCATTTTTGCCATAGCAATGATTGTAGAAGTTTTTCCAGTGCCAGAAGGACCATAAAATAATAAATTGGGAAAATTTTGAGTGTTTATAAAATTGTGAATGCTAACCTTATTTTTCTCTTCTAAATAGACATCTTCTATTGTATGAGGTCTATATTTTTCCACAAAATTTTTCATATTAATAGGCATTATATGAAAAATTTTAAACCAAAATCAAAAATTTATTTCCTGAATTCACAAATAAAGAGTATTACAATTATTACTAATAGGAAAATATCAACTAGATTCTTAATTAAATTCTGTGATCTACTTTCATCCTCTTTATTTTGCCATGAATTATTCCAACGTAAAGATGAAATAATAATAAAACCAATTACAACATATGCAAGAATATTTAATATTTTAGTGAATGATTTTTCTACACAGTTACTACTTAAATAATTAACTGAAGAAATTAGAACAACAACGGCTATAACATAAATCCAAAAGTTCAGAAGAGAAGCCATATTTATATAATATATAAATATATTTTTTTTTAGGATTGAGATAAAGTTTTCTCCCAACAAGAGTCACATTTAAAATATTCGCTTCTAAACTTTTCAATCCATCGTAAAGAATTTCTCTGATTTTTGCAATAATTACAAAAATAAGTTTTTGTTTGAATTGGAACTTCATAAATTACATTTTCTTTATCCAAAACTGGAAAAGGAACAGGCATATTTTATAATAATATTTTAAAATTCATTTTGAAACTTCAAATTTTTTACTTACGAGATACAACACGAACTTCAATTGATTGATTTTTCTGGTGTTCCTTAAGCCGACGTTTGAGTATTTCAGAAAAATTCTTCACATTGAATGGAAGACCAGTTAATTCAACATTTTCAGGAGTAATGAAAAAATATACTCCTTTGATTTCAATTTGTTTGCAAATATCTTTCACTTCATAAAAGTCAATTCCTTTGCAATCAACTGTATTTTTTGTAATACGGTCAATCGTTTTGGAAAAAGCCTTCATAAATTGAATATCTTTGGAATAAATCGGCTTCAGAAATGTTTTCATTCCGCATGGAATAATAAGCATTTCATTTTCCGAAAGTTTCACAGGGCAAGAAGTAAATAATTCCGAAACCAAGACAATTGGATGTGAAATTAAGTATTTTTCCAACATTTCATTCATCTTTGAAATTGTTTTTTCAGAAACTCCTTCATTGGGATGCAAGAGAAAAATTGTTTGATTTTCGACGTGATAAATAAAATTTTCGACATCTTGTTCTTCAATGCAGTGATGAAACAAATTCAGTAAAATTCGCAAGCCGCAAAATTCAGGAAAATCATGTGTTACAACGAGATCAACCATTTTTTTTACTCTGTCAGCCATTTCCTTGCATTTGAATGTAGCATGGCTTCCAACATCATTTTTGTTGATAAATGGAATATGAAAATCACCAGTTGGCTTTTCCATCAATAATGATTTTTGCGCCAATTTGGTAATATTCAAAATAATACGGGGTGGAAACCCGTTAAAAGTCAATGAAATTTTAACTTCTTCAGATTTTTTGAATTTAAACATTCTGTATATTTGTAATTAACCATACAAAAATCAATAATAAATTTAATCAATTTTTTCTTGATTTAAAAAAAATATAATTATAAATGACAAATGAATGATTTACCACTAGTTGAAAAATATAGACCTCAAAAGCTAGATGATATTATAGGAAATACGAATCAAATTATTTTTTTTAAAAAATTCATTGAATCCGGAAATATTCCTAATTTACTCTTAAATGGAGAACCTGGAGGTGGTAAAACATCCGCAGTTATTGCATTGGCGAAAGAATATTTAGGTGATTTATTTACAGATTATTGCATGGATTTGAATGCTAGTGATGAAAGAGGCATTGATGTAGTCCGCTCGAAGATAAAAATATTTTCACAGAGGAAGTCATGTTGTAATAAGTATAAAATAATTATACTAGATGAAAGTGATAATATGACAAATCCGGCTCAATTGGCATTAAAGAGAATTATGGATCAATACAATGATACAACCAGATTTTTTTTTACATGTAATTCAATTGAAAATATTATTTCATCAATCCAGTCAAAATGTAAAATAATGTATTTTGGTAGAATTGAACAAACCGAGATTACAAAAAGATTAGAAAGTATTTGTATATTAGAAAATTTAAAGATTGATAAAGATGCATTATTGGGTATAATAGAACTATCTTCTAATAAAATGGATGTCCGAGAAATGTTGAATAAAATAGAGTTAATAAAGGCGAATTATGGAGAAGAATATATTACAAAACATAATATTTATTATTTATGCGATAAACCATCTCCCATCATTATTAGAGAATTTATTGAGGAATATTCTAAAAAACAATTATATAAATGTATTGAACTAATAAATAAATTAAAGAATGATGGCTATCAAAGTTCTGATATTTGCATAACATTGAATAATGAAATTTTAAATTCAACATTTTTTACAGAAGAACAAAAAAGACGTTTAATGATGATAATTGGAGATTATAATCTTCTTTTTTTAGAAGGAAATGATAGTTATTTAATGATAGGTGCAATGATTTGTGAAATGTTTTCATAATTTCGCTTTTTCTTTATTATTTTTATATTTCATATAAAAAAAATAATGGATAATCCTTTTGATGCAAATGAAATACGATTTTGGAGTGTAAGAACAATCCCAAAATTTATTTTTAGAGGGATACCCCGTTTATTAATTATTCTAATTATTTATATTATTGTATTCTTCATAACTATTTTTTTCAATGATAAAAATCAGGGATTAATAAATAGTACTTTGAAATGGGTTACACGAACAAAATTATATTTTTTTGGATATAATTATATTGATATCTCCCCAACAGATATGGAATATATACGAAAAAGTGAGTCTCAAATTATTTTGGCAAAACATAGTAGTTATTTGGATATTTTATTGATGTCACATCTGTTTCCAGATGCAAAATTTATTGCATCTGAATATATTTCAAGAATTCCAATTATTCGTAAATTTGGAAAATCAAAATGTATCTATTTAAAAAATGAATTTGGAGGTAATTTGACGGATGAAATACAACAAGAATTAGATAAAGGTACAAAAATTATATTTTTTGGAGAGGGTGTTTGCTCCAATCCCAAATTTTTATTAAAATTGCGGAATGGAGCATTTGTTCCTAAAAAGGATATTCTTCCAGTCCATATTGATTATGGTGGTAATTATTGGGTAATGGGAGAACAAGATATGGTTTTCCATGCATTTACGCAAATGAGCAATTCTAGAAATCAAGTGAAAGTTCGAGTTCTTCCTGACTATAAAGTAACTGAAGACGATAAAAAAGATATAGAAGTATTTAAAGATAATTTCCGAAAATATTATGCAAATGGATTTGGCATCAGTCTTAGTGAAAAATCTTATAAAGATCATCCATATTTTAAGTTAAAATTGTAAATTTCAAAAAGTCTGAAAAAAAAATACGAAAAAAAAATTGATTTAAAAGAATTTTAATATTTTTATTTAAGAAAGAAAAAAATGACTACTGTAAGCGAACTTCGTAACATTACCCTCAAAGCCCGTGGCGAGAATTCTAATGGACGCCTTGAACAATACATCAAAGCCAGAGATGAAGCATTCAATCTGATGACTGATGGAGTTATGGATCGTATTAAGGAGGCTGCTGGTAATGGAAAATTCCGCTATCCTATTTATCGTTGGCAGAATACTCCTAGATTTCAGAATGATTCTACTGAGGAACAAAAACAAGAAGAAACTGAGGAATCCAAAGATGATACTAAGGTATTTTTTGGGACTTCTTCTGATGGAAAGAATGGATTGCATCTTATGTCTTTGATTAATCCCAAAGGAATTGACAGACAGCATTCTTTGATTACCAAACTTCGTGAATTCTTCAATTCTGGTTCTGATAGTGGATCTTCTGAAGAAGACCGCCGTGATAATCAGTTGAAAGTTTATTTTGAGCCTCACCCGATTCATTTTCGCAAATGTGCGATTTTTGTGAGTTGGGATAAGAAGCAGGTTCATCGTCCATCTTATGGTGGTGAAGTATCTGGAATGTCTGAACATCATGTAAAGAAATCACCTGTTAAAAATGCAAGTATTTCTGAACATTTTTCGTCTTTGCATACCAATGACACGTCTGCAAGTGCTGTCTTTGAAAAGAAGAGATTTGTAACTAGAGGTCTTCCTTCTGAGAGAAAATTTGTTCCTCGTACTGGATATGTAAAGCGCGCTTAATTCAGAAATTGATTTATTATTTGAAAAAATAATAACTAACATAATTCACAAAATTATGTTAGGATATATTTATAAGTATTTTTGTAATTTTATTTCAAAATAGTGTATTTTGCAATTTTATTTCAAAATAGTGTATTTTTGCAATTTTATTTCAAAATAGTGTATTTTGCAATTTTAT
>Ga0194123_10008283_pt1 | contig 10064 bp, 8 predicted proteins | sample TA2MahsurfametaG_5_FD_155479 | JGI IMG/M metagenome (GOLD analysis project Ga0194123, IMG submission 155479) | Freshwater microbial communities from Lake Tanganyika, Tanzania - TA2015023 Mahale A surface | ecosystem: Environmental > Aquatic > Freshwater > Lake | place: Tanzania: Lake Tanganyika... | reverse complement strand
AAAATACCAGTTTTAACTCAAATAAAGGGTACGGTTTACGAGGAGTATGTGGAGAAAGTGTTGCATATTCACACTCTAATGAAATATCTGAAAAATCTTTTTTACAATCAAAGGAATTAGTATCTCAGGTGTCTAAAAATTATTCTGGTAAATTAAGTCAAAGTCCAAAAAAAACAAATAAAATTCTTTACCCGGATATAAATCCAATCGATGCAAAAAATTTTTCAGAAAAAATTGAATTATTACAAGACATTGATAATTATTTACGTTCAAAAAATAATCTAGTTAAACAAGTTACAAGCTCGGTATTCTCTGAGTATCAAAAAATTCTAATACTTAAACCAAATGCAGAAAACTATGCTGACCACAGACCTCTTGTTCGTTTTAATGTAACTGTTGTAGTTGAAAATAAAGGACGAAAAGAGGTGGGTAGCTTTGGAACTGGTGGTAGAGATACTTTAGATACTTTTTTAAAAAACAATAATTGGAAAAAAATTTGTGATAAAGCTCTTGATCAAGCATTGGTCAATCTTGATAGTGTAGAAACTCAGGCTGGAGAAATGAAAGTTGTTCTTGGTCCAGGTTGGCCAGGAATTTTACTTCATGAAGCAATTGGACATGGACTTGAGGGAGATTTTAATAGAAAAAAAACTTCTGCTTTTTCTAACTTATTAAATCAAAAAATTGCAGATGAACAAGTTACAGTTTTTGACGATGGAACAATAAATAACAGAAGAGGTTCAATTTCTATAGACGACGAAGGAACACCCTCAAATAAAACAATGCTTGTAGAAAAAGGCATATTAAAAAATTACATGCATGACAGAATGAATGCACGACTAATGAATACAGCACCAACTGGAAATGGGAGACGAGAAAGTTTTGAACACCTGCCTATGCCTAGGATGACAAACACCTATATGATATCTGGAAAATATAATCCTGAGGAAATAATAAAAAGTGTAAATACAGGAATTTACGCAGTTTCCTTTGGTGGAGGTCAGGTTGATATAACTAATGGAAAATTTGTATTTTCATGTACTGAGGCTTATCAAATAAAAAATGGAAAAGTAGAAAGACCAATTAAAGGGGCGACACTCATTGGAAATGGACCTGATGCTTTAACTAAAATTAAAATGGTGGGTAATGATATGAGTTTAGATGCGGGTATTGGCATGTGCGGAAAAAATGGCCAGTGGGTCCCTGTTGGTGTAGGTCAGCCAACTATACTTATTGAAAATATTACTGTTGGTGGAACAAAGAATTAAATAAAGTAAGACCAACAACTGCTGCAGTTTCAGATCTTAGAATTGTATTTCCAAGAGAAACACCAGTACAATTTTTTATATTTTCTAAAAACTTAATCTCATCTAAAGAAAAATCTCCTTCAGGACCAACTAAAAAATAAATATCGTCCTCTGAAGTAATATTTAGTTTATTATTAATTATATTTTTCGAATTAATATCTCCAAAAAAAATTTTAGATTTTGAATTCAAGGTATTTAAAAAATCATTAATTTTTTTAACTTCTTTTATTTCTGGTAAAAAGACCTGTCCTGATTGTTCTGCAGTTTCTTTTATAATTTTAAAAAGCCTAGCTTTATTAATTGATTTACTAATTGACCTATCTGTTATTACAGGAATAAATTGTTTTACTCCTATCTCAGTACATTTTTGAATTAAAAAATCTAATTTTGTATTTTTAATCAAAGAAAAAATTAAAGAAATATTTGATTTAAAAACTTTTAAAACGTTTTTTTTTAAGATCTTACAAATAATTTTTTTTTTATTAAAATGATATATTTCTGCCAGAAATTCTCCATCTTTTGAATTAAAAACTATTATTTGATCATTTTTCTTTACTCTCATCACATGATTTAAATAATGAGAGTCATTCACATCAAAATCTAATGTGTTATTAATTTCTAAATATTTGTTTATATAAATTCTAATTTTTGATGACATTAATCTCTATTCTAACTCAAAGATGAAAATAAAGAATATAAAATTAGTTGTTTTTGATGTTTATGGTACATGTTTTGATGTTCATTCAACATCAAGTCTTTTAAAAAAATATATTGGTAAAGATTGGAAAAATTTTTCAAATCTCTGGAGAACAAAACAACTAGAATATTCTTGGATTAGAACAATAATGAATCAGTATGTAGATTTTTGGAATATAACTAATGATGCTTTAGACTATACTTTAGAAGTATATAAAAAAAATGAAATAAAAAAAAAATTATTAAACAGTTACAAGTTTTTAAAACCTTATGGTGACTTAGAGTTATTACTTAATTTTTTAAAAAAAAGGAAAATACCAAGATACATTTTAATCAACGGTTCATCTTTAATGATTAGAAATTTATTAAAAAAATACAAAATGAATAGAGATTTTGATAAAATTTTAAGTGTAGATCGCATAAAGATTTATAAACCAAGTCCAAAAGTTTATAAGATAGTCACAAATAACTTTAAATGTTCTCCAAAAAATATTTTATTTTTAAGCTCGAATTGTTGGGATATTGCTGGTGCAAAAAATTTTGGATTTAGAACTGCTTGGATCAATAGAAAAAAAATAAAATTTGATAAATTAGGATTTTATCCAGATATAGAATTAAAAAGTTTAAATAATATAAGAAAAATTTTAAATTAATGTCAGACTATATAAAACTTTTTAGATTTAATCAGCCAATTGGTATTTTTTTACTTTTTTGGCCGTGTGCATGGGGAGTTGCTTTTTCACAATGGTATAACAAGAATATATATAATTTTTTTTATTTCTTAATAATTTTTTTTATTGGATCAGTTTTAATGAGAACAGCTGGGTGTATTTATAATGACATTATTGATAAAGATTTAGATGAAAAAGTAGAACGCACAAAAAACAGACCAATAGCATCAAACAAAATATCAAAAGCAAAAGCATGGCTTTTAATATTACTCTTTTTAGCTCCATCTTTATTAATTCTTTTTTCATTTAATAAATTTTCAATGCTTCTTGGTCTTGTATCTGGATTATTGGTTTTAACTTATCCTTTTATGAAAAGAATAACTTTTTGGCCCCAAGTACATTTAGGGATTGTTTTTAATTGGGGTGTACTTCTTGGCTGGAGTGTAATTTTTGAAAATATAACAATTGAAATTATGGTTTTATATCTTGCAGCTGTATTCTGGACCCTTGGTTATGACACTATTTATGCAACTCAAGATTTAAAGGATGATATTAAAAATAAAATAAAGTCTACAGCTGTAAAATTTAAATTTGATATAAAAAACTTTTTATTTTTTTGCTATATTACATCTATAACTTTTTTTGTTGCTTTAGGTTTTTTAACAAAAAAAAACTTTTTATTTTTTCTATGTATTTTATTAGCCTCTGCTCATTTAATAAATCAAGTTTTGGTAATAAAAAAGCGTGGCTATGGGAATAAAACTGAAATTGAAAAAGTTTTTAAAAGTAATAACTTTTTCGGTTTTATAATTTTTACAATTTTAACTATTTATATTTATGCTTAAAGAAAAAAATTTTTTAGAGGATATTACCTCATACGCTCTTAAAAAATTTAAAGAACTTGGAACAACAGAGTCAGAAGTTGCATGCAGTCATTCTATAACTGAAGAGATTCTGGTTAGAAATGGCAAATCTGAAGAGATAAAAAAATCTGATGAAATTTCACTTGGTTTAACTGCCTACTTCAAAAAAAAAAAATCTTCAATTTCTATATCTAATTTATCAAAAGATAAGATTAACTATGCAATCCAAAAATGTGTTGATATGGCAAAAAATACTCCAGAAGATGAATTTTGCGGTTTGGCAGATCCTAATTTTTTTTATAAGAATAATAACGAAGACCTTAGTTTATATGATCACAATACTATTTCTTTTGAAAAAAAAGAAAATTATCTAAAAGAATGTGAGAATGAAGCTTTAAAAAAAAAGGAAATTTTTAATTCAAATGGTGCTTGCTTTTCTGAAATTAAATCAAATTTTTTCTTGCAAAATTCTAATGGTTTTGGAGATGGTTACAAAACATCTTATTACTCAGTATACTGTGATGTTATTGCTAAAAATAATGGGTCAATGGAAAGAGATTATGAAATATCTTCAAAAAGATACTTCAATGAATTACCCGATGCAAAGAAAATTGGTGATACGGCAGCTACAAGATCAATAAAAAAATTAAACGCAAAAAAAATAAAATCCTTTAATGGGGATATAATTTTAGAGCCAAGAATTGCTTCATCTTTATTTGCTCATTTTATAGGTTCAATATCAGGACATAATTTAGCTCGAAAAGTTAGTTTTATTAAGGGAGAAGTTGGAGAAAGTATTTTTAGTGAGGAAGTAAATATAATTGATGACCCGAAGATCCCTAGGGGACTAGGAACAAAAAAATTTGATAATGAAGGCGTTAACTGTCAAAAACTTAATGTTATCATCAATGGAAAATTAAATGAGATATTTTTAGATACATATAGCGGAAAAATGCTTAATAAAAAAACAAATGGTAGATCCAGTGGTGCAACAAATTTTTTTGTAAATAACGGAAAAACTGAGACCAAAGATCTTATAGAAGAAACAGTAAAAGGGGTTTACATAACTGATCTTTTTGGATCTGGCTTTAATTCTGTTACTGGAGACTTTAGCAAAGGTGGTTCTGGTTTTTTAATAGAAAATGGAAAAATCAAATATCCCATTCATGAAATAACTATAGCTGGTAATATTTTACATATGTTTAAAAATTTAATTTTAGGAAATGATTTAGATTTAAAATATAGAATAAACTCACCAACAATAAAAATTCCTAACATTTCAATCGGGGGTGTTTAATTGAAAGATATAGATGTTATAAAAAGAGTCTTTAGAAATCATATAAAAAGATATATTCCAGAAATATTATTAACTTTTATTTTTATTTTAATAACATCTCTTGCAACTGCTGCTACGGCATGGCTTTTAGACCCTGCTATTAAGGAAATATTTGAAAATAAAAATAAATTAATGCTGTATATAATACCAACCGCCATAGTTTTCACCTTTACTATTAAAGCTTTATCTGTTTTTTTTATAAAAATTATAACTATTAAAGTAGCTAGTAAAATCTGCTCAAATATAAGTTCCTCAATGGCAGAAAAGATAATAAACTCTGATACTTTATATATCTCAGGTAAACATTCAGCTAAATTTATCTCTAACTTTACTTGGGATCTTGGAAAAATTTTTGAAACTCTAACAGGCACGGTAGTTAGTCTTGCAAAAGAAAGTATTACTCTTATTTTTTTAGTCGGACTTTTATTCTACTATGACTGGCAACTTGCAGTGGTTGCAGTAATTATGATTCCAATAACAGCTTTTTTTTCAAAAAAACTTGGAAAAAAAATAGGTGAAAGAACTTTAGAAAGCGCAGAAAAAACTGATAAATTTGTTAAATTTTTATCCGAGATAATTAAAGGGTCAATTTTAATAAAAATATATCAAAAAGAACACGATGAAATTAAAAATATTAATAAAATAATTGAAGACCAATGGAAAGCAAACAGGAAAACGCAACAAACTTTTTTGGGTGCAGGGCCAATAATGGAAATGATAACAGCTATTGCTATTGCATTAGTTGTATTCTTTGCGGGCTACAGGAGTCTTCAAGGAGCTTTATCTTTAAGTCAGTTTGTTTCATTCCTTGCAGCTCTCATGCTTTGCTACCAGCCTGTAAGGGCAATAGCTGGAATAAATATAGGAATTAAGTCTGGATTAGTTGCTGTAAAAAGAACTTACGAAATAATTGATAGAATAAATTTAGTAAAAGAAGAAACACATCTTCCAGAATTAAAAATTAATAGGGGTAATATTGAATTTATTGATATTAACTTCTCTTATCCAAATAATGTTCAGGCTTTGCGAGGGATAAATGGAAAAATTAATGGGGGCGAAAAAGTTGGCTTTGTTGGATTAAGTGGATCTGGAAAAAGCACTTTACTTAATTTAATTCCAAGATTCTTCCATCTTTCAAAAGGCAAAATAATTATTGATGATCAAAATATAAATGAGGTTAAGTTAAGTTCTCTTAGAAAAAAAATTTCATTAGTTAGTCAAGACATAATTTTATTTGATGATACTGTCATTAAAAATTTGACTTATGGATACGATAACGCTTCAATGGAAGAAATATTCCAAGCATGTAAAAGTTCTGCATCAGATGATTTTATTGATAAACTTCCGGAAAAATATGAAACAATTGTGGGAGAGAATGGTATAAAATTATCTGGAGGACAAAAGCAAAGAATCTCGATTGCGAGAGCTATACTAAAAAATGCTCCAATTATTCTTTTAGACGAAGCAACTTCATCCTTAGACTCAATATCTGAAAAATTAATACATGACGCTATAGAAAATCTTACAAAAAATAAAACTACAATTATTATTGCTCATAGATTAGCAACTGTTAAAAACTGTAATAAAATTTTTTTATTTGATAAAGGAAAAATAATAGATTTTGGAACTCATAACGAGCTAATAGTCAGATCAAAAATTTATAGCAGTCTTTATGAAAAGCAAATTTTAAATTAATGTTTTATGTCTATTTTATATTTACATTTTTAATATATTTTTTCTTAAAATTTTTTTTAAAAATAAGAATAAAAAATAAAAAAGAACATCCAGAAAGATTTATTGAAAAGTTAGGTTTCGTAAGCAATAATTTTCCCAAGATTGATATTATTTGGTTTCACGCTGTTAGCGTTGGAGAGCTAAAAAGTTTATATCCGATTATTGATAATTTTATAAAAAACCATCGTAATATTTTAGTTACCACATCAACTTTAAGTTCCTACGAAATATTTAAAATGAAGTATGGCAAAAATCGCAATGTTTACCATCAATTTGCCCCTTTAGATTGTCCTCAAATAATTAAAAAGTTTTTTAATTATTGGAATTTAAAAATAATATTTTTTTCTGACTCTGAGTTTTGGCCAAATCAAATTTTTGAGGCAAAAAAAAGAAAAATTCCGATTATATTACTAAATGGAAGGATATCATTGTCATCTTTTAAAAAATGGAGATTTTTTAAATATTATTTGAAAAATATTCTTAAATGTTTTTCAATTATTTTATGTCAAAGCGTAGAACACAAAATGAGATTTGAATTCTTTTATAAAAAAAACTGCGAAGTTATCGGAAATCTAAAATTTATTCATAATAAAAAAAAACAAAATAATTCAATTGATAAAAACCTTAGATTATCAAATAAAATAATATTTTCAGGATTAAGCACTCACAATACGGAAGAAGAAGCATGCGTTAACGCATTTTTAAATGCTAAAAAAATACAAAAAAATTTATTACATATTATTATTCCAAGACATATTCAAAGAGTAAGTCAAATTGAAGACTTATTAGAAAAAAAAAATATTAAAAAAAAAATAATAAACAAAGTAGATGAAATTGATGATGAAGAAAAAGTATATATTGTAAATAGTTACGGAAGAACTAATGAATTTATAAACATTAGCAAGATAGTTTTTATGGGAGGATCTTTAATAAAACACGGTGGCCAAAATCCCATAGAGGTTGCCTTAAATAATTCATATATCTTTACTGGAAAATATATTGATAATTTTAAGGAAATTTATAGTTATCTTTTACAATTAGGATCTGTTGAATTGGTAAATTCATCTGAGGATTTAAAAAATAATATTATTAATTGTTTAAATTATAAAAAATATGAAAATATTAATACAAGAGAAAAAATTTTAATAAAAGGAGAGGAAATTTTGCAAAAAACCTTGGATAAATTGGACAATTTTATAGAGGATAGACGTGTTTTTGATAAAACCTAAATTTTGGGATCAAAATGAAATAACTTTTTTAAGAATAATTCTATTACCCTTATCTTATATTTATTATTTTATAATTTTTTTAAAAAAAATAATTTCAAAACCTAAAAAATTCCATTTAACGATAATTTGCGTTGGAAACATATATGTAGGGGGTACTGGAAAAACTTCTGTATCTATAGAAATTTTTAAAACTTTAGAAAATTTAAAAAAAATTTGTTTTCTAACTAAAGGCTATGGAAGAAAAAGCAATAAGGATTTTTTTTATAAAAAAAATTCTACAAATGAAAATGAACATGTTCATATTGGAGACGAAGCGATACTTTTAAACAAAGTTGGTCCAGTATATATATCAAATAACCGGAGAAGAGCTTTAAACCAAATTCAACAATTAGGGTTTGAAGCAGTAATAATGGATGATGGACTTCAAGATTATTATATAAAAAAAGATTTAAAAATAGTTTGTTTTGATTCAAAGAAATGGGTTGGTAATGGAGAACTCTTACCCGCAGGACCCTTGAGGGAGAAATTAGATAATATAAAAGATGCAAATTTTGTTGTCTTAAATGGAAATAAAAACACATTAGCTGAAGAAATTATTAAAAACATTAATCCTCAAATAAAGGTTTTATATTTAGAAAAAAAGCTTTCAAATAAAAATGAACTTATAACTAGAAAATATATAGTTTTTTGTGGACTTGGTAATCCTGAAAGTTTTTTTGAATTATTAGAATTTAATAATATTAAAATAAAAAAAAAAATTATTTTTCCCGACCATCATTTATATAATGCAAAAGATATGGAGCTTTTAAAAAAATATTCTAATGAATTTAATTGTAACCTTCTTACGACGGAAAAAGATTCTGTAAGGATTAATAATGATTTTAAAAAAAAACTTCATATTTCTAAAATTAAATACAATCTTAGTGATACAAGCTCTTTAGTAATATTTTTTAATCAAGTCAAAAAATGAAAAAATTAAGATACTTTGCTGAATTTATAATTGTGATTTTTTGTTTTTCTTTATTTAAAATAATAGGTGTTAAATATTCTTCAATTATAGGAGGATATATTGGTAAATATTTAGGTTTTTTATTTAGAGAAAAAAAAATAGCTTTCAAAAATTTAAAAATAGCATTCCCAGAAAAAAATGATTTAGAAATTAAAAGCATTTTAGAAAATACCTATATTAATATTGGAAAAATATTTGGGGAATATGTTCACATTAAAAAATTTACTATTAATAATATAAAACCAAGTATTACGTTTAATGATTTTCAAAAAATTGAAAAATTAAAAAATTTAAAAAAACCAATACTTTTTTTTTCAGGACATTTTTCAAATTTTGAACTTATGGCTAAGGGAATTTATGATTTAGGTTTTAATATTTATGCAATTTATAGACCTCTTAATAATTTTTTTTTAGATCCAATAATGATGTACATTAGAAGAAACTACATTTGCCCCAATCAAATAAAAAAGGGTGGTGAGGGAACCAGGGAACTTCTTAAACAAATAAAAAATAACAATCCTATTGCAATCATGGTTGATCAAAGATTGTCCTCAGGAATTAAAGTTCCGTTCTTTTCACAAGAAGCATTTACTACCGATACGCCAGCTCAACTTGCGGTCAAATTTGATGCAAAACTTGTTCCGGTTTACTTAGAAAGAATTAATGAGTTAAACTATCAATTATTTTTTGAAAATCCGTTAGAATTAAAAAACTTAGATAAAAGTAAAATTTTTGAAATAACATTATTGATTAATAAGAAAATTGAGGAATTTATTAAAAGATATCCAAGTGACTGGATATGGACTCACAACAGGTGGAAAACTTAATAGTTTAAAACTAATTTTGGATCAATTCTAATATCAAACCAATTAATTCTAAAATCAAGATGGGGACCGGTAACTCTTCCTGTTGCACCAACTTTGCCAATAGGTTGACCTTTCTGAACTGCATCGTCTTTTTTAACTAAAACTTCATCCAGATGAGAATAAACTGTAGAAACACCGTGGCCATGATCAATTAGGATAGTGCCTCCAGTAAAGTACAGATCTTTTTCTGACAATCTAACAATCCCATCATTAGATGACTTTACAAGTGTTCCCTTCGGAGCTGAAATATCAATTCCAAAGTGTGGAGTTCTGGGCTGCCCATTTAATATTCTTCTGCTTCCATATACTCCTGTTAAAGTTCCCTCTAATGGCTTTTCAAAGCTATTAAAAAA
>Ga0194123_10008270_pt1 | contig 10072 bp, 7 predicted proteins | sample TA2MahsurfametaG_5_FD_155479 | JGI IMG/M metagenome (GOLD analysis project Ga0194123, IMG submission 155479) | Freshwater microbial communities from Lake Tanganyika, Tanzania - TA2015023 Mahale A surface | ecosystem: Environmental > Aquatic > Freshwater > Lake | place: Tanzania: Lake Tanganyika... | reverse complement strand
GAGGCGGAGACGGCGCTTGCCCTGGCGTCGAAACTCATGCAAAAACACGGCCTCGGAGAAGGCGATCTCGCACCTGGGCCGGAGGACGACATCGCCGTCGTCATGCAGCGAGTGCGTGTCACGGGTCCTTACCGAGTTCAACGCACCAATGTGTTGTACGAGATTGCAAAAGTTCACTCGTGTACTGGCTACCGCGACTTTGACGACGACAATGCATCGGTATTCGTTGTGTTTGGTCGTGCATCAGACGTAAGGGCAGTCCGCACGTTGTTCGCAGCAGCTGATCTGCTTGGTGCACGCACTCTGCCGCGAGGTTCACGGTCGGCACGCACCGCGTGGTGGCAAGGGTTTCGCGAAGGACTTGGTCAAGCTCTCGCCACATCCCGAACCGAGTTCCTGCACGACACGCCCGGAGCTGGTCTTGTACTTGCCGACCGCATGTCGCGGGCGGAAAACGAGATGAAAGTGTCTGCGCCTCCACTTCGAAAGACGTACTCATATTCCGACGCAGCATCAGGTGATTTCCAGAGTGGTCAAACAACTGGGCGCGGTTTCGGGGCGGCTGGTCGCTCATTCACCAGCGGAGTGCGCGGAGAGTTGTCGTGACTCAGTCTCAGTCGAACAACGAACTCAGTGATTTGTGTGAGAGGGCCCAGACAATTGCCACGACATACGGAGCCGGTTCATTCGAGCAGAACCTCACGTATGCATGCGAAGAGTTAGTCACCAGCACATGGCCACACGCGGTCTTTGATGAAAACACGGTGAGGTCAACAATCGAAGCAATTGCAATGGCAGAGGGGTGGGACCCACCCGCGGTGTATTTCGGTGCGGAGTCACGGCGATGTCTTGCGTATGCAGAGCGTGAGTCAAGGTCTCTGATGTTTCGTGGTCGATCGGTACATCTCGCAACGGTGCTTCATGAACTGGCCCATCTTCAAGCGACGTCGGCAGCACATGGTCACGTCTTTCGACAAGAGATGTGTTCGTTGGTGCGTGCGCATTGGGGAGTTGAGCAAGCAAGTCTGTTGCACTCGTTGTACAAAGGCGTCGGCCTCGATGTTGGGCCATGGCAAGCGACGGCACGTCGCGCTTGAGGTGGGGCAAGCGACGGCACGTCGCGCTTGAGGTGGGGCAAGCGACGGCACGTCGCGCTTGAGGTGGGGCAAGCGACGGCACGTCGCGCCTGAGTTACGGGCGTCCGAGGTGCGCAAGTACTTCGCTGATGCTGGCAGTAGCGATGCCGATGTAGTTGTCTGAGATTCCGAAGGGAAGTATGAGAGTGTCCTCGTGACGCATCGAGCCACACGAGTACACGACGTTTGGTACGTAGCCATCTCGCTCACTATCAAGTGGTGCAAGAAGTGGTTGATCAAGTGTTCCGAGTACAACAGATGGATCATCGAGATCAAGGAGCATCGCTCCGATGCTGTAGGTACGCATGGGCCCAACTCCGTGAGTGAGAACCAGCCAACCTTCGGCTGTCTCGATGGGGGAACCACAGTTGCCCAACTGAATCACTTCCCAATGCCTGAGCGGACGCTGTACCTGCGTGGCATGGCTCCAGAACTTCAGGAGGCACTTGATAGTCGAGTGGTGATTGAACAGGCCAAGGGCATCATTGCTGAGCGGTGTGAGACCGATGTGTCGCGAGCTTTTCAACATTTACGCCAGCTTGCACGTGAGACGCGTCGACCAATCTCCGATGTGGCGCGCGGAGTCATTCAAGGTGAAGTACAGGTGCCACTCATTAGTCTGGCGAGGTGCGCGGGCTAGGAACGATTATCAACACCGTGCTTGTCTTGGCGGGTAGTGGAGTTGGGTACTTCGTCGGTCATCGAATCAGTGACACCGTGCGAGTCACGGTGGTTCAGACTGTCGGTCTTGTCACGATTGCACTCGGAGTCAGCGATGCAATCGACACTCACAACATGGTCTTCCCACTAGTCGGCATGGTTATTGGTGCAATCATCGGCGAACTGCTCGGAATCGAAGATCGCCTTGAAGCAGTTGGTCGCGTTCTTCAGCGTCGTTTCGCAAAGTCAACGAGCGAGCCAGCCGAAGGAAAGACTGGAAAGAACTTTGTCACCGGTTTTGTCACGGCGACCTTGCTGTTTTGTGTTGGTCCTCTCACCATTCTTGGGGCGATCGAAGATGCAACAGGGCAGACGCCACAGCTCTACATCATCAAGGGGTCACTCGACGGTTTCGTAGCAGTCATCTTCACTGCCACCTATGGCATCGGAGTTGCATTCAGCGCACTGAGCGTTTTCGTGGTCCAAGGAACCCTCACATTGCTTGGCTCGTTTCTTGATTCGGCGCTGGACGAGCGTATGCGTATCGAGTTGTTTGCAGCTGGTGGCCTGGCGGTCATCGCAATTGGCATCAATCTTCTCGAGATCAAACGCATCCGCCTTGGGTCCCTACTTCCGGGGTTGCTCGTCACTCCTGTGCTGGTCGCGATCTTCGCCCGATAGCCCGACCGACAGCATGTAGCCCCGACCGAACATCGGCGCACCTTTTCTCTATGCTCTAGCGGTGATGTCATCCGCCCGCCGAATCCTGGCGTTTTCACTTGCAACGTGCCTCACCACGAGTTTGTTCGGTATCACCGATGTCTCTGCCAGCGTGTCAACGTCGCCGGCAGCGGGTGCGTCTTTGCCATACATCGTCGTCCTTGAAGATGATGCGTCTCTGTCGTCGGCCCTGTCAGACGAACGTCGTCGTGGAAATGCCGTTATTGACACTTTCAGTGCAGGGTCTGATGGGTTTGTTGCCGCACTTGATGTAAGCGACGTGTCACGTTTGAAGCGTGATCCAGACGTGCGCATCATCGAACGTGATCGACTCGTATCACTTGGTGATCCAGTTCAATCATTGCGAAACGCGGCACTTTCGGAAAATGCTGAGCCAGGCGATGTCATTGCTGGGCGGTACATCGTCACGTTGCGTTCAGGCGCCGACACTCAAGGCCTGATTGCGTCATTTGGTGACAGAATCAGCCGTCGTTTTTCTCAAGCACTGAACGGGTTCGTTGTCGACTTATCTGAGACTGAAGCTGACGCCTTGTCCACTGACCCATCGGTTGTGACCGTCGAGCAAGACAGTGTTGTCGGGCTTGTGGCTGATCAAACGGGTGCTACGTGGGGTCTTGACCGCATAGACCAACGTGCCTTGCCTCTCAACCAGACGTATTCCTACTCAGGTGACGGCACGGGTGTCACCGCATACATTGTCGACACAGGTATACGCGCAACCCACACCGAGGTGAGTGGGCGAGTAACCACAGGCTACACCGCCATCAATGACGGAGTCGGAACCTCTGACTGTCATGGTCACGGAACTCACGTGGCCGGAACAACCGGCGGTCGCACATACGGCGTCGCAAAGAACGTCACATTTGTGCCCGTTCGAGTTCTTAGTTGCGCCGGTTCCGGAAGCGTGAGCGGAATTGTTGCTGCGCTTGACTGGATGATTGCTCACCATCAAACGTCGACTCCCGCAGTTGCGAACATGAGTCTCGGTGGTGGCTACAGCTTGTCGTTGAACACCGCTGTCGACCGGGCCATCTCCGATGGCATCTCGTTCTCAATTGCTGCTGGAAATAGAAATGCAGATGCGTGCTCGTATTCACCCGCGTCCACCGCGCGTGCAGTCACCGTCGGTGCAAGCACAAATACGGATGCACGTGCATCGTTCTCGAACTGGGGTGCATGTCTCGACATCTTTGCCCCGGGTCAGTCCATCACCTCGGCAACCAGCACCAGTGACACATCACTCGGAACATGGTCTGGTACGTCGATGGCAGCACCGCACGTTGCCGGCGCCATGGCTTTGTATCTCGAGACAAATCGAACCGCGTCACCTGCGACTGTTGCTTCAGTTCTTCGCGATGCGGCCACTTCTAATGTCATCGTGAACAGCGGTACTGGTTCGCCAAATCGGCTCTTGTTCATGGCCACTTTTGTGCCGGCACCACCTGCTGCACCAAGTGCACCCACTGGTTTATCCGCCGTTGCTGGGGATAGTCAAGTGTCCTTGTCATGGAATGCGTCGGTGGCATCAGCGACTGCGCCCGTCACCCAGTACGTCGTTGAGCAATCCACGAATGGCACGTCGTGGTCGAGTGCAACGCAAGTGACTGGGTCCATCACTGCAACTACTGTCTCAGGGCTTGCGAACGGTGTGACGTATCAGTTCCGCGTGTCAGCGGTGAACTCTGTGGGCACAGGTTCGCCGTCGTCGATAGTTGCTTCGACCCCACGTCGGTCAACAACTCCGTCTGCACCAAGTCAATTGGTAGCGACTGCTGGGCGCGAGAGCGTGGCGCTCAACTGGGCCGCACCGGCAGACAACGGTGGTGCAGCGGTAGTTGACTACGTCATTGAATACTCAGCCAACTCCGCTGCGTGGACCATTTTCAACGATGGCATCAGCATTGCTCGATCAATCACGCTGATGGACCTGGCCGGTGGTATCTCTCATTCATTCCGTGTGCGGGCAGTGAACAGCGTGGGCGTATCAGAAGCAAGCAGCGAAGCGACAGCAACACCGATAGCTGTGTCTGTACCCGGAGCCGTTCGTTTTCTGCAGGCGGTTGCAGGTCTGGAAATGGTGAGTTTGTATTGGTCGTCACCAATTGACTCGGGTGGTTCTGCAATCAGCGGATACCGCATCGAGCAATCAAATGATGGCGGCATCACGTATGCAGTGGTACGGAACAACAACGCCTCCACGCGATATGCAACCCTCACTTCTTTGACGGGTGGAGTCGAGCACCTCTTCCGAGTGTCGGCGTTGAACTCAGCAGGGGCCGGTGCCCCTGTTACCGTTCGCGCGACTCCACGTGCCGCAGCTGTGCCGTCAGCGCCGCGCTTTCTCAGCGGCTCGGTGGGTTTTGAGTCCGTCACGTTGTCATGGAACTCGCCGCTCTCAAACGGCGGTCGAAGCGTCACCGAATATCGAGTGGAGAAGTCGGAAGACACTGGCGCAACGTGGAGTCAGGTCACCACAACGACGTGGACTCGTCGTTACATCACAATCAACCCGCTCACGGGCGGAGTGCCACTTCAGTTTCGTGTCATCGCAGTGAATTCGGTAGGCGGTGGAGCACCATCAAATGTGGTCACTCTCACTCCGCGCACCATCAGCGCCCCTAGCGAGCCCCGTTTCATCAGTGCGAGTATCGGCTATAGGACAGCGTCAGTGTCCTGGTGGTCACCTACGGACAACGGTGGCAGCCCGATCACCGAGTATCGAATTGAAATGAATGTCGCTGGCTCCGATACGTGGTCATCTATAGGCACCACGCCGATTTCGCGTCGCTTTCTGACAGTGTCAAACCTCACTCCGAATGTCGTTCACACTTTCAGAGTGTTTGCGGTGAACGCACGTGGCACAAGCAATGCGTCACAAACTGCATCGGTCATTCCTCGCGCCATCGGCACGCCTTCTGCACCAAGAAATCTCACCGCGCAGAATGTGGGCTATTCGGTTGCCTTGTCGTGGCAGGCCCCTGCGAGCAGGAGATATGCATCAGTTGTCGACTATGTCATTCAATACTCAACGACCAATGGTCAATCGTGGGCGACAATTGCCGACGGAGCGTCCACGCAAACGTCTCACGTCGTCACATGGCTGAGTGATGCTGTGCCGACAGGTTTCCGAGTTCAGGCGGTCAACTCGTACGGCGGAGGCCTGTACTCATCCACAGTCAGCATCGTGCCGAACGTGCCGCCGTCTGCTCCGCAGGCCCCCACAGTCGAGTCAGTGCAAGCAGGAAACGCCTCTGCACTCGTCGCGTGGCGTCCGGCCAATGACGGAGGTGCTGCAAGCTCGTACACGGTGCAATCAAACCCCGATTCGAAGACATGCTCCACTAGCGGGCTGTCGTGCATCATCACGGGGCTGTCAAACGGAACGTCCTACACATTCACCGTGTCGGCTACGAATGTGATGGGCACCTCGGCACCATCACAACCGTCCAGCTCCGTCACGCCGCAAGGCTCGGGTCTCGCACCCGTACCAGCTGCATCATGGGGTCTTGATCGCGTTGATGAACGTGATCTTCCACTCGATGGCTTCATCGCCCGCGCTGGAAGTGGCGCAGGCGTCGACGCGTACGTCATTGACACCGGTGTGTACGCAACACACGAGGAACTTTCTGGTCGCGTCGTTGCCGGACACAGCGCGGTCAACGATGGTCGTGGCACTGCAGACTGTCATGGTCACGGAACCCATGTCGCAGGCACCATCGCTGGACGCAACGTTGGCATGGCACCGTCTGCTCGAGTTGTTCCTGTTCGAGTTCTGGATTGCAATGGCAGCGGTTACTTGTCCGATGTCATTGCCGGCATCGACTGGATGATCGGGCGACATGTTGCTGGTACGCCGGCGGTGGCGAACCTCAGTCTTGGTGCGCCTTTTGTGAGCGCAGCAATGAACGATGCGGTGGCACGTGCAGTGGCCGATGGCATCACTGTGGTCGTGGCCGCAGGCAACAGCGCGACTGATGCGTGCGGATTCTCGCCAGCGAGTGCGCCATCAGCAATCACCGTGGCAGCCACGACGTCGTCTGATGCGCGAGCTGCATATTCGAACTTCGGCGCATGCGTCGACATCTTTGCACCGGGCAGTTCCATTTTGTCTGCCGACATCACGGCACCAAATGCACTCGTCAGTTTGTCCGGCACTTCAGTGGCATCGCCACATGTTGCCGGTGCTGCTGCACTTGTGCTGTCGAACATGGCAACGCTCTCGCCGGCAGATGTCACGTCGTACCTATTGTCCGAGGCAACCACAAATACGGTCACGTCTGTCGGAGTCGGAACACCCAACAAGTTGCTCTACTCGCGCTCTTCCACGTTGTCGGCTGTGTCGTTCGAGGATTGGCAGGATGACAACTTCGGAGATGACCTCGCCGACCCCATGCCGAACAACGACACGGTCACTTCGCCCGACCACGAAGTAGACGAGCAACCAAGTGAAGTACCGAGCACGCAACCGTCTTTGCCGGCTCCGGGGTTTGGCTCACCAACAACGACGACTCCTGTTGTAGTTGCGCCACCATCTGCAGAACCGATCGTTACCACAGCGACAGACGCGCAGTCGTCAGTACCAGTCATTGACGCAACGCCCGAGAAGGTCGTCGTCCGTTCTACCACTACCTCTACCTATCGACCGCTTCGCGTCATCAGCGTGAAGCGCAGAGGAACACGTCTCGTGGTCACGGTCGCATCCGCCTCGTCGAGCGTCAGGCTTCTTCGCGCCGGCCGCGTCATTGCCACCGGATCTGGCACCACTTTCGTGGTGCCACGAGCAGTCGGCGCCATCACTGCCCAGGTACTACTTCCTGCGTCTGCTCTCAGCGGCAGGTAACTGCCCGGCATTTTCGCTGAGGTCTGGCTGAGCATCATCGGTCGACCGCATCGTAAGATTCATCCCAACGTCAAAAGTTGTAGGCACAAAGCGTTGCTTGGGGGAAGCATGTTCGATCTCGTTATCCGTGGTGGCTCGGTGGTCGATGGAACAGGCCGCGCTGCATACAGGGCAGACGTCGCAGTTCGCGATGGGAAAATCGCAGCAATTGCGCCACACATTGACGGCGAAGCACGCGAAGTTGTTGACGCTACTGGATACATCGTCACACCTGGCTTTGTTGATGTTCACACGCACTATGACGGCCAGGTCAGCTGGGACTCGCTGCTCGACCCGTCGAGCAGTAATGGTGTCACCACTGTCGTGGTCGGCAACTGCGGTGTCGGTTTCGCTCCAGTTCAAAAAGGCAAAGAAGCATGGCTGGTGCAATTGATGGAAGGCGTGGAGGACATCCCCGGTACCGCGTTGCACGAAGGAATCACTTGGGAATGGGAAACGTTCCCGGAGTATCTCGATGCCATCGGTCGTCGCACCTATGCAGTCGATGTCGCTGCGTATGTGCCGCATGGTGCGGTGCGGGGCTATGTGATGGGCGAGCGCGGTGCGCGCAACGAGAAGGCAACTGAAGATGATCTGCGCGAGATGTCACGCATCGTGCAAGAGGCTCGCGAAGCGGGTGCTGTCGGTTTCTCCACTAGCCGAACGATGGCGCACAAAGCTCGCGATGGCGAGCCAGTACCTGGCACCTTTGCCGACATGGACGAGATGAATGCGATTGCGCGTGCACTTGAAGCTGGCGGTGGTGGCATCTTCGAAATCGCGCCGGAGGTGCTGCCTGCTGATGCAGATGGTGCCGGTGGATTCATGAGCGAGCTCGGCTGGATGCGCGAGATGGCTCTGTCTACAGAACTGAAAGTCTCATACTTGCTGTTGCAGAACAGTCAAACACCAACCATCTGGCGCGATGCACTCGAATTCAGTCAGAAGACAATCGATGATGGTGGATATCTGCGACCACAAGTTGCTGCGAGACCGTTCGGAATGATGATTGGTTGGGCGAGCTACAACCCGTTTCTGAAGCGTCCAACATTCATGGATTTGTCATCACGACTTTCTGGTGATGAGTTGCGTCAGCAGCTCGCGATGTCTTCGGTGAGAGCAAAAATTCTCGCTGAGGTCGATGTGGCACCAGACCCGAGTGTGCCTTTTGACGGTATCGGCGGACTCTTCCAGATGGTGCTTGACCGCATTTACGTGATGGGCGAAGACGTTGATTACGAGCCGCTTCCAGACCGAACGGTCGCTGCAGCCGCGAAGCGTCTTGGTGTGAACCCCTTGGAGATGGCGTATGACCTCATGAACGAGAGCAGCGGGAATTCGTTCCTCATGTTCCCGTTCTTCAACTACGAGGATGGCAATCACGATGCCATCTACGACATGCTCACTCATCCTGCAGCCATCAGTGGCCTCGGTGACGGCGGTGCTCACGTTCGCATGATCTGCGACGCGTCAATGACCACATACATGCTCACTCACTGGGCACGTGATCGACGTCGTGGATCTCGCATCGCTCTCGAAGAGGCAGTTCGCCTGCAGACATCGGCGACCGCTGACTTTGCAGGGTTCTCTGACCGCGGCGTGCTTGCGGTGGGGAAACGTGCCGATATCAACATCATCGATTTCGAGAACCTGCGCATCCACTTTCCGCACGCACAGAACGATCTTCCAGCGGGGGGCACCCGGCTTTTGCAGATGGCCTCTGGTTACAAAGCCACCATCGTCAACGGGGAAGTCACTCGCCGTGATGGTCGCGACACTGGTGCACGACCCGGACGCCTGGTACGCGCCTAACGATATGCACTTGACCCGACTCGATGATTATCAGTCTTGGTTGTTATCCAATGGCAACTTGAATGTCTTGATCGACCCTTGGCTGACTGCCGAGCGCATCTCAGGTGGCTTTGACCGTGTGCACGAGCACAACTTCACGTCAATCGATGAACTTCCATCTGTCGATGCCGTGGTGTTGTGCACCCACGTCGAAGACCATTGTCGACCAGCATCATTAGCGCAGTTGCCTGCTCACACACCGGTACACGGACCTCGTGCAGCAGTGAAAGTGGCAAGAAAGCTAGGCATGACCAGTACGCACGCCCACGACGTTGGTGACATGTTCACTCTCGGTGACGGTGCCCAAGCAATTGACGTCACTGTGGTGCGAACTGGGTGGCCCTTGTCGTTATTCGCGTATGCATATGTCTTTCATGACCGGCAGTCAGGAAAGCGCCTGTTTCTCGACGCTCACCTTCCGTCTGCACGTCTGTCGCGAGCAGCCGGACGAGTCGACGCATTCCTCACTCCGGTGCGTGGTGTTCGAGCTGTTGTCATTCCTGCAACATCGGGTCCGTCTCGTGTCGCACGAACCGCAAAGTCATTAGGTGTCACCACTCTCATCCCAACATCGCTTGATCCCCGCCGCGACATGAATTGGTGGCAGCGACTTGTGTATCTGTCGTGGGGTGGAACCAAGGCCCTCCAGAGGAAGGTCGGTGACGGCATGCGCGTTATCCCAGAGAGCGAGAAGACGGTCTCCCTATAACATGAGGGAATGGCCGCCCAGCCGACAACAACGCAATCAACGGTACGCATCGGAGTTCTCGGTTGCGGAAACGTCGGAGCTGCCTTCATCCAATTG
>Ga0194123_10008254_pt1 | contig 10089 bp, 10 predicted proteins | sample TA2MahsurfametaG_5_FD_155479 | JGI IMG/M metagenome (GOLD analysis project Ga0194123, IMG submission 155479) | Freshwater microbial communities from Lake Tanganyika, Tanzania - TA2015023 Mahale A surface | ecosystem: Environmental > Aquatic > Freshwater > Lake | place: Tanzania: Lake Tanganyika... | reverse complement strand
ACCAACCACCGTGCTGAACTCTGCTCCGTTGTTTCCTGTCAGCGGTATCGGCCGTCCATCGAAGGTCACTGATCAGCCGCCGCAGAATCTGGACGAAATAAAACGCCTTGATGCAGGGTGGTCTTGGGAGGCGCTAGGTTCTGTGCGAGTGCCGACAGCGTCATCCCCCGTGGCTGATTGACGATCGCGGCTAGCACCTGCGGCACGCTAACCACCGACCCGGGGGCCACCGAGCGGCGAAGGCATCATGGATGGATCGGTATGTAGTGCGGAGGGTTTACGCGCGGCGCCTCACTACTGCTTTTCAATTCCAGCATCAGCGATCTTGCGGCCCCAGACTTCGAGTTGGCGTGACACAAGCTGTCGAAATGTCGCCGCGTCCGAGGGCGTTGGTTCTGCTCCCGCGGTGATGATGCGCTCCCTGACCTCAGGCTTGGCGAGTACCTGTTGAAGTGCCGAGGCGAGCTTCTGAACAATCTCGCCTGCTAGCCCCGCAGGCCCAAATACGCCAGTCCAGGCTGCGAGATCGAAGTCTTTCAAGCCCAGCGACTCCTCAATTGTCGGGAGCTCTGGCGCAAGGCTGGACCGCCTTGATGTCGTAACCGCTAACGCCCGTAGCTTGCCCGACTGCAGATGCGGCCGCGCTGAGGCAAGATCGACCACCAGGAATTGCGCCTGCCCCCCGATAACATCGGTGAGCGCGCCAGGACTGCTCTTATAGGACACACCTGTTGCCTCGAGCTTTAGGAGCCGGTTGAGGGCCTCGGCAGGGATCTGTACCGTCGGTGTACCGTAGGCGTAATTGATGCGACCACGCTGCGCACGCGCATACTCCACAAACTCAGCGGCCGTGCGAACTGGCAAGGACGCATTGACCGCCAGAACGAATGGGAAATAAGCTGTTCCTGCAATCGGCGTGAAATCGGCAATCGGGTCATACGGTAACGACTTCATCAGGTGCGGATTCACCGAATGCGAAGAGTTGGAAGTGAGAAAGAGCGTGTAGCCGTCGGGAGCGGCCTTGGCAACCAGCATTGCCGCGATTTGGGCAGCCGCTCCCGGACGGTTCTCGACGACGAAGGATTGTCCCAGGGCTAGCCGCAACTCCTCCGCGAGAAGACGCGCGAGTATATCCGTGCCGCTGCCCGGGCCAAACCCGATCACGATCCGGACCGCTCGGCTTGGGTACGCGTCTTGGGCCAGTACTCGATGAGTAACTGCTGCACCCGCAGTCATTGTGACTGCCGCAAGCCGGGTTAATAGTGATCTGCGATCCATGTTCTGTCTCCTTTAAACGCACTGTATGACTAATCATCCGACGCTGAGGCCATTATCACACCCTCGTCCAACCATTGGCTCCGCTGGGCCTCGTCAAAGCCCAGTTCAGCGAGGACCGTCATGGCGTGTTCACCCAACCACGGTGCTGGCAAGCGCCAGGCAAGCGGGCTGCCATCAAGTAGCCATGGTGGGCGAACTAATGGCGCCCTGTCGCTGCGCACAAAGGTTTGTCGCTCGGCTGCGATCTCACTTGCCGCGGCCTCCTCAAGCCCCTGCACTCGGGTGACGGGAACCCCAGCGGCATAAAGGCGTTGGACCCAGGTCGCCACGTCCTCTGCTGCCAAGCGGCGATTGATTTCACCCGCCAGCGTATCGCGATGGGCTGATCGCGACGCAACGGTGGCATAGTCAGGGTCTTCGAGGAGTTCCGGCGCGCCAATCGTGCGCGCGACGAGTTCCCATAAACGCTGACTGGGTGCGGCAATTAGCAGGTCTGCATCGCGCGAACGAAAGCACTGATAGGGCGATGCGATGGGATTGCCCGAGCCCGCTTTGTCAGGGCGCTGGCCGGTCAGCCTTGCCGCGATCGCCTGATAGGGGGCCACCGAAAAAGCGGTGTCGATCAGCGCTGTGTCTATGGTTGAAACGGGTTGTCCCGCCCGCTTAGCCATGATGGCGGCCAGCACACCCATCGCAATCCACTGACCTGTTCCGAGATCGATCAAGGAAGGCGCGCAGCGGGTGGGGTCCCCCTCATACCCCGTCATCATCATGATCCCGGAAAATGCCTGTACGAGCGGATCGTAGCCCGGGCGAGCACGTCCCGATGGACCCAATCCGAAGGCGCTGAAATCGTAGTGGAGAATCTGCGGATTGATCTGTCGCGTGGCCTGGGCACCGATGCCGAGCCGCTCGGCAACGCCGGGGCGCATACTTTGCAACACCGCATCCGAGCGGGCGATAAGTGCCTTGGCGATCCGCAGCCCCTTTGGCTGCCTCAAGTCAACAACTAGTGCGCGCTTGCCCGCCCCAACAAAGCGGTGGGTCAGACTCATCCCGTCAACAAATGGAGGCCAGGCCCGCGAATCGTCAACCGATAGCGGTTCCACTTTGATCACATCGGCACTCAGTTGAGCGAGCATCATCGCCCCGCATGGCCCTGCCATATTCGCCGAGAAATCGAGCACTCGAACCCCTGCAAGCGGACCGAGCGATACGGGCTCCATCACATCTTCCGTTGTAGTCATGCGAGCGCTCTGGGATGTTCCGCAATGACATTACGGGCACGGAGCCGCGCTCGCTCCGGCGTATCGATCCCCAACGATTGCAGAATTGCGTCGGCATCGGCACCAACAGCCGGAGGAGGGCCCGCTGGGCCTGCCGGCGTGGCTGCAAAATCGACTGGTGTTGCGACGGCATTAAAGGCCTACTCTAAGGCCTCACCGGTCTGACCTTCGGCCCGAGCAAACGACCCACAGGCAAGCGCCTGCGGATCCGACACCACTTCCTCGGCGGGCTGTATCGGCGCCCACCAGACATCATACGCTGCGACCTGCGCGGCCAAGTGATCGCGGCTGTGCTGCGCAAACACATGATCGAGCGCCTCGACCAGCGCAGTGCTGTTTCGATGCCGCTCTCGCGGACTCGCGAAGCGGACATCCTCCTGCAAGGCCGCGAACTCGGTGGCTGCGACGATCCCGGGCCAGTGCCGCTGCGCCTCAGCGCCCACCAGCCAGAACCAACGGCCATCGCCTGCCCGATAAAGATTCATGAGCGGATTTTGCGGGCGGGTACGGGGCGCAGGTGCTGTGATTCGTCCGAGCCCGATTCGCGTGGATATGTCCATGCCGAGCGTGTAGACCCCAGTCCGCAGCAATAAGGCGGAGACCAGCTGCCTCTGCCCTGTGCGCTCGCGACGAAACAAGGTCCCCGCAATGCCGGCCACCAACGACAGCGCCGATGCGTTATCGCCGATCCCGCCAGGAAAAATCGGCGGTGTTCCACCCGGGGGCGTGGATCGCTCGGCCAGACCCGAGCGCCCGGAGAATACGGCCATGTCATAGCCCGGGGCTTCTCGGTCGGGGCCGTGTAAACCGTAAGCGGTCAAACTCGCGCAGATAAGCCGCGGATGAGCGCCTAGTAACGCTTGCGGATCCAGCCCGGATCTATGAAGAAACTGCGGGCGCATATTGGTGAGGAAGACATTTGCGTCTGTAATGAGCTTCTTTATGATCGACAACCCTTCCTCGGTGTTGATGTCGATTGCCAGACTACGTTTGCTCGGTTATATAGGTCAAAAGGCGGGCAGCGGCTTTCCTTAGATCCAGAGAGAGCACCGAACAGGCGCCGCATCGGATCGCCTTGAAGCGCCTCGATCTTGATGACATCAGCGCCGCAATCGGCCAGTACGCCCGCTACTGCGGGACCGGCCACCCAAAAGCCCAGCTCGATTGCACGTACCCCGATAAAAGCGGCATGATGGATCGCGGTTACCCGCACTCAAACCGAGCGCCGCCCGGTAAAGACCGGTTCGCGTTTTTCCATAAAGGCGCGAGGCCCTTCTTTCGCATCGTCCGTGGCAGCATTTTCCTTGGTGCATTGCGTTTCGATAGCGTATGCCTCATCCAACGGTAAACCACTTGTTCGTACCATCACTTCCTTCGTCTTCTCAAGCGCCACCGGAGCGCCCTGGACCATGCGGCGCGCCAAATCCAGCGCGACTGCAAGCACCTGATCGCGTGGCGTAACACGATTGACCAGCCCCATCTCGAGCGCTCGTCTGGCGCCAATCGGTTCGCCCAGGAGAAGAAGTTCTGCTGCATGCGCCCAGGGCACCTGCCTGGGCAACCTGACCAGCGACCCTCCGCTCGCAATGAGCCCTCGGCGGACTTCGGTCACTGCAAGCGTCGCCTCTTCTGCGATCACTCTGAGATCGGTTGCAAACACGAACTCCGCACCGCCCGCATGAGCGTGTCCGTTGATCGCTGCAATGACCGGCTTGAAAAATGTCGACGACCGGAGTAAGGCTTCTCCAAGTAATTTGCGATCCTTGGCGAGTGCCTGCTCCCACTCATCGCGAGGCTCGCGCGTACGCATCATGATCGGAATCAACGAACCCAAATCGCCACCGGAACAAAACGCCTTATCGCCGGCGCCCGTGACGACCACCACACGCACCGCTGGATCGTCGCTCACCTCACGCCAGAACCGTGCGAGTCGAACCACCATTTCCGGAGACAGGGAATTACGTTTTTCTGGGCGGTTGAGCCTAACCACCGCAATCGATTGCTCGCGCTCCACGGTGATCTGCGGTTCAGGGTTCATCACACACTCCGGTCTGGGGCATTGGAGCCGATTGAGAGGCGTTTGAGGATCTGACCACGAGCAGCCGGATAGTCGGCCTTGCCATTCGGGCCCCTGCCTATCGTCTCGACAAAGCACACTAGGCGCGGAACCTTGTGGCCTGCCAGCCGCATGGGCACAAAAGCGCTGACGCCCTGTGGGCTGGGTTGCGCATGTCCCGGCTCCATTTCGAGCAGCGCTGCGACCCGCTCTCCGAAGCGTTCATCCGGAATGCCCACCACCAGGGCATCGACCACGCCCGGGATGTCGTTGACGCATGCCCTAAATTCATCTGGATAGACTTTTTCGCCACCAGTGTTGATGCGTACCGAGCCTCGTCCCAAGAGCTTGATCGTGCCGTCGGCTTCCACCGTTGCAAAATCGCCCGGAATCACGCAGCGCTCGCTCGCAATGATGGGGAAAGCGTCGGCTGATTTTCCGGGATCTTTGTAATAACCGAGCGGTATGGGGCCGCGAACAGCGATGCGGCCGATCACGCCACTGCCTGGCGCGACTGGCTGCAGCGCCTCATCGACAACGAAGGCTCGCTCACCAAGCTTGAAGCGCGCACTATCGGGCGCGCTGCGCCGCGACACGATGGCGCGTCCCATGCCGCTTGCTTCGCTACTGTTCAGGAAATCGATCAGCAACTCGTCTGGGGCATAAACGAGCAAGCGAGCCTTATTGGCAGCACTCCAGGCCATGCCCGAGGAAGACACTGCCTTGAGACTTCGCACAGACCAGCGCTGAGGCTCAGCATCCAGCGCATCGGCGATCGGCCTGCAAAACGCGTCCCCTACGAAACAAAGATCGGTCACCCGCTCTCGCCCGATGCTTTCGAGCAGATTGACCGCGTCAAATCGCGGTTCGGTCAGCGTCACAACGGTTTCCGCGCGGTTGAGCACCGTCGCAGCAAACACCAGGGGCGTATCGAGCATCAAGGGTGCTGCCGGCAATCCCATCGGCGTGACGGATTCCCCGCCAGACGAGAGGCGGACCCGATTACGGACATACTCGAGGTCAGCGTGGTCAGGATCGCTACTGGTGTTGGAAGCAAGGAAGAGATCATGCTGGCGCCACATGACCCCTCGAGACCGGCCAGTTGTGCCGCCGGTATAGATCAGAATTAAGTCGTCACCGCTTCGCTGCCACCGGCAGGCAGACGGCGGGGTATCGGCGAAGTCATCCCAGTTTGTCGCCCAACTCGGAACCGGGCAACGTCCATCATCGATGCAAAGCCAGAGACGGACGCCGGGATAACGCTGACGAATCACCCCAACCCCCTCCGAGAATGTCGACTGAAACACCACCGCAGCCGCATCAGCGCTCTGCCAAAGCCAGACAAGCTCATCCTCAAGGTATCGATAATTAGTGTTGACCGGGACGAGGGACGCCTTGAGGCAGCCGAAGACGGCCTGCAGGTATTCAGGACCGTTATGCAGATAAAGGGCTACTTTGTCTTGCCGCGCAAGGCCGTCAGCGACTATTCCATGCGCAACACCACTTGCGCGCTGATCGAACGCCCGCCAGGAAACCGAGACCAGGCCGTGCCGCTGTGCCAGCGCATCGGGAACAGTTTTGGCAATGGTTTCCCAGATATCGGCAAAATTCCAGGTCGCAGGCATCGGATCGGTAGGCTTGAGGCTGGGCGAAAGTGGGCGGCAGTGAGCAAAAGACTTGTCATTATCGATCCGTATTCTAAATACCGTTTATGTTCCGAAATCAGAACGCTGTTCCGCCTGCATGCGTGCAAGACCAATCAGCGTCTTCCACACCTGGAGTTCAGCCGCAACAAACGCGCCAAATTCCTTCGGTCCCGCAATGGCTGGTTCAGCGCCCATTTACGCGATGCGGGCTCGAAACTCCCCCGTAGCAAGAATTTTTATCAGATCGCCACTCAGCCGATCGAGCACTGCGGTCGGCAGGTTGGCAGGCCTGAAGATACCCATCCAGGCGACCGTTTCAAAGTCTTTGAGCCCTGTTTCCCCAGCGATCGTTGGCAGCCCTGGAGCGAGCGTCGAGCGCTTCGGGGGTGTGACCGCGATGGCCTTGAGTCGACGGCTCTCCAGCATGCTGCGGGTGGTGGCAAAGTCGAGCACCGTAAAGTCGACCTGACCGCTGATGACGCTGGTGTTGGCCTCGGGAGCTGCCTTGTAGGCGACCCCGACCACATCAAGCGGCATGCTGTTGACGAGCGCCGCAGCAGCGACCTGCCGGGCGCTACTGGTGTAGGCATAACTCATTTTTTTGAATTGGCGCGGGCGTAGTCAACGATACTTCGCACGTTTGACGGCGACGAATCGCCCTTGACGAACTAGCAAAGGGGAAATAAGCAATCCGCACCACAGGCTTAAAGTCTCGGATCGGGTCATATCGCAGGGTTTTAAGTAGGTGGGGATTGGCCGAGTACGTGGTGTTCGCGGTGAGAAACAGCGTATGACCATCACCAGGCGACGTGATGATAAGTTCTGCCGCGATTTGCCCGGAGGCGCCCGGCTTGTTTTCGACAACCACCGCCTGGTCGAGCAACTTCTGCAACTGCTCGCTCACCATTCGAGCAAAAACATCGCTCGCCGACCAGGGCCCAAAGGCCACAACGATGCGCACTGGGTTGGCCGACGGCCAGGACTGCGCCTGCGCGCCGCTACTGACGAAGAGAACCGCAAACAAGGTAAGGCCAGACGTCACAATGGACGAGACCAACATGTCTTAACACTACTTAGTCATTCAACCTCGAGTCCCGCGGCCTGCACAGCCCTGCGCCATTGCTCGCGCTCACTACGCATGAAGGCCTCGAAAACCGACGATCCAAGAAACCGGGTCTACGCTCCGAGCCGCATTACCCGTTCTGCGCTTTCAGGTTGCCGTATGACTTTCTCCTAAGCCTGGCTGAAGCGCTCAACGATCGCGCGTGACATACCCGCTGGGCCGGCGATGCCGAACCGGGTCGCAATCTCAACACCTGGCATGCCTGCTTCGGTCATCGTTACCACATTGGGAAGCTGCACCGTACGCGCACCGGCGGTGACCGCCAAGGCCTTCAACGCACCGCCCCGAATCTGGCCACCACGGCGCCGATATTTTCAAAAGCAAAGCTCACTTCCCCTGGCAGCACCGCTTGCACCGCTGGCCCTGCGCCGTTGTAAGGCACATGCAGCGTGTCCATGGCACTTACCGTCGCCAGCCTGGCGCCCGACAGATGCGTGGTGGTGCCTTGGCCCGAGAAGGAATAGGACAACTTACCGGGGTTGCGTCGACCGAACTCCAACAACTGCTGGACGGATCCCGCAGGAAAGTCGCTGCGCACGTACAGGACGTTTCGCATCTGCACGAGTAACGCCACTGCGCTCACATCACGATCGGGATCGAACGACAGTTTGTACATAGCGGGCGCTATGCCGCGGGTGGCGAGCGAATCCATCATGAACGTACTGCCATCAGGGTCGGCTCTGGCGGCAGCCGCAGCAGCGACGGTCCCGCCCGCGCCAGGGCGATTGTCGACGATGATGGATTGATCCAGTTCGGCTCCGAGGGGCTCGGCCAGTGCCCGAAGGAGAATATCGGACGTTCCGCCAGGGCCTGAGGGAACGATGATGCGAATCAGATGCCTTGACCATGTTTCCTGTGCGCGCAACAGCGAACTGGATATCGCTGATAGGAGAGCAAGAGCCTGAACAAGCATTCGACGGTCCACACCGATATCGCTCCTCGTTGTGTGTGGATGCTAGGCTTGCATCAGGGCTAGATCACCTCTTCGCTCCGCAGTGAGGCGATCTGCTCAGGCTGATAGCCGAGTTCATGGAGAATCTCGTCGTTGTGTTCGCCCAAAGCCGGCGGCGCGCGATCGATGCCGCCATTACCGTGAGCAAAACGGAATGCTGGCCCAGCAAGTCGGATATCGCCATAGTGCGTGGAGACAGTCTGCAGGAATCCACGATATGCGAGTTGCTCATGCTGAATCGCTTCGCTTAGCTTGGAAATGGCAGAGCACGGCACATCGACCGCAGTGAGGCTTGCTTCCCACTCAATCGGGGAACGCCCATCATCGAACCCCGCTTCAATAGCGATACGCAGGTCGGCTGCATGACGAATCCTGGCCGGCCAGTCAGCGAAGCGGGGATCAGCGAGCAAATCGGCCCGCTGGATCGACCGCATCAGCGCGCTGAATTGTTTCTCGGTCATTGCAGCAAGGACAATCCACCCGTTACCACAGCGAAATCGATCAGATGTTGGCTTGAGGCTCACTGAACTGTTACCAAATTGCGGATGCATGAATCCCGTCATCGTATTTTCGGCAATCTGGCAAGTAAGCACGCCCAGCAGTGACTCGAGCATCGAGACATCCACAAACTGGCCCCGGCCGGTGTGGGTACGCTGAAACAAAGCGCTTGCTACAGCGAAAGCTGCGGTCACGCCCGTAACCATATCGGCCACTGGAAAGCCGGCCCGCATCGGCCCACCAGCCGGATCGCCAGTGAGCATCATCAGGCCGGACAGCGCCTGAATCTTTCCGTCGAAGGCAGCGGTACGCGAATGCGGACCAGTTGTGCCAAACCCCGAGACCGAGCAATAAATCAGCCTGGGATTAAGCGCCGAAAGCGCACTCCATCCGATGCCGAGTTTGTCCATTACCCCAGGCCTAAAATTTTCGCACAACACATCCGCTCCCGCGACCAGCTTACAAACGATATCGGTCGCCTGTGGCTTGCGAAGGTCCAGGGTGAGGCTGCGCTTGTTGACATTGACTGCCATCCAAAGCGGCCCCATGCCGCGCGCGCTCCACAATTCTGATACTGGTGTTGCGCGACTGATTTCGCCTTCGCGGGGTTCGATTTTTATGACTTGTGCCCCCTGCATCGCGAGCTGCGCTGAGGCGACCGGCCCAGACAGCACATGCGTGAAGTCAATGATTCGAATACCATCAAAGGCTTTGGGCTCAACTATCTGCGCAGCCTCCATGGATCCCTGTTGGATTGGCATGTGTATCGCTCAACGCAGCACTTCGACGCTGCACTGCCGAGTCGGTAATTCGACAAGTCCGACACCCTGGGCTGTGATCTCGCCCAACTGATTTTCAACTTTGATTGCAAGATCGATTAGGTGGCAACCGTCCTCTATCCGCTTGTCAGCGATCTGGGCTCGACACCAGGACACGTCGCCGAAAATATTCGGCCGGCGAATGGATGCGTTAAGACCGCGAACGAAGCCGTCATCACCAGCCCAGTTAGTCAGTAACTGGCCCATCCATGAGACGCGTTGTGGACCAACATCATAACCACCTGGCATCCCCACCTCGCGCGCCATAGGACCCTCAGTGTGCCCGCGCGCAGCACTGTCCTGCGCACCGGTGTCGCTGTTGATAAAAGCATCCGCGGGGTGGCGCTTACGATGCAAATGCGCACGGCGGTGAGCCTGATAGCTGTGACCAGCTCCGGAATACCAGCAAATCATAACGGTAATATTGAGCGG
>Ga0194123_10008247_pt1 | contig 10093 bp, 11 predicted proteins | sample TA2MahsurfametaG_5_FD_155479 | JGI IMG/M metagenome (GOLD analysis project Ga0194123, IMG submission 155479) | Freshwater microbial communities from Lake Tanganyika, Tanzania - TA2015023 Mahale A surface | ecosystem: Environmental > Aquatic > Freshwater > Lake | place: Tanzania: Lake Tanganyika... | reverse complement strand
TAAGGCTGTGATATAAAAGATGTGGTGCGAGGAGTCGTAAACCTAGAGTTATAACTTCCAAAAATCTCGGCAAAATTTGGAATTCCCATGCCGCCGTACGTTCCTGAGACAACTCCTACAGGGCCTAATCCACCGACTAAGTTCTCAACACTCACGAGCTCGGCCTCGACGGGAAAGTCGAGATACAGCAGGTGCTGCTCTTCCTGGAATCTATCTGGGTCTGTATTGAGGACCTTTGAGAGATATGAATTGCTGGCAGGATCAAGCGAAGCTGTGAAAATCTTGACGCCTGGCACGTCCTCATCATTGGAAAAATTAGAGTCCTCAGATACAAGAATTAGTCTAAAATTTGAGTTACCGTCAACTGTTCCAAAAGACGGTGGCGCACCTATGCTGTCAGAAACAAGAGAATCATGGTTGATAATGTGAAAAGCTGAGCCTGTCGTCGTGAACAGGACTGCTCTTACAAGATTGATAGTTTCGTCTGAAAGATCGAATGATAAGTTATCTGTAAATATTGGAAAGCCTGCAGACTCTTGAATGTTGACTGCATGTCTAGCGACAACAAACTGCACATGTCCTTTTGCCAGCTCAGAATCAAGACCAACAACCTTAAAGCCTGCGTTCTTTGTGACGCCGGACTCCTGCGTCAGGAGACGATCTGCGGCCGACTCACTCGATCCTGCGCCGAGTGTGCGAACGAAAGTCAATGCACTCTTGTTTCTAAGAAATTCTCTTACGGCGTAGGGACCGAATCTATCAATGCTGAGAGCACCAAATCTATTCTCAAAGTCAACCAAGTTGCCGACTGTAACAGGTACGAAAGCGGGTCCCTTCTCGGCTGTACCGATAATACCGCCGGGTGTTCCTGTGGCGGTAGCACTTCTAGCCGAAAGATCAATCTCCTGTTCAAAAAAACCGGGCGATCTAAATGTTTGCTCAGCCATTGATGTCTCTCCTTAGGCTCAAAATTACATGTGTAGATTTACTACAATAAGTATCGCGTAAAATTGAAAAATTCCGCATATTGCTTTTAAATGTCGTCTAGATCGGACACAAGACCCTCCCGGTAGACTGTCTCTCCCTTGCGTCCTTCCGCTACGCCACCGAGCCTCTGTTTGACGGCAGACACTACAATTTTTTTTCTCTTGCCCGTGAATGGGTCAACCTCAAACCGATAGAAGAGCAGGTCGCTGCTGTTGCCAGCGTAATTCCCTACGACAGGGGTGCCGCTCGAGAGACTCTCGTCGTCAATTACACTGGAACCTGCCTCATTCTCTCCAATTCGACTCAAACTGGAGGCAACGCTGCTGGCAGCGATCGCCTGTCCTGGAAGACCGTCACCCTCCCTAGAGAGATCATCTAGAACATATGCTGATGTGTGAGAGCTAGGAACATTAGCGTTGAGGCTCTCTACAGGAGCCGAATTAATACCCTCGATCTTAAATTCAACTTTTGGAGCAGAGATTTTTCTTCGAAGACCATTAGGACTGCCTGGATACTCCGGCAGAACAAGGTATGCGTTGACCTTTATGTCAAAAGACTGCTTTATGAGGCGCTCTGAGTCTGTAAAATCATCGTAGTTGTTGTCTGATGAAAATTCACTTCCAACATATCCGACAAACCAATACCCCTTCGGCGTCTCAAGTCTAAAAGTCCTGCCGTAATTGTTCTGATACATGCTCATGACAGCAGACATTATCTCGTTCATCTGATTCATGAACTGTGCCCAGATAGTGATGTTGTAAGTCGCCTGGTAGTGCTTGACAGGCGGCATCGTGATGATCTCGTAGATGTTATCAAGCACATCAGGCTTCAGTGAGATGTCATTGGGAACAGCACCCTCCCCACGACTTCTCTGTCGTCTAGACCCAACAGTCCCTGGCTCTGTGCCGCCGCCGAGACCGTCAATTTCGTGAGATTTAGAGGCGACACCGTCCTGATTGTCAATTCCGATCTTATTTAGGAGACGCTTGTATGTGTCGCTCTCCGGTGAGATCTTAATTTTAAGTTTGGTAGGCTGCATCTGCCCAGGTCCGTGGCCGTTGTCGGGAGTTTGATTAATTCCTGTCCTCATTATCGAGATGAGAGGCAGTATTAATGTCTTGTTCTTGTCTCGCAGCGGTTCCCTTCGATTCAGAACAGCAAATCTTTCACCTGTCGAGAAGATGACGGGTATTCTTTTTGTCTCACCGTTTTGGATGTACTGCAGCGGGAGCTGGCTATCGAAGAGATCGAAGACAGACCTGTCGGCGTCTTCGAGAGTGCACGAAGGCAACGTGAAGTCATCAGGCACGTCTGTGCCTTCGTAGCCAGATGGCTCACGAAGTATGTTTCCTTTAAATTGTGTCATTCTAGTCGACATTAATCGCCTTCATCTCCATAGAAAGATGATGAAACGCCATCCTTCTCGACCTTTTGTGGCTTTGTGGCATCAAGTTTACCTTGATCAATTAGCGACCTTTTGTCGCCAGTGACGCCTAGCTCATTTGTCTTATTGCCTCGCTGCTGGACGAAGACTTCCTGCGTGGCATCACGATCAGCATCGTCCTTCGCGCGCGGTCCGATAGGACGAATATTAATTTGACCTGTTCGCAACTGCTTTCCTGTGACCTTATAACCTGAAATGTGCTCAACTTGTCCGAAAATTAATTTCTCAACGATAACAGATGTAATTTCAAAGTAGACAGAGCTGTAACTAAAATAGTCACCTTCCCTAATATTAATGTTCCTGTCGTTTACGTCTCTGACATGAATGTGTGCCGTGACGGAGAGATACTCTTCACTGCCAAATCGATTTGTCTTGACCTCGTTTGCGCTCCACTCAACGAGGGACTCAATTTCAACTGGAGCGTCAAAAATCTTCTCCCTTGATTCCTCATAGACACCATGAATGTCACTGAGATCCTCTCTAATTCTAAAGTAGTAAATCTTCTGGCCCGCAACATCCTTAATAATCTCCTTAGTGATATCGGAGATGAAGTCGATTTCTCGAGGTGTGATAAATAGTCTTGCCATGTTTAGCCTACAATTATCGCCTTGCCGTTAGGCATCGGCACGTATCTTAGAAGTTTATTAAGATTGTCTGCAGCGGCAACTTCAGTCTCAAGAATTTTGGAGTAGGTGAGAGACTCAAGCATCTCCTTGAGCTCAGTCTTCAGGTCTTTCTGCTCTTCTCGGCCTTGGCTCACGAGATCGGATCCGTTCAATTGAACCTCCGCTCCTGGAATGGGGACGGATCCAAACTTTGAACGAATAAGACCTAGAACTTCCTTGCAGAGAGAGATTGTGTACTGTCGCGTCCACTGTCGCCCAATGGAGTTAATCCTACTGAACAACAAATTATCAAATGGAACGTTAGAAAGGTTGTTCGCTCCGTAGATAGAGTCGTCCTCGAATGGAGGGGCAAGTGGGTCTGGCGCAAAGGCGACGCGAATCCAGAGGCGTTTAGGCTTGGCAGTCGCCTCTACAGGAGTTGGAAAAATTCGAATCTTCGTTCCTGTGACCTTGTAAGAAAAATTTGACCGTCGAACTCTCTGGGACATGCTTAACATTCCGCCTCGAAGAACGTCCTCGAAGACAGGCAAGACATAAAATACGGTCTCAGGTGTAAATGACTCGAAATTAAATTCATTGTTCAAGTAGTTAACAGCCGACGTGGTGTCAAAGAAGCGATAAGCAGCCGAAGGGTTAAAATGAAAAACTTCTTGAATTTTTAATTTTTTCCCTAAAACACCTCCATTGCTTACGACAATGGGAAGGCCATCCATATCCTTGAGTTCTTCGTAGATGTCGTAATCCTGCCTTCCGGCCTCGAGCTCAATTGAGCCGCTGAGTGTCTCATAGGCGCCACCAAGCCCTGCCTCCATCGCATACGGCTCAGCACGACGCAGCGCAAATTCAAAATTCTCTCGAGGTAGTTTCTGTTCAGCCCCTGACAGGGTGCCCGTGGCAAAACCCATGAGGCTGGCCATCTGTGACTTCGCCTGATACTGATTGATGATCGCGCCATACGTGCAGAATGCCTCCTCGAAGCAGGCCCAAATCTGCTTCTTGGTTAGCTCTACGCTAAGGATGTCGTCTCCCAGACGACGCTTGACAAAAGTGACCATTGCGTCTGCTTCTGTCTGAAAGTCTGGGTCGTTGTCAAAAAATCCAAACGGTGTCGGGCTTAGAGTATCGTTAAAGTTTGCCATCTACAACTCCTCCGACTAAATAGGAGCCTAGGGCTCAAAGGAATTCAAGCAATGTATTTTAGCAATAAACCGCTTCCCGCCATAAGAAACTGAACTATTGTGAAGACAGTGACTGCTTTAATTTTAAATGAGCGAAGCTCATCGACGGTCTTGACAAGCTCCTTGAGCTGTGTGACAGACGTCACCTCTTCAACATTTCGCTTCCAGGCCTTAAGCTCATCGACGCTGTCGAGACGGACCTGGATCTTGGAAATGTCTCCTCGAACTTCTTGAAGGTCACTTCTCAAGCTGTCAATTCCGTGCCCGAGAGTCTCCAGCTCTTTAAGCACTAGGCGTGAGTACTCATTCCAGCTATTCTGCGTGTGACTGTCACTTCCTTTGCCGTCTGGTGTCATACCTAACCTCCTGCAGTTTTAATAAACATCTTAAAGATATTTGAACTCAAAATTGCATCAACTGAAACACGTACTTTGTCGTTGCTGCCTAGTGCATATGTCTTCTCTCGAATACTAAGCAACTGATCATAAATATCCCGAAGACCGGTAGAATCTATGGAATAGCCGACAACGTAGGCAATTTTTTCAAGATAAAAAACTCTTGTGAGGCAGACAAATTTTAGTCTGCGACCCACGACTGTGCTGAACGCAGAGGATCCCTGCAGGAAGGCGTCGTTGTGCCTGTCGATCATGAGAGACGCGAGACCTGGCGTCGTATACGCATCTCCAAGGCAGGTGAGACTGTCAGTCTCAAATGGCCGGCCAAAGGTGCCCGCTATCTCCAAGTCACAGTCAACGATCCAAGCGTCAACAGTGAAGGGAAGCTCAGATAGGGCTGTCTCGGTCATCACGTTTGACAGCATCTGATTGATGACCCGTCTATCGGGCTTAGAATCGGTAGACGACTTCGAATTTTCTTTTTCTGTCGTCATGACTCTAAGTATGCGGAGAAAAATAAAAAGCCCGACAAGAAGTCGGGCTCGAGAGGCACGAAGACTAAAAATTATTTTTTGGCAAAACCGATGGAGCCGTCGGACCACCTGACCTTTATCATATCACGAAGAACGACAATGACCTTACCGCGTTTGCCGTCCAGAGCGTACTCATCACCTGCTTGGTAGGTTTTTGCGACAGTCGGCTTAGCTGGAGGCGTCTGAACAGGTACCGGCGGAGGGGGTACCGGATCATCGACAACTGCTAGAAGCACAGGCGCCTCTTCCTGAGAAGGTTGTGGGTCTTTTAGTTCTGCAGAAGCAGGGTCAGTCATGACATCTCCGGGCGCCTCAACAGGATCTTTTTCTAACTCGACGTGAGGTTCGTCGACATTCTGTGCAGACCAAGTCTTTTTAACTCGTGCCATTTAAGTTCTCCTAATTGTTGCTAAGTCTTACGGGACAGCTCGGACGACCGGTGTTGAGTCAAGACCTGTCACAGTATTATGAGTCGCAAGAATTCTCCACGCAGAACCATTCCAAATGAGTTCTGCTGTATCACCTAATACGGAGAAGACGATTTGTTTAGTGACGGGACTAATTGGGCTCGTAATTGTTAACGTTACATCCGAGACGTCACCCGGCGCGGCTGGAGCCAAGCCAGCAGTCAACATTATTTTCTTGAGCTGCCCAACAATATTGCCATTAGGAAGTGTAACATCGAACCCCCCGGCGACAGGCGGCTTTAAAAATGTCATGTGACTCGAGACAGAGACTGCTCCAGCTGCGTTAATTGTCTCAGATGTTGCATCGTGAACAAATCCGATCATTGCACCGCCAACATTGCTGCCGGCTTCCTGAACAAGACCTTTGGCTGGGGTATAAACGACTTTTGGCATTTGAAACTCCTTTTTGAGCGCATGCTTTCAAGTCCCTGGCGCATCAGGTTGTTTCTAGACTTGAGCTTGCAAATAAGTATGCCGATCGAGCCGAAATAGGCAAAAATTAGTCGTCTAGAAGTCCCGAGCCCTGCAGTGCTCGACCAAGGCCCTCGGGACCCATTCGAAGACCCGTCGACATCTCTCTCGTCAGCAGCGTGACAAGAAGTTGCAATTTTGTCTCAAGTTCCTGGACACGCGCCTCGAGCCTGTCAATCTTCTCGAGAAGGACATCGCGATCGTCTTCGTGAGCCGCCTCCGGGAGGTGAGCGTGGGGCACAGCCGCCTCAAAAGAAATAATCTCTGCTCCACCGGGTGCTGGAGTCTCATCGGGCGCAAGATCGGACTTCTTCTTGAAGAATCCTCGATTTGCTGCGGTCTTTGTCATATTGTAGTCCTGTCTCTATGTTTTGGAGTGCGAACAGTGATCAAAAGAGTGCTCACAGAGGGCCCTGGGTGACTCTTGGTGACAAGGAGAGACACCGCTCAATGGGTAATGAGGGGCAACTTTAATCTTGTCTCGGCAGGGCATTTTAAGTAGGTTATTTTGCTTCCTGCTGAGCAGCAATTGCAGCCTGAACTGCAAGCGTTGCTTGCATCGCAGCTGTCTCTTCATCCATGTTTACGCCGATAAACTCTTTAATTGCATTTGCAGTTAGTTTCTTAACAAGCGCTGCTACCTTTGCGGCAGCATCGTCTTTAATTTCGACCATCTTAGCCTCTTGGTCCTCTTTCTCGAGTGCCTTAAGTGCCTCTTCGTATGCTGATCTAGACTCCTCAGCAGCCTTCACAGCGGCGGCTGCCATCTTCTTGACAGGCGCGGCAAGCGTTTCGACACTCTTACCGCCTGCGGCAAAAGCAGCCTTAGCTGCCCTTACCAAGCCGCGCATGAATCCAGCCTCACAAATCTGCTCAGCCATCAGCTCTGCGCGCCTCTCTGCCAGCAGCGACCCTGGTCTGCCTGGCGGTGTGTTGCGCAGAAATGACTCAATGACCCGTGCGCGCAGGAGCCGCTGCTCTCTTAGTAGTCTCTGCTCTCTTATAAGTCTCTGATTGCGATATGTGTGTCTGCTGTTCATGGTGTCACCCCTCTTTGCTGTTATTATGACATTCAAATAAGTATTAACGACTTCGATGTCTTGCTCGAAGTGCCTTGCCAATTTCTGGACGAGCGTCGATGTCCCTTCGTGGCTCCAGTGTGCGCATGACGTGTGAGTACATCGACATCATCATCTTCACGTCTGCGAGTGCATTGTGCCAACCTTCGACCTCGATTCCAAACCCCTTTGCGACGACTCCCATTGAGGCTGAAAGTCGATTGCCCTTCTTAAAAGACGCGAGGAGGCTCGAGGCCTCTACATCGCCCTGCGCAGCTGCTGACTTAAGAGTGGGAAAGAGGTAATCCTGCACGAGTGGCAGCGTGTCGAGGACAGGGTAACGGGGCATGCGCCCGCCGCTACGGACGTTGACGAATCGCATGTCGAATGCTGCATTCTGCGCAATGAGAAGTGGACGATCAAAGCTCGCGACAAATTCAAAAAATGCATTGATGACATCTTCCTCGGTGTCGTACTTAATCCCTCGTTCTCCGTAGCCTGTCAATGAGAGCAGCTTTCGAGGGTCGCCGAGAGGCTGACGATTTTGGGCATCGCGGCGGTCCCATGCCTGTCTCGTGAGCGAAGTCGGATCGGTCATGAGCTCTTTTGTGTAGGGCGTGAACTTTATTTTCTTGTTAAAAGTGCCTAGAATTTGCGGCTCATCTGTAGCCTCACCCGGCTTTGCAGCGATGGCAGCGATCTGCGTGAGCTGTGGCCCTCTCTCGGGGCGAGGCCGATTAAGCGATCGCGGCCGCAGGCCTGTCGTCTCTGTGTCAAAGAAGATCCACGTGTGATCTTTGTACTGCCCGATTGCGTCAATCATGCCGCCAAGACTGCCGTCGGACCTAGAAATCTCTGCGATTAGTGACTCTGCAATGATGCGACGTAGCTGTGTCTCTGTGATTTTCATGCGCCCTCGAAGTGCCTATAGACGTTAAATATATCGCTCGATGTAGAAATAAAAAAGGGGGCCCAAAATGGGCCCCCAAAAATTTCACCTCTGTGCTGTGTCTTAAATATATCGTGCAGAAATAGTTTGAACAATCAAGAGCTAAAAATTTTTAGTCGAGAACGACAACCTGGAGCACTGCTCCGTGATCGAGGCACCAGGCCGTCGCTGCCTTCCATTTCTCTCTGTCAACCGGCGTAGCGTAGCCTTTCACTTCGTAGAGCGTCTTGCCGTCAAGCGTCAAGAAATCAGGTATGTACGTCCTCTCAAGGCCGTCAGGATCGATGTACTGAATTCTAATGCCGTGTTTCTTCGTAACAGGGTTTCCATGAGAGATGCACTGGTCGAGGAATCGAGTCTCCCACGACGAGTGCATGTACTCATCACGACCCGTGAAGGGATTGTGCTTCCACTCCGCACGAAACGGCGCCTGTGGGCCGATTTTTCCCTGCTCAATGAGGTCGCATGCGCGCCTGCTATAAGCTGCTCTAAGCTCGTCGTTGTTGCTCCACCACTTAATCATGCCGCTAATTTGACGTTGCTTTATCTTGCAGTTTCTAAATGCCCGCTTAACTGCATTGCTCATATTCGATCGATATTTATCTGACTGCATAATTTCACGTCTAGCGTCTGAAGGATCTTGCCAACGATCTCGAGCTGCTCTCGAATACTTCTCTTTGGCCTCGTCTGTGCGAACCTTCCCGCTATTAGGGCTCTTGTCGCCTCGACGCCCAAACATCGGATTATTTTCTCCTCGCTGGCCGTGACCGTCGATAAAGCGAGCAAAGCCGCCCTTTTTCCACGTGAGTTTCTCACCGCACCCACAACCACACAGCGGCCATGTGCCTCCGTAGTTGTGTTTCACGTAGTATGACGGCCATTCCATCTGGTGCACCTTGCGAAGGTGACGGGCAAGTACGTTGTTGGAGTTCGCAACGAGCTCACCGCACTCGAGACAGGACATTGTGAACTCGACCTTCTCACGAAATAGTGCCTGAGACACATCTTTGTGCTGGTTGCCGATGTGTGAACCGATTGATCGGGGTGTGTTCTTCAACATAGCGTCACAGTGATCACATTTTACGAGTTCGACCATTGTTACTCCTGTTGTTATACAGTATGTATATGGTCATAGATGACTGTGTTTAAGCTGGAGAAATAAAAAAAGGCCGCTCACGAGGAGCGGCCTTCAAGACAACATCTATTTGATGTCTAGCAGAAACTAGATGGTATTAGATGATGTTCATGTCTAGCAGGGTCACAGTTCCGTAGAAGTCCGACCGCACCATCTTCTTGCCGTAGCGGGTCATCACGCCCTTGCGAGGAGTGAAATCCTCTGGCGCGAAGATGGTGGGCGTGACGATCAGAGGAACGTAGGGAGCGTAGACGTAGCCTGTCTCAAGGTAGCTGCCGCCCTTGTAGCCAACAAGGATCTTGTTGCGGGGGAAGTAGGGGTCCTTGTAGACCGTGAAGCGGTTCGACACGGTGCCGATCTTCTCGGTGCCGAGCGTCATGGGCGACGAGATCTGACCCTCACCGTCGATCGAGTAGCTGGGCTTGTAGAAGACCGAGCTCTCGAGGATGGTGGCGACGTCAGGACCGACGACGATGAAGTTCGCCGAGCCGCGCAGCGTCTTGCGGTGGATCGTGTTGGCAACGTCGATGATTGTCTCGACGAGGGTCTCGTACCACTCGCGGACCGTGCCCGTGAAGGCGGGGCCGGGGTGGAGGGTCGACGCGCGAGTTGCCTCGAGGCCTGTCTCCTTGTTGACAAAGCGACCGGGTGCACGCGACCAGTAGTAGTTCGCGCCGTTCGCCTGGGTCAGGAGGTCGTTGAGGACCTCGCGATCAAGCTCCAGGGCGATCTGCTCTGACAGGATCTGGGTGAGCTCCACCTCAGCGTCGAGGCTGTGGTAGGCGTTCAGGTCCTGAGCGAGCTCAGGCGACCAACGAGCCTTGAGCTTGCGGGTCTGTGCGGTGACCGC
>Ga0194123_10008242_pt1 | contig 10099 bp, 10 predicted proteins | sample TA2MahsurfametaG_5_FD_155479 | JGI IMG/M metagenome (GOLD analysis project Ga0194123, IMG submission 155479) | Freshwater microbial communities from Lake Tanganyika, Tanzania - TA2015023 Mahale A surface | ecosystem: Environmental > Aquatic > Freshwater > Lake | place: Tanzania: Lake Tanganyika... | reverse complement strand
CCGTTGAAGGTGGTTTGGATAATCGTCAGCCAGCCGACCGCCGGCCAGCTCACAGCTGAACGGCACCCCCCACTCCTTGAGGCGGGCCAGGGCCTCCAGCAGCACATGGGCCCCCTTAGCACCGATCAGCAGCCCGGCAAAGGCTATGCGCAGCGGCCCGCCCAGGGGCTGGGGCTGAAGATCGGCAAACAGGTGCGTCTGGGCCCCGGGGTAGATCACTGGCACCGGCACCGGCTGCGGCCCGCGGCCGCTCAGGTGCTGCTGAAGCTTGCGGGCCGAAAAGTGACTGTTAGCCAAGGGGTAGTAGGGCTGCCCCGGGGCCGGTAGCTGCGCGGGAGCAAAGGCAGGCTGCGAGAAACCGTGGTGGTGCCAGCAGGGCACCCCGCGGGCCATGAGCTGATGCACCAGCTCGGGCCCCAGCATGTCGAGGTTGCCCAGCAGCACCGCCTGGGGGCACCACTGCTGCAGTTGCTGCTCCAGCAGAGCCCCGTTGAGAGCCTGCCGCCGCTGACGCTCGGTCGGGTCGTTCACGGACGTGAGGCCACCGTCGTAGCTGCCCAGCAGCTGCAGGCTGCGGTCGACCTGGTGATCGAGATTCAGATCGCCGCCCAGGTAGGGGGCATCACTGGTCAGCACTTGCACGCTGTGGTCCAGCAGCCGCAGGTTGGCGACAAAGTCGTAGATCGAGCGCCCGTAGCCACCCAGCTCCTGGGGCGGGTACAGGTTGGTGAGCACCAGGATGCGCAGACGCTGCTCTGGCGGCAGGGGCTGCAGCACCGGCAACAGCAGGCACTGGGGCTGCAGCTGGTACCCCTGCAGCAGCAGCGCAATCAGCTGTTCGCCGCTGGGCGGCAGCGGGTCGGTGAGCAGGAGGGCCCTTGGGCAAGGCCCCAGGCCCAGCAACTGCTCGGCACTCCCCGCCACCAGCTGGGCTTGCTGGGGGCTGGCGACCAGACGCAGACGGGGCAGGTTGGCAGCATGCCGCGCCATTGGCCCGGGCCCCGGCGGCAGCCAGTGCAGCGCCAGCGCCTCGTGCTTCTGGTGAAGCACCTGCAGAGTCTCCAGCAGTTCGATCTGCGTAGCCAATGAAAGTGGCATGAGGCGCAGGCTACCGGGGGGCCCTGAACAGCTCCGGGATCGGCTGGCCATTCAGGGCCGCCAGCAGCGCCTGGCTCTGCTGCTCTGGAGAAAACGTACTCCAGAAGCGCGCGTAGCCGGCCTGGGCTATGGCCAGCCGCCGCTCAGGATGGGCCTGGAGCCAGCGTATCTGCTCGATAGCCTCAGATGCAGTGCTGTAGGCCAGGTAGTGCACACCTTCTGTAAGCAGCAGATCCAGCCCCGAATCAGGCCCGAGACGATCAGTCAGCAAGCAACCCCCTGCCGCCAATACTTCCATGATGCGGAAGTTAAGGTCGCCATTCAGACTCACATTGAGGCTGATGGCATGCCTGTTGTACAGCTGAGCGGCCTGCGCTTGAGACGCTGAAAAAAGACAAATTTCAAGATCATTCTCTCTGAGTTGGGCCAGCAACCGTTGCCGATGTTGATGATGATGGCTCAAGGATCCAACAAAGACAGGTCGTTGATCAGTTACAGGAACAGGCAAAATTGCAAAAGGATTCATCGAAAAACATGGCAACCACATGAGCTGCCGTATGTTGGAGTTGGCAAAAAAAGGCAAATGATGCCTGTCATGCTCAGACGCAACTAAATCCCAAGGCTCTTGAGATACATAGGCAAGCATTGTGGATAGAGGCTTATGAAGATGATGGGTATCACCCAAGAGCAATATTTTGCGACCAGGAATACAATTAACATCCCACAGATGATTGCGCCTGGTTGCGTCAGCCTTGAGAAAGAAAAATTCAGGCTCAATATCTAGCCTGGAAAGCTCCCGAGACAATATACGACCATCACACATCTCTTGAGTCAAACAAGCTACGCTCTCACAGGACTCAGAATCCTGAACATCAGGACCTATGAAAAAATGATTCAAACCACTAATAAGATCCTTGCGATAGAAGTGCGCAGGAGCAAGGGCGCAAAAGACTACACTGTACATGATGGATAGAAAATAAATTTATTTTTCCACTGGGCCATGTAGCCCTTGCTGCTGCCTACAAAATGAACAATAAAATCATTGCCAACTAATGACCATGGATAGGAATTCATTGCGTATTGTGGGTGGACCAAACAAAATGGCCGCCAACGTTCGCAAATCAAAGTGCGAGCCGCCGCAGCCTTAGATTCATTAAGCGGAGCATACTCGCTCTGAAACTGCTTGTGTACCCGATAAGGGTTACCGGGAAAGCCATTAATCGCATTAAATCCTTCAGCCCAGGTGGATGGATCATTGGGATTGGCGCCGCCTAGAACAGCAAGAATACCTGGTTGGTCAAAAAGATGCCTCGCATCCTTATGGGTCGTATGAAAACGGGGGTCGCGTGTTTCACAGATCGCCCAACATTCTCGCAGCCATTGCACAGACTTAGCACAATTGCGAAGAAGAAAGTGCCCACCATTAAAAATATCATTTTCATCACCAGAGAATTGAATTGGCTCCTGCCAACGATCAAGAAAACTTTCTAAGTGGACTTGCTGATTTAAGAACCAGGAATCCGCGTCCATCCAAAAAATTGCGTCATAACTACAATTAACAAGATAATGCAGGCCTAAACTTATTTTAGCCCAAGAAAACTGTCTACTGATGGTCTTTTTACCAATTTCAGGGATATAGTCGTAGCCGTGCCGCAAACAATAGGCAAGGTGATTTTTAATTGAATCCTTGGTAAAATCAGGTATTCCATAAAATGTTGAGTATACAAGTATTCTCACGCCTGGAACCGGCACACTGCCCTAGCATAGCAGCAATGTAATTCGCAAAATGAAAAAGGCCCTTATCATTGGAGTCACAGGTCAAGATGGCGCCTACTTGGCGCATGCACTTCTGCTAAAAGGCTGGCTTGTAATTGGAAGTAGTCGTGACCACTATAACAGCAACCTAACCAATCTTAAAATACTTAATGTCGATAAGGAGGTCATGCTAATCAATATTAATCCGTCCGATTTTCGTTCAGTGTTTCAAGCGATCTCCACAGTCAATCCAAATGTAGTAATTAATTTATCGGGGCAGACTAGTGTAGCGCTATCGTTTGACCAGCCCGTTGAAGCCATTGAGTCAATAGCGACAGCCACGTTAAATATACTTGAATCACTTCGTATAACTAATAATGGCATTCGGTTCATCAATATTGGCAGCTCGGAGTGCTTTGGGGAATCAGAGCAACCCGCAACAGAACAAACGCCGTTTGCTCCTGTCAGTCCCTATGCCGTAGCCAAAAGCTCAGCTGCATGGCATGTGAGGGCCTACAGGCTTGCTTATGGAATATGGGCATCAACAGCGATCATGTCAAACCACGAGTCTCCACTTAGGGGCCAACAATTTATTACCCAGAAACTGGTCAGAGCAGCAAAAGCTGCAAAAGTAGATTCGTCAATAAAAGCAAAAGTTGGAGATCTTAGCGTTATACGAGACTGGGGTTGGGCACCAGACTACATGGACGCATTAGTCTTAATTGCAGAAAGCGATGATGCGGATGACTATATTGTTGCAAAAGGCATCTCACATAGCTTATCTGAGCTCGCCGACTATATATTTAGCTCATTAGGGTTAAATTACAAAAATCACCTAATTGAAGACAAGGGTCTATTTCGCCCCTTGGAATTGAAAAAAACATTTCTAGATCCCAGCAAAATAAAAAGAGTGCTGCACTGGGAAGCCAAACATTCACTCATTGAAATTGCCAATAATCTAGTAAGTGGTGATTACTTCACAACAAGCTAATGGGGGTCAAACTTGCCTGAGGAATCATAGCATCCCATTGATGCAAAGAAGCTTGCTTATAAAGAGTACAATGTTCTGTATACATTGAGGGTTGCATGCCATAATCCAAAAACCAGCGCTGTTCATGACCTATTGCCAACCATAGGTCACAAGACTTACCAATTGCGGCACAGAGATGAACCAACATAGAGTCAATAGATATTATTTTGTTCGCATTTATGCATAAGCCAATAAGAGCTTCAAATGACATAGATTTGGCAGGCCTATGAATATAATTTTTGTGACGAGGAAATGAACCCCAGGAAATCGGATACTCGCCGATATCGATAACATTATTGTTCGGCAAGAATGAGCTTATGCATTGCTGCCAATGGCGATAGTGAACGGAACGATGAAAATACGAGCGGCGCAATTTATATGGCTGCAATTTAGGCTGACTTTGCGAATTCCAGATTATATAGTCGTGATCTAGAAATGAATCAGGAAGCAAACTATCGGAAATAGCATCGCAGTAAGCAGCTATATTAGATTGTTGGGGTCGGACAAGAGATGTTGGGGTTAAATTATATACGCAACGCGCTATAGCTGTTAAAGTCAGGAGATGAATAGACCCAGAAATTCTTCGCTCATGCCATTCACAACGGGTAAAGCTTATTGAATCGGTGCCTACTAGTCGCTCAAGCGAATCAGAAAGGTCGGTCGGAATTCGAATATTGACCTTTAAACAGGGTAATATTTCATCAATAAGACGCTTTAGTATGCAAATAGCCTCGATATAGTCACCGAGGCCGCCTAGTTCATAACAAGTTATCGTGAGACTATGCCTTTTTGCACCTTCGAGAAGGATTAACAGATGTTCATAATCATCAAAACACTGTGATAGCACTTTGAATGCATGACTTCGAGCAGACAGCTGAAGAACACGGAACTGATCATAAGGCGGTAAGCATAAGTTAAGCTGCCGACAAATCTTTAGTAATCTAGCTAGAAGGTCCCACGCCTCAATGGTCAATATGGATTCTACGATCTCGCTAATTAAACCCGTGAGAAACAAAGGTTGGCTCGCATATGTTAAGATTAAGCCATCAAGATGATCATAGAGTCCATCTCTATCGCCAGAATAAAAATAAATATCGAATAGATTAAGAGTCACAACTAATAGGCAGGGTGTTGCTTCTGCTCAGCGATTGCAGATCTAAGTGTACAATTGATTTTATTTTTCACTGCAGATCTCATGTCATTAGTTTTATAGACACTTCTAGCTAATTCGATAAATTCTTCTCGGAACTCAAGGGATGCCTCCTTTTGTCGGATACGGTCCTCAATTTCCCATAAAGACAAATTGATAGATGTAAGTTGATCAAGATATAGCTCGTAGGAGTCAGCCAAAGCAGACGAAATTAGTTGAATAGAAGACTGCAACATTTCAATTTCCTTAACAATAAAAGACTGCTTCTCTTGATCCTTAATTTTCATAAGCTTGATTTTTAGAATTGAAAATTTATCAAGTGCTTCACCAGGAGAGACTGGAATGATGACTGATTGAACATCTGCCATTGCTAAAGGTGCAGAATATGTCGAAAGCTATCATAGTATGACAGCGTAAAGTGTCGACAGGCGTCCAGATGGGTTGTGGAGGGCGCCACTTCGGAAAGCGCACGATCTAAGTAACATCAGGAATAGAAGTAAGCTATCTGTTAGGTATTTAAGCAAGTAAATTGATCAACAAATCCAAACTATCGTGCTTTATATGGAGTTGATAAGAAGATTGAAGCACTGTATCCTGATATCTATCATGAAGATACATTTTACGTTGAAGTGAGAGCCAATGATGGCTATAATCAACCAAATAAGTTCTTTCTGAGAAAAGTATATGGCGCCCAAGGGCTATTGATTGATCCGCACATAATAACTTCAAAAAATTGTTGGGTAATCGGCACGGAAGCAATCTTTTTTTGGTGTGCATTGGTTAAGGACTACTATGGGCAGGGTTATGAGGAACTTCTGTATGCTAATTTAATGACCGTTGCTATCGAAACTCAAAACTCTGATTTAGGACATAATGCACAAGATCATTTTGAATACGGTACAAGATTTATCCAACGTGGATTCGCAGTTAGGCATGTCCCTTTTTCTGCAAGAGCAACAACCCTCACAAAAAAACTTGCCCTAGTTGAAGCACCCACAGACATCGGCTGACTGAGTCTCGACCTCGAAGGACAAGACCTCAAAGTCCTGAAGGGGCTAAACTTGTAGAAGTACTAGCCTCGTTACATTTTAATTGAATATAGATTTATTATAAATAAAGGCTTACCTTGGGGGCTTTCGATGTAAAGTCCATGCCAAGCCAACAAGCATTAATATATTATCTGCCAGTGAGACGGCAGGCTAGCTCAATTAAATAAAACACCGTCATAGGAAAATCATATAGATAAAAGTGGATATGCCCTAAGCCCGAGACTAAAAGAAATATGATATCATTACATAGTTCAGAAAGTGGCTAAATGGCCCGCAAACGCGTTATTCATTTAGGATGTGGTCAAGCATTTGATCCTCGTTTCAAAAAAGCTGAAGATATTGAATACATCGCAAATGACATAGCTGAACTTCCTGGAATTAATTGGGCTTTTGATTTAAATAAACTTCCTTGGGCATTTGGTTCATGTTCTACTGATTATATTCTCGCAGTTGATATTCTTGAACATTTAACAAATCCCAAATTGATCTTAGAAAAAATATATCGTCTGCTCAAGCCTTGTGGTGTAGTAGAAATTCAAGTTCCATATTTTGGCAGTTTAGCGCATGCTAATGACATGACTCATGTTCATGGTTTTACTCCTAACTCATTTGTTTTTTATATTCCTGGGCATCCCTATTGCAATTCATCTCCGTGGTATTCGTATGCAAGAATTAAATTAAACAAACTGCAAATCGACAACCAGCCATTGCAGTCCTATGTGCTTGAAAAGGATTTAAAGAGAAAAATATTGAACCATGAAATTGTTGGAAATATACAGATCGTTCTTACAACAATAAAGCTATGCTGGTGGGGATTATGCTCTATGTAATATAAGCAAAGATTCTCATCAAAATCAAAATAGATCAACTCGAAAAAGCATGAAAAAAGAGGGAGTTACAGTCGATGCTGTAGTTTTTGAGGTTACAACATCATTCGAGACATTTTTATTGCAGTGCAACGGCGAGGAGGTAACACAGGGTTTAAATCAACAAATATGCATTGCAGACACTGATTATCAAGAGAATATCACATATGATATAATCACAAATAAATATACTCCGTGCACTAAATATCATATCGATTACTTAAATCAGTTACGGCATGGTCGTCCAATTAAATTAGCTCGTGCTAAAAGTATTTTTTTCATATGCTGGCAATGGGGTAATTTAAATGAAATGTTCTTTCCGTGTATAGAAATCAATAGCAATCATTTTCTACTATATTGCTACGATGAATATTGGCTTGGGCAAATGCCTATATTCACTAGACTTGATAATAGTCTTTACATACTCAGTGCAAACATATCATTGGTATCTGAAACCTTGCCCGGAACATTGATAATGATTGGAGGCTGGGGAAATCCGTCTCACTTTTTTGGGCAATACTTTTGTCGTTATCATTTGTTAGAAATAAATCCATTAATAAATAGATCTGGGAAAAAGGTAATATTTAAGATGCCTAGTTGGCAGGAAGACTTAATAGCCACTTGTTTTACATACAAACCCGAAGATTTTCATTGCATTAACCTTGCGGATTATACCCCAGCTAATGGTAAGTTTTTACTGCTCAGAACAGAAGAGTGTTTCATTTTTGAGGACATACCACAATGGCTTGGTTTTCAACATGCACGGTCTTATATGCGTAACAGAATTCATAATAATACCGCATACGGTAGACTATCTACCGTCAATTATGCGTCTGATATGATACATAGTAGGTATTATTTATCGAGGTCGAAACATGAAATATTATCAAGAATAAGACCTGAGGAAAGAAGAATAATTGATCATGTTGAAGTGGCCAAGCTTCTGCACAAGTATAATTTTACTATTCTGTTCCCTGAGGATCATGATATCTTGACAATTCAAAGACTTTTGTCTACCTGTGATACCGTTGTCGTAGACCCAGGTAGTTGCAATATACATGCATTATTATCGCCGGTTAGTCCAATAATCATTGCCCTAGGCAATGCAAGCATATTCCAAGTACCTAGCCATCCCTCGTTGAGGCATATCGAATGGTTTAATGCGCAGTTAGGTAAGAACTTACTTTTTTGCTCATCTCATTTAGCTAATTGCGATGAAGGCCGCGTTAATACATATTGCTCCTTACTTGAAGAAATAATTTCAACTTATTGTCTGACATGAAGCTGACCATAATCATTCCTACTTACAATAGAAAACATCACTTACGCGTTCTTTTATACCAGATAACACGTTTTTTATCTCAGTATAGGAATATAAATGTTATTATTGCCGATAATGCTTCGTCGTATAATGTTAAACACGAGGTTGATTCCTATGCCATACAATGGGGAAGTCGACTCAAATTATTTTCATGGGAAATTGGCACTGGAGGATTTGAAAGTAATATCACTAAGCTTATACAGACCGTGCATATTGACGCTTTAGGAACACACGTATGGATACTCGGCGATGACGATTTACCAACTAAGCAATTTCTTTCAACAATTCGATCATTTGAGACTAGATTGGAGCCAAACGATATCCTTATATCGCAGGTGGGGGTCAACGCAAGAACGTCAAACGAATCGATGCATATAACGCTTCATAATACGATCGATGAGTACTATGATAATCTCATAGCCAATGGGAAATCCCAGAGTTCCTTTGGAGCTACTTTTATTTCATCAACCGTGATCCCGGTTCAATTGTTTTTTCAAGCTTTTGATTCCTCCCAGTTTAATAAGGCTCCTTCATGCCTAGCTTACTTATCACTGTTTGCCTCCATGAAAGACAGGTATAAATACAGAGTATTTTCTACATCAAATGCCTTTGTAATTGGAGCTTTTAAGCCTATGATGATAAATATCTCAGAAGAGCAAGTAAAAAAAGAAACCGTGCTGCAAACAAACTATGCATATGAGTATATAGATGTTTTTTTTGGCAATTGGTCTACAATAAGTGGATGTTGCTATTACTTTAATCAGTATTCAAACAAGGCCAGTGAATGGTTCTTTTATTCACAAAGATGTTATTTTCTATATTCATGGTCAAACTTTACTCTTAATATCCCCAGTGATTCACTGTCAAGTCTGCCCATTTCATTAGCAATAGCTATAAGATATGCAATAAGATTCCAAGACAAGTTTACTATTGAAGATCAAGCAATCATCAGTGCTTTAAAAAACCTGAAACTTAAACGCGTTGACTTTACGGAAGGCGCATGTATAGCATTTTCGCCAATGATAGGGTGGGTTAAATCTGAATATCTCTATGAGCGCTAATAAGATTTGACTTTCAAGTAGTATTATTATATTAATTGTAATGCTGGATATATTACTGGATGTTGATATACATGCACAGCATAGAACAAGGAATTAATTTCGCACGGAGTAGCAAAAGATATAAGTAATTATATATGGCTCCCAATGCGTAAATAACTCTTGGCTGCAGTTTATGAAGCGGTCCTGCGGTGACATACAGGAAAGTTGTCACTACTAGGGCGCCCTCAGGCCGCCTGCATGAATGGTAGTTGGACTGTTTCATTGAGCTCACCTGGCGGCTGATTGATCCAAACCACCACGGTTGACGCAAGCACCTGGTTGATCGTGACCATCGTCTTGGATTGAGCTGTCGGGATAGTTCGTAGATGACACCGCGGAGGCGGCTGATCTCTACAGCCTGGCCATCGTGACGTTGTTGGGGCGTCACGAACTTGGTACCGCTGTGGCGGTGTTGGTGGTTCTACCAGTTGACGAACTCGTCGACCCATTCACAGGCCTGCTCTTTAGAATAAATGGCCTGCGGGGGTAATCAGGCCGGTATTTCACCGTGCTGAACGGCGATTCCGAGTACGGGTTAGCGTTGCTGATGCGCGGCCTGGAGAACAACCTGAGCACGCCGAGTTCCTCCAGACGACTTTCCAGCTTGACCGCAGGCATGGCGTTGCCGTTATCGACGTGGAGGATCAGCGGCTGCTTTCGCCCCATGCTGATCCGCTCTCTCAGGCAAGCCCTGCTCACCAGTTTCACTGCAATCGCTGATCCTCACGCT
>Ga0194123_10008237_pt1 | contig 10109 bp, 9 predicted proteins | sample TA2MahsurfametaG_5_FD_155479 | JGI IMG/M metagenome (GOLD analysis project Ga0194123, IMG submission 155479) | Freshwater microbial communities from Lake Tanganyika, Tanzania - TA2015023 Mahale A surface | ecosystem: Environmental > Aquatic > Freshwater > Lake | place: Tanzania: Lake Tanganyika... | reverse complement strand
GTGCCTGCGGAATATTTTCACTAAGCGGAAAACGCTGCAGTAATTCCGTGAACAAGCGAATGGCTTCGGGGTATTCCTGCAACCGATTCTGGTAAATTTTGGCCCCTTCAAACAGTGATTTTTCTATAACTTGTAGTAATTGCTTTTGTGCCTTGTCCGACAATGGCAACCCGACGTAATATTTTTTCTCATTTTCCGCAATGTTGTCGGGAATCTGGACTTTAACGGAGTCGTCTGATTTCGCTGTGGTTGTTTTATTCTCTTTGTCGGTGGTATCGCCTGCGGCATTTACAGGCTCGCTGCTCGTGGTTTTTTTGGCGTTGTATTTCCAATAGTCTCGATTTTCGCGAACCCCCCATATTTTTTGGAATTCTTGGGTGCTTTTGCTTCTGTTCAAGGCATTGTAGAAGGGGAATGAGGCGTTGCCGGAGTTCATGCCCTGCGGTGCATCCAGGTTGTTGAGGTTGTTGTTGCCAAAACCGCCGGCTGGTGGCATCCCACTGTTGTCTTTTCTGGAATCGGCAAGTTCCTTTGCTTTTTGCGCCGCTTCTGCGGCTTTTTTCTCCCGGGCTATGGCTTCCGTAATTTTTTCCGCACGCCATTTGGGGTCTTTCACCATGCGCAGAAGACTGTCGTTGTTGTAGACGGCCATCACCTCTTTTAATAAGTCACTCAGGATGTCGTTTTTTTGGACGATAGCCTCAAAATTGGGGTGTGATTTATCAATGATTGCATTGGCCGAGTCGTAGTAGATGGCAGCACTTTGAAACTGACGTTTTGAGAAGAAATGATCGCCCAGTGCGAGGTAGGCGTTGGTTTTATGTTCGTTGTTGGTTGAGAGTTGGATGGCTTGGTTAAATCGCTTGTAGGCAACAGGATAGTTTTGTGCTTTCAATTCGTTGATGCCCATGTTTACGTATATCTGACCCAAAAAGTCAATGTTTTTATCGTCTTTGAGCATCTTTTGCAGCACTTTGTTTGCCCGGGCATAGTTCTCTTGTTTTGCCGATAGGATGTCGACCTGTGCCATTCTTGCCGCAAACGCCAATTCATAAGGCGGGTTAAATCGGTAAATGGTGCCAAAATGATATTCTGCTTTGTCGTAGTCTTTGGTAAATTGATAACACTGTCCAAGGGCGTAGTGCAATCGGTATTTGTCCATGCGGTAATGACAAGCTTGAAGGGCTTTTTCCAGGGGCTCTTTGGCCTGTTGGTATTTGCCCAAGGTGAATTGAAGGGCTCCATATACCCATTGGGCATCGCCTTGAAGGGTAGCGGGGAATTCTGGGTCTTTGAGGATGTTTTGTACCAATACTTCGGCGTCGATGTTTCTGCCTTTGATCGACAAGCAACGGGCAATCCACAACTGGGATGAGAATCGAATGGTTGGGTCGGTGAAATGGCCGTTTACATATTCGAAGAGGTCCATCGCCGCGCTGATCTCGCCTTTGAGGAAATAGGCTTTCCCGTTAAGTAAGTAGGCATCGTCTACCCACCTGCTTTTTGGGTGTTTATCGATCATGGTAGAGGCTTTTTTGATTACCTCATCCATGGCGCTGCCGTTATTTTTTAGCACGTCGATGGCACCGTAATTGAATAGTACGATGGGTTTGCGGAAATCGTCTTTGTAACCTTCCCGCGTGGTTTCCATGGTTTCAAGCCATTTTTGTTCTGCGTTAAAGAAGGTATTATAATGGGCCAGGGTGTTGTGCCAAGCTCTGTAAGCCCAAGACTCTTGGTTGCTGCAACTACTCAGAAATGCCACGCATCCGATGGATAGGGTAAAAATGAGTTTTTTCCTGGTTGCCAGCATTCTTTTGTGTTCTTTTAACGCTATTTTTGGTTTTTTATTGACCCTTGAAACAAAAATGTCAAAAACCTCACGCCGTCGCAAAATTATCGCCAATCTTCGTAACAAACATCGTTTTGTGTTAATAAACGACACAACTTTTGCAGAAGTGTTCTCTGTGCGATTGACGCCCATGAATGTTTTGATGTTGTTTTCTAGTTTGTTGTTGGCCTTTACGGTAATAGTTTTGTTGCTTTTGGCCTACACACCTTTGCGGGCCATTTTACCCAATGTGGTTACCAAAGAAAGCAGAAAGGAAATCATGATGCTCAACCAACGCATTGAGGACATGAGCAGGACCCTGGAAGTGCAGCGCAGCAAGCAAGAGGTCCTCAATGCAATTTTGGAGGGGAAGGATGAACGGTTGGATTCTACATCGGCCAGGCCTAAAACCAAATCCGAATAACGGGCAGATTGGACGCTTGGATTTGGCTTTCAAATACGCGGTGTAGTTCTTATATTTGTACAAACCCATAAATCGCAAAGAAGATGTCCATGTTTCAATCAAATACAAGCAAAAACGAGAAGGTTGCCCAGTCACAGGGTATTTTGAATATCATCGGACAGGGGACAAGAATCAATGGTGATTTGATATCCAATGGTGATTTTCGCGTAGACGGTGCCATCGAGGGAAGTGTAAAGGTTGGACAGCGTCTGGTGATTGGGGGGACGGGAAAGATCTTAGGCAATATTGAAGCCGACTCTGCCACTGTAGCGGGACATATTAAGGGTAATTTAACCGTAAAGAACGTGCTTGAATTGAAACCCTCTGCCAAGATTGACGGGGATATCATTACCAACAAAATGGTCATTGAGGCAGGTGCGCAGTTCAATGGACGTTGTACCATGAACGTGGCGGTGAGTGTGCCTCCGACGGCGCCCTCGGGTGAAACCAAATAATTTTTCCGTGCGCGAATGGGGCAAGTATACCGGGGTGGCTTTTGAGATGATTGCTACGGTTGTCTTGTTTGTTTTTTTGGGACGATGGGTTGATGCTCATTGGCCAATGCCTTTTCCAGTGGGTACCTTTTTTGGGGCTTTGTTGGGTGTTGGGGCCAGTTTGTATGTAATTTTGAAGAAATTCTAACGTGAGAGAGTACAATATTAAAATTGCGGGATTGGGTGTGATGATGGCGGTGAGTACCTGGCTCGCTGATTGGATCAGCGCCAAAGTTTCCGTTTCTGGTGATGCTTACCTGGGTTTGCTGTATTTGGTGGTGATTTTTTGGTCGCTCCGATACTATGTCAGCAAGTCAAGTGTTACCAATCCCAATCAGTGGGTGAGGCGGGCTATGACATCGAGCATGCTGCGCCTGCTCGCGGTACTTGCCTTTCTACTCATCACATTGTTAAACAGGGGAAAAGCAGATTTGGTATTCACTTCTGCATATTGCTTGTATTTTCTTTTGTTTTTGTTGTTTGAAATGTCCGAAAAGCGTAGTAATTTGCGCCCCGATTCAAATAATGGGCCACAAAAAGAAAATGCCTGATTTTTCTACAATCTTCACTACTTCCAGTTTCCGGAAAAGTTTCGTTACGGCGGTTTTTTCAGCGTTTTTTGCAGTTTCAGTATGGGCCAATCGCGATACAGTAGCGAGTGAGCATGCGATAACAACTGCTGTTTCAACCCACGACGTGGCCATTGCCAACCATGAGGGTGCGGATTCGCATGGCGCTGCGGCCCACGCCGATGCACATGGTGCTGAAGCGTCACACAAAGAAGAAAAGTTTGCACCAGGTAAAATGATCATGGACCACATTGCAGATGCACATGATTGGCATTTGTGGGGTGAGGGACATGGATCGGTGAGCATTCCATTGCCCGTTATATTGTATACTGAGTCAAAAGGTTTAACGGTATTTTCATCGGCTCGCTTTGAGCATGGTCATGCCGCATACGAAGGATTCAAACTGACAGAAGAAGGCAAAGTTGCTTGGGAACAGGACGGTAATGCCGAGGCTATCTACGATATCTCACTTACCAAAAACGTAGTGGCGATGTTGATTGCGGTGCTGACCATTTTAATCATTGCATTGGGTATGGCCAAATCGTACACCAAAAACAAAGGCAAAGCCCCCAAGGGATTCCACAATTTGGTGGAGCCATTGATATTGTTCATTCGTGATGATGTAGCAAAGCCATCCATCGGACATAAAACAGATAAGTTTATGCCGTTGTTGTTGACCATTTTTAGTTTCATTTTTGTGAACAACGTTTTTGGTTTGATTCCCATTTTCCCAGGGGGAGCCAACGTAACTGGAAACATTGCGATTACCATGGTTTTGGCCTTGGTGATTTTCTTGACCGTTAACTTGAACGGCAACAAATACTATTGGAAGCACATTTTCTTGCCCGATGTTCCGGTGTGGATGTATGTGATTATCATCCCAATCGAAGTATTGGGTGTGGTATTGAAGCCATTCGTATTGATGTTGCGTTTGTTTGCGAACATCACGGCAGGACACATTATCATTTTGGGATTCTTCAGTTTGATCTTCATCTTTGGTGCAATGAACCAGGGATTGGGTTACGCGGTAAGTCCTTTGAGCGTTGCTTTCACCGTATTCATGGGCTTGCTGGAAATGCTGGTGGCATTCTTGCAGGCTTTCGTATTCACTTTGCTCAGTGCCATTTACATCGGCATGGCAGTAGAAGAACATCATCACTAAACAAATCATTCAACCAAATAAAAAAACAACCAAATAATTATGAGTCTCATGAACACTCTCCTTCAAGCAGCAGTTGACAATTCAGCCGCTGCGTACAGCAAAATGGGTGCCGCTATTGGCGCTGGTTTGTCAGCAATTGGTGCCGGTATCGGTATCGGTCGTATCGGTGGTAGCGCGATGGAATCTATCGCTCGCCAACCAGAATCAGTAGGCGATATCCGTGCAAACATGATTGTGGCTGCAGCTCTTATCGAGGGTGCTGTATTCTTCGCGATCGTTGTTTGTTTGTTGATTCTGTTTTTGTAAAAAAACCACGGGATTGGGCCCAAAGGCCCAATCCCTTTATTTAAAAACTAAAAAAAATGCAGTTAGTAACCCCTGCCATAGGATTGGTATTTTGGATGCTAGTAACATTTAGTTTGTTGCTGGTAATCTTGAAGAAATTTGCTTGGAAACCGATCTTGGAATCGATTCGCGAGCGTGAACAAACCATCGAGGATTCTTTGTCTTTGGCTGAAAAGACCAAAGCCGATATGATTCGCTTGCAAGGTGAAAATGAATCTTTGTTGGCAGAAGCCCGCAAGGAGCGTGACGCTTTGTTGAAAGAAGCCCGTGAGATGCGCGACAAAATCGTAGGTGATGCGAAAGCAACCGCCGATGAAGAAGCGAAGAAATTGTTGACCCGTGCACAAGACGAGATCGAAAAGCAAAAGGCTGCGGCCATCGATGAGTTGAAGCGTGAAGTATCTGTTTTGTCTGTTCAAATCGCAGAAAAATTGATGCAACAGCAATTGGAAAACAACCAAGCGCAACAAGCCATCATCGAAAAACAACTTTCACAATTGAACTAATTCAGCGCGCATTGTATGTCAGAAATTAGAATTGCCCGTCGCTACGCCAAAGCCCTTTTTGAAAAGGCCCAGGACGACAAAGCCGTGGAAGCGGTGGTAGCCGATGTATTGAACATACAAAAGGCTTGTGCGGAAAGCCAGGACCTCGTGGTGTTTTTGAATAGCCCCATGTTGAGAAAAGGCGTGAAGAAAGAGGCGTTGGCCAAAATCTTTGCTTCTTGCTCAGAATTGTCGAAGCAGTTGATGATGTTGATGACCGATAAAAATCGCGAATCTTTCATACCTGCGATGGCCGATGAGTTTATGGTGTTGTACAACAAGTTCAAAGGCATTACCACAGCGGAAGTAACTTCGGCAGTGGCGTTGAGCGAACAAGCATTGCAAGCTGTAAAAAAATATGTGGCCCAGACATCTGGCGCCAACGATGTAGTGTTAAAACAATGCATCGATCCTGCTGTCATTGGTGGGATGAACATCGTTTTTGATGGTAAAATCTTTGATGCCACCATCTCAAACCAAATTATCAAATTGAAAAAAGACCTTCAAATCGCATAAAAAACTGTTATGTCAAATATTAGACCCGACGAAATTTCCAGCATATTGAAAGACCAGATTTCTGGTTTTAATACCGCTGCGAGTTTAGAAGAAGTAGGTACTGTACTCCAAGTGGGTGACGGTATTGCTCGTATTTACGGCCTTTTGGGCGTTCAATACGGTGAGCTTGTTGAATTCAGCAACGGCGTTCGCGCGGTGGCTTTGAACCTTGAAGAAGACAACGTTGGTGCCGTATTGATGGGTAGCAGCGGAGAAATCAAAGAGGGCGACAAAGTAAAGCGCACAGGTAAAATTGCATCGATCAAAGCCGGTCACGGTATGTTGGGTCGTGTAATCAACACCTTGGGTGAGCCTGTGGATGGTAAAGGTCCAATCGCTGGTGAATTGTTCGAAATGCCATTGGAGCGCAAAGCCCCGGGTGTTTTGTTCCGTGAGCCTGTAACTGAGCCTTTGCAAACAGGTATCAAAGCGATTGATGCGATGATTCCAATTGGTCGTGGTCAGCGTGAGTTGATCATTGGTGACCGTCAAACCGGTAAAACCGCCATTGCATTGGATGCCATCATCAACCAAAAAGAATTCTACGAAAAAGGAAACCCAGTTTATTGTATCTATGTAGCCTGCGGTCAGAAAGAATCTACCGTTAAGCAAGTAGTGAAGTCACTGGAAGATAGTGGTGCTATGGCTTACACCGTGGTTGTTACAGCTGCTGCGTCTGCGCCTGCTCCATTGCAGTTCTTTGCACCTATGGCCGGTTGCGCAATTGGTGAATACTTCCGTGATTTGGGCTTGCCCGCATTGGTTGTTTACGACGATTTGTCTAAGCAAGCGGTGGCTTACCGTGAGGTATCCTTGTTGTTGCGTCGTCCTCCAGGACGTGAAGCCTATCCTGGCGACGTGTTCTATTTGCACAGCCGTTTGCTAGAGCGTGCTTGTAAGTTGAACTCTTCAGATCATATTACTTGCAACATGAACGATTTGCCTGCAAGTTTGCAAGGCAAGGTAAAAGGTGGCGGGTCTTTAACTGCATTGCCTATCATCGAAACCCAGGCGGGTGACGTATCGGCATACATTCCTACCAACGTAATTTCAATCACTGACGGACAGATTTTCTTGGAGTCGAACTTGTTCAACTCAGGTATCCGTCCTGCGATCAACGTAGGTATTTCTGTATCTCGTGTAGGTGGTAATGCACAAATCAAATCCATGAAAAAAGTAGCGGGTACATTGAAGCTTGACCAAGCCCAGTACCGCGAACTGGAAGCGTTTGCGAAATTTGGTTCTGACTTGGATGCTGCTACAAAATCGGTGTTGGAGAAAGGTTCACGCAACGTGGAAATTTTGAAGCAACCACAGTTCAGTCCTGTAACTGTAGAGAAGCAGATTGCGATCATTCACTTGGGAACTTCCAACTTGTTGAGATCAGTGCCCGTTGATAAGGTTCGTGAATTCGAGGCTTCTTACTTGGAGTATTTGGAAGCGAAACACAAAGATACCTTGGAAGCATTGCGCAAAGGGGTGATCGATGATGCGGTGAAAGCGGTATTGAATGCAGCTTGCACTGAAATTGCTAAGAATTACGCAGCTTAATCGAATACCATGGCCAATCAGAAGGAAATTCGCGCCCGGATATCATCAACCATCAGCACCCAGCAGATCACCAAAGCCATGAAATTGGTGTCTGCCACCAAGTTGCGCAAGGCAAGTGAAGCCATTGTACGCATGCGTCCTTACGCAGAGAAGTTGCAAGGCATCATGGGTAACTTGAAGGATAGTACGGAGGATGATCGTTTGGCCGGATATTTTGAAGCCCGTGAAGCTAAAAAGGTATTGTTATTGGTGATAACCAGCGATCGTGGATTGTGTGGTGCCTTTAACGCCAACGTGGTGAAGCGTGTAAAGGCTTTGTTGGATGGCGAGTATAGCGATGCGCACAAAGCCGGAAACGTGACATTGATGTGCATTGGTAAAAAGGGTGGTGAGGCGTTGAAGCGCCTTGGCTATGAGATCAATTTGGATTTGGTGTCGTTGACACAAAACGCCTCTGCGCAACGGGCTTTTGCTGCCATGCAAGGAGTGATTGATCAATATTTGTCGGGTGAGTTTGACCGTGTTGAAGTTGTTTATAACAAGTTCAAGAACGCAGCGACGCAAATTTTGGTTAACGACCAGTTGTTGCCCATTGCCGCGTCTGCGAGCGAAGCGAGCCAGACGAACAATGATTATTTGTTTGAGCCAGGCAAAGTGGCCATTTTGGAAGATTTGATTCCTCGCAGTTTGAACACTTTGTTCTATCGTGCGTTGTTGGATTCTTTGGCTTCTGAGCATGGTGCACGTATGGTTGCCATGGATAAAGCCACTGAGAATGCAGGTGAGTTATTGCGCGCATTGCGTTTGGCCTACAACCAAGCCCGTCAGGCTGCCATCACGCGGGAGATTTCCGAAATTGTGGGTGGTGTTGCCGCTTTGGAGGGATAAGAAAAATTTTAATTATCAAAAAAGGCGAACCGAAGGTTCGCCTTTTTTTTGCCCCTTGTATACCAAAGGATTTTATCATGTGTCTTTTGATGTGATCTGTCAAGAAAGCTTTGCCGCCACCCTTAATCTTCCCGCATCACCTCAATGTACTTGTGCGTGGCTTTGATCTTCGCAATCAATTGCTCCAAATGCAATAAATCATAGATCATCACCTCAATCTTGCCCCCAAAAGTGCCATCCTCGTTGCTCGATATGTTGATGCTTTTCATGTTTACCTCCATGTCCTTCGAAATGATGTCGGCAATCCTACTTACGATCCCTACATCATCAATCCCACGCACCGCAATGGCCGTGTCAAAAGCCTTCTGGTAACCATCGCCCCGCCACTGAGCTGGAATGATTCGATATCCGTACTGACTCATGAGTCGGGTGGCGTTCGGACATGTGGTCCGGTGGATTTTAACCCCTTCTCCCACAGTGATAAATCCAAAAATAGGGTCTCCCGGAACGGGGTGACAGCATTTGGATAGGGCATAGGGCATTTCATAATCATCGCCAATGATGATTTGGTCAGATTTTTTGTGCTTCGCCGAGGGCTTGGCTTTCGACTTTGAAGGCAAAGTTTCCGGTGATTCGCTACCCTCCACCTGTTTTTTCAAAACAATCTTTAACAACAACTCGCGATTCAAGCGAATCTGTCCTTCCGCTACACTATGAAAAAACTCAGCACCCACCTGATACTTGAAATGGTGCATGAGTTTTTTGATGTTGCTATCGGTAAAATTCAACTGGTGCTTTCGGAACAATCGCTCCAACAAAAGCTTGCCTTGGTTGGCTTTTTGTGTCCTTTCGGCTTTCAGCGCCTCTCGAATTTTTGATTTTGCCCGGGCCGTTTTCGCCACGTCTAACCAATCGCGGGTAACCCTACTTTTGCTCGTGGTTAAGATTTCCACGATGTCCCCGTTTTTTAAGGGCGATTGTATGGATACCAATTTGTTGTTGACTTTGGCCCCCAACGTGCGCTTCCCCAACTCTGTGTGGATGGCAAACCCAAAATCTAGTGCCGTAGATCCCGCGGGGAGGGCTTTTACATCGCCTTTTGGGGTAAAAATGTAGATTTCTTCTCCCAAGAGACTCGTCCTGAACTCACTGACCAAATCCAAAGCGCTGAGGTCGCTGTTTGAAAGGGTGTCTTTCACCGCATCCAACCAGTTGTCGAACGCCACGTCTTGCGGGGTGGTTACCGATTTTCCCCCTGATTTATAACGCCAATGCGCTGCTAAGCCGCGTTCTGCGATGTCATCCATCCTTTTTGAACGGATTTGCACCTCAACCCAGCGGCTTTTGGGACCCAAGACTGTGGTATGTAATGCGCTGTAACCGTTGCTTTTGGGGTGGCTCAACCAATCGCGCAAACGGTTGGTGTGTGAACGATACATGTCGGTTACGATGCTATAAACGCGCCAGCAATCGGCCTTTTCTAGAAACAGGGGCGAATCAACGATAACCCGAATTGCAAAGGCATCGTATACTTCTTCAAAAGGGATTTGCTGGACTTCCATTTTGCGAACGATGCTGAATATACTCTTGGGCCGACCTTTGATTTCAACGATGTTGAGACCGGATTTTTCCAATTCCGATTTCAAAGGATCAATGAATTCTTTCACATACCGCTGCCGTACATTTTTGGTTTCCACCAATTTATC
>Ga0194123_10008231_pt1 | contig 10115 bp, 7 predicted proteins | sample TA2MahsurfametaG_5_FD_155479 | JGI IMG/M metagenome (GOLD analysis project Ga0194123, IMG submission 155479) | Freshwater microbial communities from Lake Tanganyika, Tanzania - TA2015023 Mahale A surface | ecosystem: Environmental > Aquatic > Freshwater > Lake | place: Tanzania: Lake Tanganyika... | reverse complement strand
CAGCATGCGCTGGATGCGGACCAGCTGCCACGCGACTGGTCGCTCAGCTCGGACAGCCTGGCCCTGTGGCTCGCCAATCGTCTCCAGGCCGACGCCCTGTTGCTGGTGAAGCCCTTTGATCACCCGGGTATTCGGGACTGCACGCCCGGGCAGTTGCGGGAATTTGCGTCCCGGGGAGTGCTGGATGCCTGTTTCCCGCGGCTCACACCCAGCTGTCCGGTGCATGTCCTCGCGGCCCGGGACGGGCCGCACGACCTTGCATTTCTTGATTCAAGCCCACCCCCGCGTGGCCGCTAGACAGCTTGGTGAGCATGTCCTGCTTGCCTCCCTGCAAGTCCTCGACCCGGAGCCCACCGATGCGTGATCACTCGACTGCCCTTTCGCTCAAGGCCCAGATGCTGTGTGTCGGTGGCGCAGGAGCCGCTGGCATCCTGCTCACTGCGCTCGCGGAGTTCGTGCCCGTACCACGGGCAACCTTGATCTTCCCGCTGATCGGGGCGGCTCTGCCCTTGGCGGTGGCCGGCATACTCGGGACCCGGTTGGCCGAGCGGGCAGGTCGGCTCAAGCAGGCCCTGCGCAACCCCGAGGCCGCCACGACACCCGGGCTGGAGGGCGCGGACGAACTGGCCGACATCGCGCACCTGCTGGCAGAGGAGCAGCGGCGGGTGCGGGCGCAACGCCAGTATCTCGTCGAAACAGGCGCCACGCTCAGGACCACCGCGACAGAAGTTCAGGCCGCCTGTAGCGAGGCGCAGCAGGGAGTGCGCCGCCAGCACCAGTCACTGCAGCAGGCGGTGGAGGAGTTGCCCGCCCTCCAGCAGACCCAGGCGGGACAGGTGTCCGTGGCGTCGGCACTCGGCAGCGAGGCCGGGCGCGTGGTGGCAGTTGTCGAGCGGAACGGAGAGAGCGTGGAGACCCTGGGCAGCCTGCTGGCGAGAGCCGACGAAGGATTGGCTGACGCCGAGGCCGCCCTGGCAGCGCTTGCGGAGGAGGGCGCACGGATCGCCAAGGCCCTGTCCGCGTTCGATGCTCTGGCGGAAGAGATCTCACTGATTGCCCTCAATGCCTCCATCGAGGCTGCACGCGTTGGTACGGCAGGGCAGGGCACAGCAATCATGGCAGACGAGGTGGCCGGACTGGCGGGGCGTGCGCGCAGTTTCAGCGAGGATCTGAGTCGTACGCTGGCGAGACTCGATACGGGCGCTTCGGCCGCGGCCGAACCGCTGAAGCGCGGGCGTGGCCTGATGGAGAATGGACGGAAGGAACTCGCCGATCTGCGCGTGGCCTGTGCCACGGAGCGTGAGGGTCTGGAGGCCTTGGCTGAGGGACTGGCCGCTCAGGTTCGGGATCTCGCCTCGAGTCTGGAGATCACGTCCCGGCTCGCCGACACACTCGGCGAAGTCCAACGTGACTCGGTGGAGAGTGAGGCAAAGGTATTCAGGGTCTCGCAGCGAAGCCGCACGCTGGTCTCCCTCCTCGACGCCCAGCAGATCACGACCGTGAATCTGGGGGAGGCCAGGTCGGGCGGACGTGCGGGTAAAGCCTGACGGCGGTGCGTGAAGCACCGCCAACCCGGAATGCGGGCCAAGGATGAGATCCACTGGAGTGGCGGTACAGTTCAGCTTGCCCGACGCGCGATCATGCCCCTCATAAAGCCCCTCAGCAGACGCTGACTTCGACCACTTGGTGGACATGTTCATCAGGTTCACGAAGAAGTCGTTGCAGAGCGTACCCGGGCGAGCGGTCAACACGCCGTGGGCACTGCTCCGCGTGTTCGCACCCATCGCCGCATGCCTCCAACCAGCACCGTCATCTCCGGCACCGTGAGGGTGAGCAGGTTGGCCCGTTCGATCAGCATTTCCACCGGCGGAAGCTCGTTGCCCTCGCCATAGTAATTGCGGAACGCATCTGCCTTGGGTTCCAACACCGCGAAGGACGCCACATCGGTCTGCTCCTGCGAGGCATCGGTGCGGCCGGGCGAGAACGGCACTTCCACGGTGTGACCCGCAGCCTTGGCTGCCTGCTCCACACCGGCAGCGCCGCCGAGGACGATCACATCCGCGAGGGACACTTTCTTCTTGCCGCCGGCTTGCGCCGTGTTGAACGCCTGCTGCACGCCTTCCAGCTTCTGCAGCACCTTCGCAAGCTCGGCCGGATCATTCACCGCCCAGTCCTGTTGCGGGGCGAGCCGCACGCGAGCGCCGTTTGCACCTCCACGCCGGTCCGAGCCGCGGTAGCTGGCGGCCGACGCCCAAGCCGTGCGCACCAGTTCTGCCGGTTTGATGCCGGTGGCCAGAATGCTCGTCTTGAGGGCTGCGACATCCTTGGCGTCGATCAACTCATGATCCACCGGCGGAACCGGGTCCTGCCAGGTCAGATCCTGGGCCGGTGCTGCTGAACCCAGATAACGCGTACGCGGCCCCATGTCGCGATGGGTCAGCTTGAACCAGGCGCCTTCGAGGCCGCTGGTCACAGTGTCCGCACTCTAGCCTGTGCCGCACTTGTTTTCCCAGCCGAATCCCTGCTGTTCGAGGCCAGCGGCCGCAGGCTCGGGGCCCACGCATTTGTCAGGCTTGTGGGCACCATGGGCCTTGCCGAAGGTGTGACCGCCTGCGATCAGCGCCACGGTCTCTTCATCATTCATCGCCATGCGGCCAAAGGTTTCGCGAATGTCGCGTGCCGCCGCGAGCGGAGCGGGCTTGCCGTTCGGGCCCTCCGGATTCACGTAGATGAGACCCATCTGCACGGCAGCAAGGGGCTTCTGCAGATTCCGATCGCCGTGGTAGCGCTGGTCGGCGAGGAATTTCGATCCCGGGCCCCAGTAGAACAAGTCGGCCTCCCAGTCATCGGTGCGACCACCGGCAAAGCCGAAGGTCTTGAAGCACATGGATTCGAGTGCCACGTTGCCGGTGAGCACCATGAGGTCGGCCCAGGAAATCTGCCGGCCGTATTTCTGCTTGATTGGCCACAGCAGCCTGCGCGCCCTGTCGAGGCTCACGTTGTCCGGCCAGCTGTTCAGCGGTTCGAAACGTTGCTGGCCACCGTCCGCGCCACCCCGCCCCTCGGAAATGCGGTAGGTACCCGCACTGTGCCATGCCATGCGGATGAAGAACGGGCCGTAGTGGCCGTAATCTGCGGGCCACCAGTCCTGCGAGGTCGTCATCAGGGTGGCGATCTCTTTCTTCAGCGCGTCGATGTCGAGCTTCTGGAATTCTTCCGCGTAGTTGAAATCGTCACCCATGGGGCTCGATTCTGCGGCGTGTTGGCGCAGGGGGCGCAAGTCCAGGCGTTCCGGCCACCAGTCCTGGTTGGTCATCGGCTTGCCTTCGGCAAGTGCCGTTCCCGGGAAAACGAGTGGCGAAGCAGCCACTGTCGCCAGGAGCATCATCGAGAGTCTTGTTCTGCGCACGGTCATCCTCCTCATCTTTCAAGAGGATGCATGCTAGGCGGAGCACTGCGTCGGCGGAAATTGGTCGTTTCAATGAGTGCGACAGGGAGCCCCAATGAGCCGCGCGCCCGGATTGCACGCATAAAAAAAGCCGGAAGCCAGTCTCCTGGCTTCCGGCCAATGCAGCACGCTTAGCTCCAATCGTGGAGGTCTGGTCTAATGCCCAATTAGTCCCAGCTAAGCGCACCGCCTGTCTGATATTCCGTGACCCGTGTCTCGAAGAAATTCTTCTCTTTCTTGAGGTCGATGATTTCACTCATCCACGGGAACGGATTGCTCGCTCCTGGATACTGCTCGGCCAGCCCTATCTGGGCGCAGCGCCGGTTGGCGATGTATTGGAGATATTCCTCGAACATGTTCGCGTTGAGGCCCAGGATGCCTCTGGGCATGGTGTCCCTGGCATAGCTGATCTCAAAATCGATGGCCTCGCGAATCAGGGTGATGATTTCGCGCTGGAACTCCTCGGTCCACAGATGCGGATTCTCGACCTTGATCTGGTTGATGACATCGATGCCGAAATTCATGTGCATCGATTCGTCACGCAGGATGTACTGGAACTGCTCCGCCACGCCGGTCATCTTGTTGCGGCGACCCATGGACAGGATCTGCACGAAGCCGACATAGAAGAAGATGCCCTCGAACACCACATAGAAGGCAATCAGATCCCGCAGCAAACGCTGATCCGCCTCCGGCGTCCCGGTGCGGAAAGTGGGATCCCCCAGGCTCTCCGTGAAACGCATGGCCCATGAGGCCTTGTCGTGCACGGCGGGGATCTCACGGTACATGTTGAAGATCTCGGCCTCGTCGAGCCCCAGGCTCTCCACGCAGTACTGGTAGGCGTGGGTGTGCAGGGCCTCTTCGAAAGCCTGACGGAGTAGGTACTGGCGGCACTCGGGGTTGGTGATCAAGCGATAAACCGCCAGCACCAGGTTGTTCGCCACCAGCGAATCGGCCGTGGAGAAAAACCCGAGGTTGCGCTTGATGACCTGGCGCTCGTCATCCGTCAGGCCATCACGGCTCTTCCAGAGGGCGATGTCCGCCGTCATGTTGATTTCCTGCGGCATCCAGTGGTTGGCGCAGGCATTGAGATACTTCTGCCAGGCCCACTTGTACTTGAAGGGCACCAGCTGGTTCAGGTCTGCCCGGCAGTTGATCATCATCTTGTCGTCTACGGCCAGCCGGCGGGCGCCAAACTCCACCTGCTCGAGGCCGGTTGCGCCAGCCTGTTCCGGTGCCTGAGGCACGACCGGGGCGGTTCCCACGGCCTTCATGGGCGCCGCGGCTTCCGGTTCGAGACGGCCCAGCATTTCGGTGGCGGCAGCGGCGCGCGCATAGCGCTCGACGTCCGTGTTCGTGTTCGCGTTCATGTTTCCGGCGGGCTGCTTGAACTTCGCCAGCGGATCATCCCAATTCAACATTCACTCCCCCTGCAAATCTTGCGCAAATTCTTTCCAGACCTGGTGGCGGTGGACCTTACTGGCAGGCTTCGCAATCCGGATCCAGGATCGAGCACACTTTGGGACCCTCGACTGCAGGTGCCGCCATCTGTGCCGCCTTCTGCTGCTGTACGGCATTCAGCTTGCCGTCGCTGAGCGTGCTCTTCTCCACATGCGTGGCCCCGATGGTGCGCAGGTAGTAGGTGGTTTTCAGGCCTTTCACCCACGCCAGCTTGTAGAGGTTGTCCAGCTTGCTGCCGTTCGGCTCCGCCATGTAGAGATTCAGCGATTGCGCCTGATCCAGCCATTTCTGGCGACGGGAACCCGCTTCCACCAGCCAGCGTGCATCCATTTCGAACGCGGTGGCGTACAGGGCTTTGAGGTCCTGTGGGATGCGGTCGATGTGGGCCACGCTGCCATCGTAGTACTTGAGATCGTTGACCATGACCTCGTCCCACAGGGCACGCTTCTTGAGATCCTCGACCAGGAACATGTTTACCACCGTGAACTCTCCGGAGAGGTTCGATTTCACGAACAGGTTCTGGTACGTCGGTTCGATTGACTGGCTGACCCCGCAGATGTTCGAGATGGTGGCGGTGGGTGCGATCGCCATGCAGTTCGAGTTGCGCATGCCCACCGTCTTCACCCGCTGGCGCAGGCTTGACCAGTCAAGCGACTGGCTGCGGTCCATGTCCAGATAGCCACCGCGGCCCTGTTCCAACAGCTCGATGGAATCGTGGGGCAGCACGCCGCGGCTCCACAGAGAGCCCTCGAAGCTGGGGTAGGTGCCGCGCTCTGCGGCCAGATCGGTGGAGGCCTTGATCGAGAAGTAGCTCACGGCCTCCATTGAACGGTCGGCGAATTCCACCGCTTCCTGCGAAGCGTAGGGCAGGCGCAGGTGGTAGAGGCAATCCTGGAAGCCCATGACGCCGAGTCCCACCGGGCGATGCCGCAGGTTGGAGGCGCGGGCGGCCGGCACGCTGTAGAAGTTGTAGTCAATGACGTTGTCGAGCATGCGCATGGCCACCGCGATGGTCTTCTCGAGCTTCTGCATGTCGAGTCCCTGCGGACCCATGTGCTCCGAGAGATTGACCGACCCCAGGTTGCACACTGCGATCTCGTGACCGGGCGAAGTGTTCAGCGTGATCTCCGTGCACAGGTTGGAGCTGTGCACCACGCCCACATGTTGCTGGGGCGAGCGGAGATTGCACGGGTCCTTGAATGTGACCCACGGATGTCCGGTCTCGTAGAGCATGCCGAGCATCTTGCGCCAGAGATCCACCGCCCGCACTTTCTTGTGGTTGCGGATCTCGCCACGCGCAGCGCGTTCCTCGCACTGTGCATAGCGTCGTGCGAATTCCTCACCGAAGAGATCGTGCAGATCCGGCACGTCATCCGGCGAAAACAGGGTCCATTCACCGTCCTCACAAACGCGCTTCATGAACAGATCCGGCACCCAGTTGGCGGTGTTCATGTCATGCGTGCGCCGGCGGTCGTCACCGGTATTCTTGCGCAGGTCGACGAATTCCTCGATATCGATATGCCAGGTCTCGAGGTAGGCGCACACCGCGCCCTTGCGCTTGCCGCCCTGGTTCACGGCGACCGCCGTATCGTTGGCGACCTTCAGAAACGGCACCACGCCCTGTGACTTGCCATTGGTGCCCTTGATATGGGCACCCATGCCGCGCACCGGCGTCCAGTCGTTGCCGAGTCCGCCCGCGAATTTGGACAGCAGGGCGTTGTCCTTGACTGCACCGAAGATGCCATCGAGATCATCCGGCACCGAGGTGAGATAGCAGGAGGAGAGCTGCGGTCGGAGCGTGCCCGAATTGAACAGGGTGGGCGTGCTGCTCATGAAGTCGAAGGTGGACAGCAGATCGTAGAACTTGATGGCCCACTCTTCCGGCTCGATCTCGTTGATCGCCAGCCCCATCGCCACGCGCATGAAGAAGGCCTGCGGCAGCTCGAAGCGCGTGTCGTCGTATTGCAGGAAGTAGCGGTCGTAGAGGGTCTGCAGGCCGAGGTAGGTGAACTGGAAGTCCCGCTCCGCCTTGATGGCATGGCCTAGGCGCTTGAGATCGAAATTGCCGAGGCGCGGATCCATCAACTCGAGATCGATGGCGCGCTTCACGTAGTTCTCGAAGTAATGCGGATAGCGCTCGACCATCTCGTGCTGGGTTGCCGTGTCCACATGGTTGCCCACATACGTGAGGGCTTCCTGGCGGAATGCGTCCATCAGCATGCGCGCGGCCACATAGGTGTAGTTGGGGTCGCGTTCGATGAAGGTCCGGGCGCTCATCACGAGCGCCCGTGAGACGTCCTCTTCGGCCACGCCATCGAACAGCGAGCGCATGGCTTCGGCGAGGATCAGCGCCGGATCCGTGTTGGGGATGTCCTGGCAGGCCTCGGTGACGATGCGCTGGAGCCGGTTGCTGTCGAGCGGCACCCGCACGCCATCGCGCCGGGTGACCGAGATCTGGGGCGTGGTGGCGGTGGCGGCCTCGACCAGTTCCTGCTTGCGCGCGCGCTCGCGGGCCCGCTCCTCGCGATAGAGCACATAGGAACGTGCAACCCGGTGGTGCTCGCTGCGCATCAGGGCCAGTTCGACCTGGTCCTGGATGTCCTCGATATGCACGGCGCCCCCCGCGGGCATGCGGCGGGTGATGGCGCGGATGACGGAATCAGCCAGTTCTTCGACCGTCTCGTGGACCCGCGTGGAGGCCGCGGCGTTGCCGCCCTCCACGGCGAGGAAGGCCTTGGTCATGGCGATCTTGATCTTGTCGCCATCGAAAGCGGTGACCTTGCCGTTACGGCGAATCACCTTGAACTCGCCAGGGGCGGTCGCGGCGAGTTCAGTCTGTGTGGCCCCGGCGGGAGTGTCCGAGGTCCACAGGTTCCTGCCAGCCACGCGGCTGACGGCGGAATTTTCGAGATCCATGCATGCTCCTCTGTGGCGAAAGAGGTTTGTGGGGACCTGTGACCAGGCCTTCGAAATTTTCTGGGAACGGCGTGTAAGCGCTTGTATGACACCACAATAAGATGTGCCTCACAAGCCCCGCGACCACAAGATAGTGTGGATTCTTCTGTGGATCCAGTCCCTGGGACCGGGTGCAAGCTGGGCACAATCTGGGGATAACTTTCGGGCCTTCGAGGCCGATCAGGGCCTTACGGAAAAATCGGTCAAAAAACGGCCAGGGTCTCCGTCCAGTCCCGTGGGCGGGCGGTGGCAGGGTCGGTCAGAGGGCGTTGCGCAGATAGACGGGGAGGGCGGCTTCAGGAGCGAGCCCTGCGCCCCGCTGCAAGAGGGGCGCGGCGAGTTCCGCCACGTCGCAGGCCTGCGGAAAGGCAAATTCGGCTGGCGCAACGGCTGCCGGCTGGAGATGCGCGAGATCCTCGTGCGTGAGCAACTCGACACCCCGCCCCACCAGCGCCCAACTGGCGCCTGCGGCCTGCATCAATGCAGCGATCGGAGTCGCCTGCTCGGCGAGCACGAGGCGCGCCTGACCGTGCTGAACGTCGTACCCCCCCCAGTACACCTCCTGCCGCCTTGCGTCGAGTATCGGCAACTGACCTGCGTGGCCAGTGGCACGCCAGCCACCATGGGCCAACGCCGCCAGACTGGAGAGGGGAAGCACCGGCAGATCGTGCGCCAGGGCAATACCCTGCGCCGCGCTGGCCGCCACGCGCACGCCGGTGAAAGCCCCCGGACCGCTGCCGAAGGCCAGACCATCGAGTGCCGAGGATGGCATTCCCGCCTCGGCCAGCAGTGCTTCGCAGGCGGGAAGCAGGTGGAGCGTGTGGCTCGCAGGAGCGAGCTGGTGACGCTGCAGGCAGCGGCCGTCCAGCCACAAGGCAACGGAGCAGAATTCGCCGGAAGTCTCGAGCGCCAGAATCTTCATGTCGGAGTCATGTCCCGCACATTGCCTTGGGGGATCGGCGCTGAAGGCTCGCCCCGGTATACTCCTGACGCATGTTCACTCCCGTGGAAACCTTCATCGCGTGGCGTTATACCAGAGCGCAACGCAGGACTCAGTCGGTTTCGCTGATTGCCGGGATCTCCATCTCGGGTGTGGCACTGGGCATTGCCGCCCTGCTCACCATCCTCTCGATCATGAACGGCTTTGGCCGGGAAATGCGGGAACGCCTGCTGGGCATGACGGCGCATGTGGAAGTGGAGGCGACGGCCGGCACGATTCCCGCCTGGCAGGATCTGGGTGCCGCGTTGGCGGGCCAATCCGCGGTCACCGGCTGGGCGCCACTCATCGAAGGCCAAGCGCTCTTGACCCGGCAGAATGCCGTGCAGGGCGCGCAGGTCCGTGGCATCGATCCGGCTCGTGAGGCGCTGGTGAGTGCCCTGCCACGACATGTGAGGGCAGGCAGCCTCGATGCCCTGGAGCCCGGCCGCTTCCGGATTCTGGTCGGTGCGGGCCTTGCAGAGGCACTTGGCCTCAGCGTGAGTGACAGTGTGATGCTGGTGCTCGCAGAGCCCCTACGCACGGCCAGCGGCATGCTGCCCCGCCTGAAGCGCTTCGAGGTGGCGGGGATTTTTGAAGCCGGTGTGCAGGAGTTCGATACCGCCACTGTCTTCATTCATCTGGACGATGCACAGCGCGTGTTTCGGCGACAGGAGGGCGTGGATGCCCTGCGCATCCTGTCGCGTGACCCTTTCGATCTCGCGACCCTCTTGGCGGGACTGCCAAGCACGCATGCGGGGAAGGCACTCAAGCTCACGCCGTGGACCGAGCGCCACGTCAATCTGTTTCGCGCCCTGGAGACCGAGAAAATCGTGATGTTCGTGATCCTGCTGTTGAGCGTGGGCGTGGCGGCCTTCAACCTCGTGTCTACACTCGTCATGGTGGTCACGGAGAAAACCGGTGAAATCGCCATCCTGCAGACCCTGGGCCTCACACCGCGGCGCGTATTGCGCGTTTTCTTCACGCAAGGCGCGCTCATCGGCGGTGCCGGGGTCGTTGCAGGCACCGTTCTCGGCGTCCTGCTGGGAACGCGGATCGACGCGATCATCGCCTGGCTCGAACAGACGCTCGGCTTCAAGATCCTCGCGCCCGACGTGTACTACATCAGCCACATCCCAGCGCGACTCGAGCCTTTGGATGTGGCGGTGACCCTGTGCGTCGCCCTTGTTCTCTGCCTGCTGGCGCCGCTGTATCCGGCGTGGCTCGCCAGTCGCACCCGCCCCGCCGTGGAGCTTCGTCATGAATGACACCCCGGTG
>Ga0194123_10008228_pt1 | contig 10122 bp, 10 predicted proteins | sample TA2MahsurfametaG_5_FD_155479 | JGI IMG/M metagenome (GOLD analysis project Ga0194123, IMG submission 155479) | Freshwater microbial communities from Lake Tanganyika, Tanzania - TA2015023 Mahale A surface | ecosystem: Environmental > Aquatic > Freshwater > Lake | place: Tanzania: Lake Tanganyika... | reverse complement strand
GCTGTGCTTCAGGGACAGGCGGTGCTACGTGAAATCGCGAGCCTGATGAACAAAGGGCTACGGCCGCGGGTGGTGGTGACCCACGCCGGCATGGGCCTTGGACTGTTCATCAAAGATCTACTGCCCCAGGCGTTGCATGTGGGCTACTTCGAATGGTATTTCCAGCCGAACACCACACGCCATCTGATGGCGACATACGACTTAAATGCACAGCTGAAAACAGGCCTGAGAAACCTACCGACTCTTCAGGAACTGGAGCGCTGCGACCTAGCCGTAGTGCCAACGGCATGGCAAAAAAGCCAGTTTCCAACGGCTTATCACACCAAGCTCAACGTGATCTTTGATGGAATCGATACCGCGTTCTTCCACCCCAAACCAGCCCAACTCAATCTGGAAGACAGCGACCTTACGCTGCACAACCGAGAGAGCGGTGAACCGTTTGTGATTGGCGCAGGGCAAAAGCTACTGAGTTATGCCACCCGCGGCATGGAGCCCTTGCGAGGCTTCCCAGAATTCATGCACTCTCTACCCAATTTGCTACAAACATTCGCTGATCTGAAGGTGATAATTGCCGGAGCTGATCGGCGCGCCTACAGCTACGACGCACCCAGCCATGGAGGCAGCTGGAAAGAGCATCTGCTGGCCGAGTTAGGCGACTTTGAAGGACGAGAGCGGGTTTATTTCACAGGATTGCTGACCTATAACGACTACCGCAATCTGCTCTGGCGCAGCACACTGCACTGTTACTTCACAAGGCCTTATGTAACGAGCTGGAGCCTCTTTGAAGCAGCAGCCTGTGGAGCAAGGCTCGCGGTGAATGCGGGCCCCGCCACAAGTGGGATTGCTGAAGACAAAAGCGTGCTGTGGCTGGATCTCGACGCAGAGGCTGGGATCAGTGAATCCCTCAGGCAGGGATTGGAAGACAAGCAGCGGCTAAGAGCTCAAATCCAACCAGGCTATGAGCTCAACACCAGCCTTCAACAATGGGAGACGTTGCTCAATCGCGGCCTTCAGAGCAACTGATCGAGATTGAGAGGCGTACATCGGGTGTATGCCTGACGGGCTGTTCGGCCCAGCAACTGGGAATAGAGAGAAGGAGGAGCTCCGTAGTCAGGCCGGACAATGCGGATGTTCTCCAGCTGACTGACGGACACTTCTCATCTGAGACCGTCATGCGATCGCCATCGGCGCCGTCCAGTGAGATGGCGGTGGCAGCTCGATCCGCCCCGTTTCAATCAGGTTGTCGCCGACTGCTGTCAGCAGGACAGCAGCTCCATCATCACCGATGCCGTAGCTCTGGCGCAGACCCGGACAGGCGACTTGAGTCAATGCATCGAGATCGCTTATCCAAGCCTCGAGCTCCGTATCCAGTGCCTAAATCCGCCTGTCCACACTGAGCAGCGCTCGCTCGGTAGTGGCCATCGGCCCATCGAGGCATGGGTTTTCCAGAGTCTCCCTAGTAGAATTGACATTAGAAATCTCGCTCAGCACCAATGATCAGACATGGCAAAGTACTTTTGCGGCCAGTAACAAAAGAAGACCTTAACGCTAAATATGTTGCATGGCTGAATGATCAGCAGGTCAACCAATATCTCGAGACTCGGTTTTTCCCCCAGTCGCATGAGACTGTCACGGAGTACTGGCAACGCATTGCTGAGGACCCGTCGTCTCGCTGGTTTGCCATATGCGACGCCGCCGAAGGAGTTCATATCGGGAATATTAGGCTTGGCGAGATCAATTGGATCCACCGACGAGCTGAACTGAGTATTTTTGTTGGCAATCAAGGCTATTGGGGGAAGGGGTATGCCCATGATGCAATACAATGCCTAACAGACTGGGCTCTCAGAACTTTGGGCCTTAGCAAGATCACCGCGTGGATCTATGCGGCCAATCAGGCAAGTCAACGGGCATTTGAAAAATGTGGGTATTGTGTCGAGGGGAGAATATCGGGTTTTGTCGTATTGAACGGTGAACGCCACGATGTTCTCGTACTTGGTATATCATCGTAAGAGCTGCTGCTCGACCATGAAGACAATCGGAATTGTTCAGGCCCGCATGACATCTTCTCGTCTGCCAGGCAAGATTATGCTTCCATTAGACGGTCAACCTAGTATTATCTTCCAACTTCAGAGGTTGAGGCTGAGCCACACGCTGGATGATGTTGTCCTTGCTACGTCTTTGGATCCCAGCGACGATATTGTTGAATCAACAGCAAGAGATGCAGGGTTTAATGTCTTCAGAGGATCATTGCATGATGTCTTGGATAGATATCGCGCTTGTGCGGTGCATTTCAGCGCTGATGTCATCGTGCGGTTGACGGGAGACTGCCCTCTTACGGATCCATTTATAGTTGACGAAGTTGTAAATTACTTTCAGTCTTCTGGCTGTGACTATGTTTGTAATACGCTAGATGACTCAGCATTAAGCGTTCCAGATGGCTTCGATGTCGAAGTTTTCTCTATTTCCGCCCTAAGGCAAGCAGCAATATCAGCAACAATTCCCTCGGACAGAGAGCACGTTACATCGTGGTTCACCAAGAATCCCAAAACAATAAAAACATCGCATTATGCTCACAAGGTAAAATACCCTTATTATCGCATTACAGTCGATGAATATGCCGACTACCAGGTAGTTTCATCTATTATACGCAGCAGATCCAAGGATAGCAATCACTTCTTTGGCATTCAACATATTGTAGAAGTTCTCGAGAGCCATCCGGAGATATCTTCACTTAATGCAGGGGCCACACGGAATTCCGGTTACTATAAGTCTGTTGAGGAAGATCCCGTACCTCTATCACGTCCTGACAAAGTCCCAGGGATAAAGTGCCATAACGGACAACGGTTATGGACCAGGGCAAGAAATATAATTCCCGGAGGCAATTTTTTGCTTTCAAAAAGGCCTGAAATGTTTTTACCAGAGAGATGGCCATCATATTACAGCCATGCATCTGGCTGCGAGATTGTAGATCTTGACGGCAATAGCTATATTGACATGTCAATAATGGGTATTGGCACAAATCTACTGGGCTACAATAACAAAGAAGTGAATAAAGAAGTAGTTGGTGCCATAAGGTCTAGCAACATGTCAACTCTTAATAGCCCTCATGAAGTATATTTGGCAGAAAAGCTTGTAGCGCTACATTCATGGGCAGATATGGCACGATTTGCACGTACAGGGGGCGAAGCTAATGCTGTAGCAGTTCGAATTGCGCGTGCAGCTACAGGGCGAGACACTGTTGCCATCTGTGGCTACCATGGCTGGCATGATTGGTATCTAGCAACAAATCTTCAGAACACAACTGGGCTTTCTGAACATCTTCTCCCGGGTCTCAGCCCTACGGGCGTCCCATCTTCACTGGCAGGAACTGTAATACCGTTTAGCTATAATAACTTAGAGCAAATCAGACAGATTGCCACGGACTTTGATTTAGGAGCAATCAAGATGGAGGTTCAGCGAAGTTCACCCCCAAATCCCGACTTTTTAGAAGGAATCAGATCTTTGTGCGATGCCAAGGGGATTGTCTTGATATTTGATGAATGTACATCCGGTTTCCGAGAATCTTTTGGTGGCCTACATCTCAAATATGGTGTCGATCCAGATATGGCGATGTTTGGTAAGGCTCTGGGAAATGGCTTTGCAATCACTGCAGTGATTGGCAAGAGGAGCATCATGCAAGCAGCTCAGAATACTTTTATGAGCAGTACTTTCTGGACTGAACGAATAGGCCCTGTGGCAGCACTGAAAACCCTAGAGATTATGGAGCGAGAGCACACGTGGGAATACGTGACTAGCATTGGAAAATACATGAAAGAATCCTGGAAGCTTTTGGCTGATAAGTACAATATCGAGATTGGCATTAACGGGCTAGATGCCCTTGCAGGTTTTGAAATAATTGGGCGAGATCCTTTGAAATACAAAACTTACATTACCCAGGAAATGCTTAAGTCTGGATATTTAGCCAGTACGAGCTTTTATGCATCTACGTCTCATACCCACAACATGATTGACAGGTACCTTGATGTCCTCGACCCTATTTTTGAGTCTATTTCTGCTTGTGAGTCTGGCAACTTGAGTATAGATGAGATTCTTGAGTCACCAATATGCCACGCTGGTTTTAACCGTCTTAACTAATTCGACAATGTACCATCTTGACCCACAGACCGTTTTAGTAATTGCCGCACACCCGGACGATGAAGTACTGGGATGTGGTGGAACTATTGCACGACATGCTGACCAAGGAGATGATGTACATATATGTATCTTTGCCGAGGGTGCAAGATCCCGTAGAAACATCAATGATTCTGATGGAGATCTCATTTGTTCGAGGCTTGCTGAATCCGCTCGTGCAGCTGCGAAGATTCTGGGAGCGCAGACTGTCGAGCTTTTACAATTACCAGACAATAGACTGGACTCTATTGATCGCCTTGATATCGTTCAGTCTATTGAGCGGAAGCTTAAAGAACTGCGTCCTAGCATTGTCTATGTGCATCATTCCGGGGATGTGAATATTGATCATCGAAGGCTTCACGAGTCTTGCGTTACTGCCTGTAGACCTTTGCCTGGCTCATCGGTAACTTCACTGATGACCTACGAGGTTCCAAGCAGCACGGAGTGGCAGACACCTGGGAGTAACTTTGCATTTTCGCCAAACTACTTTGTCAATATATCATCTTATTGGAGTCTTAAGCATGAAGCTCTCAAAGCCTATGATTCAGAAATGAGACTATTTCCGCATCCTCGATCTTATGAAGCTGTAGAGCATCTTGCAAAATGGCGTGGTGCTCAGTCTGGGACGTCATGTGCGGAAGCTTTCTGCATCATACGTCAGCTGTCTCTTTGAAGTCTGTAGTCTCTATTGATGCCTTCTCAAGCCAGATATGTGCTCATTAGGTGTGACGCCTCTAGCATTATTGGGTATGGGCATTTAGTCCGATGTCTTTGTCTTGCAAAGCAGCTTCGTCTATCAGATTATATTCCTCTCTTCTGTATTCGCACACCTGAGAAGGACTTGGTATCATCTACTTGTGGCGACTTCCCAGTCTTCTTTCTACCAGATCTTAAATCTAGCAATGAGTATGATCTGAACATGGACTGGCAGTCACCTTGGCCTAGTTGTCTGCAAACCGAAGATGCTTACTCTTGTGCTGACTGCTTCCGGAAGAGTGGTATTGAACAATTGGACTGGATTATTTCTGACCATTATTGCCTTGATTCAATATGGGAACTTCAAATGCTTCACGAATTCTGCCAAGAAGGGCAAAGCAAGCTTCTCATAATCGACGATTTTGCTAATCGCGCTCATCACTGTAGCATTCTTGTAAACCAGAACATTATACCTGAGAATGGATTGTCTGCATATTCGGAGCTGGTCAATCCTGCATGTATGTTACTCATGGGGCCCATGTATGCCTTGCTTGACCAGTCCTATCAGATTCTTCGCAGGGAGATAAGCTTTAGAAGCAACCTTCAAAGGGTTCTCATTTACTTTGGTGGCGGCAAAGTGGATCAGCTCATAAACTACTCGCTAACTACTTTCCAGGCACATCAGCTGAAAGCTATCCATATAGATCTCGTTACTCATCCTAATCATAGTTTTTCCGAATCAACATTAGCGTTAATGGATTCTCATAAACATTTGCGACATTACACATCGCTTCCTACCCTTTCAGGATTAATTTCTCGCGCGGATATTGCAATTGGCGCTGCAGGATCAACAACTTGGGAGCGCTTCTGTTTAGCTCTTCCCTCGATATTATTTCTTACAGACTTAAACCAGGCCATGGTTGCAGATTTTTGTAAGCACACAGATTCTGCGTTCGTAACGTCAACATTAAGTCAAGATGAGCTCAACGAGCATACACTTAATCTCTCAGATACATTGACACTTAGACGTATGTCAGAACTCTGCCATAGCTACTGCGACGGCCTTGGCGCTCAACGAGTTGTAGCGTGTATGATGGACTTCTAGACCTTTCATGCATTTTCAATTAATGAATGATCATGTCTTGCTTGATTCGACTGTCAGCAATCCCTGCTTTATTATAGCAGAAATTGGAATCAATCATAATGGTGATATTAATCTTGCCAAGCGTACAATTGAAGCGGCTCGTAACTGCGGCGTAGATGCGGTTAAATTCCAGTCTTATGAAACTGATGACTTCATCAATGATGATTCATTGGATTATACATATGTTTCAGGTGGTGCCAAGGTTCACGAGAATCAGCGTGCGATGTTTAAGCGTTTGGAGCTCTCTAATCATGATCTCATAGAGCTTAAGCACTATTGCGATGCTTTGGGGCTAGAGTTTATTAGTACTCCCACAAATCCAAAAGGAGTAGACTTTCTCGCCTCTATTGGATGCAAACGAGTTAAGAATGGTTCCGACTTCTTGACCAATCATCTATTGGTCTCAGCAATGGCTCGCTCAGGAATGCAAGTCATCCTCTCTACAGGAATGTCTACTCTTTCTGAAATTGATGAAGCCGTTCGAGGCTTTCGTAACGCTGGTGGCGATGATCTAATCCTTCTCCATTGTACTTCTCTGTATCCAACACCCTTTACGGAGCTTAATCTACGACGTATTCCAATCTTGTCTCAAGTATTTGGCTGTCCTGCAGGTTTCAGTGATCATAGTACTGGATCTACTGCGGCTGTTATAGCTTCTGTGCTGGGCGCTACAGTGATTGAGAAGCACTTTACGCTTGACAACAAATTACCTGGTCCTGATCATTCTTTCTCGTCTAATCCTGTTGAAATGGCTGAGCTTGTAACTTCTGTAAGATGCTCTTATTCGGCTCTCGGGTCTACAGCGATTGGCTTATCTGATGCTGAGAAGCTTTCACGTCAGAGCTATCGCCTTTCGGTTGTCGCCGCTCGCAACCTGGCCTCAGGTGTTACGATCTCGCAAGATGACATTAAGCTATCGCGCCCGGGCACAGGAATTCCTCCCTCTTACCTCTCCACTATAATAGGAAGGACGTTAGCATCTCCACTTCATAGGGGGGAGCAGATCCTTTGGAACAACCTAAAATGATCAGCGATATTAGTTCTCCTTCTATCGATCCAGTCTGGGAAGAAAAGTATTCGTCGGGGCACGCAGAACTTTATCCCTGGGATTCAATCGTTACTTTTGTTTATCGATATTTCCCAAAAAGCAAGCTCAGAAGCTCTATAAACATACTTGAGGTTGGATGTGGCACTGGGTCAAATTTATGGTTTGCTGCTCGTGAAGGATTTAACGCCTTCGGAATAGAAGCTTCAGCCTCCGCTGTGGCGTTCGCTAATTCCCGTATAGCCTCCGACGGCTTACAAGCTCAAATCATACAGGGTGACTTTGTGTCGCTGCCATTTCCCGACAACCATTTTGATTTAGTCTTTGACCGTGGATCCATTGTATGTTGCGATCTTGCCTCAGGTCAAAAGGCTGTTAACGAGGTGTATAGAGTACTGCGACCAGCAGGCTATTTTTACTTTAATCCTTACTCTGACTTCCATAGTAGTCGTTCTTCCGGTGTAACGGCGCCAAATGGTCTAACAAACTCTATTTCGGAGGGTAGCATGGTAGGTGTTGGTCAAATCTGCTTTTATAGTCGTGATCAAGTAGAGAAGACGCTGTCTTCATTTTGCATCGAGTCATTGGAACATCTTCAAATAACTAATGTCTGCCGTCCAGGACATTCTGTTCATGCTGAGTGGAGAGCAATAGCTTCAAAACCTAGCTAACTTAGCCGGCTTCGCCATACCAGTTCAACCTCTCCATCCTCAAGCTCTTTGTACTCGTGGCAGCTGATAAAACCTGCCTTACGGAAAGCTCTCACTGATCGTTTGTTGCCTGCCCTAATGACTGCTTTGATTTCCTTGAGACCTTCCAATGTTTCGGTTCCCATTCTTGCTACATCTCTTATGATGACTGGCCCCCATCCTTGACCTTGAATCTCATTAATTAGCACGACAGTTATGCTTCCGGTCGAACCATTCTGGTCAATTCTTGCATAACCACATCTTTTCCCGGTACTTTTTTTGACTATAATTATAGGCAGACACTTATTATCTTTCAGTATTCTATGGAGCCAATCTTCATGCTCATCATGTGTAATAATTCGCCTGGATGCGCTTAGTCTGACATTTTCGGGATGATTCCTTGTCTCTATAAGGAATTGACTGTCTTCAAGAGTTGCTTTTCTTAATAAGAACTGCATTGCAACTTCCTTGCCGTGTTTATCTTATGATAGAGTCTAACATGCTGCGTGGCTCCCAAATGTCTAGCGATCAGGTTTCATCTTATAATGAGCAGCTAGTAGCTACTAACGAAGGGATCGCACTCGCTCACTTTAAGGGCCGACCCGCAGAATATGGTGACTCATATCTGTCCGTTGACTGGGGCTCAGCCAATGGCCAGGCACTTAGATTCCAAGCTCTTTCCCATCTCGTTAGGCTGCCAGGCTCTTCTTTACTTGACATAGGATGTGGAGTCGGGCATCTCGTCAGCTGGTTAGAAACAGAGAGCATCCACCTTTCTTGCTATCAGGGGATAGATATAACCCCTTCTATGGTTGAAGCCGCTGCCTCACTATACCCTAATTCGAACTTCTCTTGTGGGAACATCTTCTCTGACTCAGAACCATTGAAACGTAATTATGATATTGTCTTTGCTAGTGGCATTTTCTATCTTGCTATATTCAAGTCTTACGAGTATCTTGAAGCAACAATTTCAAGAATGTTCCAACTCTGCAATGTTGCTATAGTCTTTAATCTGTTGGTAAGCCCTATTGCGGATACCAGTTTTCAATGCCCTCCTGGCGAATTTGTGGCTCATATCCCTGATGTTCTGCAAATAGTGGAGAAGTACTCTCGTTTGTATAGGATTGACCATTCCTATAATTCTCATGATCTGACTGTTGCTATTTACAGGAGCCCTTCATAGTCGCATGAAGAAAACTTGCATGATAAGTCAGCCTCGGTATCTGCCAGCCATTACCTATCTTCAGCGGATCTACTATGCAGCGCATTTTATTATATTAGATACTGTACAGCACAATAAGCAAGACTTTGAACATCGCAACCGCATTGCTTCTTCTGATTCTGTTAGGTGGTTATCTCTTTCAATAGATCGCGCGAACGGATCAAGGCCTCCAATCTCTCAACTACACATCGGAAGTTCCGAATGTCTCCTTAAGCATAAGCGCTTGCTCCAGGATACTTATGCTGGCTATCCATATTACGATCCCACTGTTATTAACACTTTGTACAAGAATCCCCTTGAACTCAGCCTAACGGGGTCATTTATGACGATGCTAGATCGTACTTTTCATATTCTGGGCTTGCCTTATGACCTCGCTTCTAGAGCCTGTCTTGCTTCATCATTGCCCATTCCTTATTCGACTGGCCCTAGTTATCTTGCTCGACTTTGTGCGCATGTTGGCTGTTCCCAATATATATCTGGCCCCAATGGACGCAATTACATAGGTGACGAGTTCTCGTCTTATTCTGTTGATGTTCTCTACCATTTGAACGATCCTCCTTACTATGATCGAGTTGGACACCCCTACCATCCTTGGCTGTCTTGGCTTGATCTTCTTTTTTGCTGTGGTGTTGACCGCGTTGCTGCTGCCATATCTCAGCCGCCATTGTTGGCAGATTCATAATATGGTTTATATAGGGTTATTTGTCATTTGGATGTACTCTTGTGCATACTCCTCCTGTCCCGTGTCGTCAGGTTGACGTGCGCTTTGCATCAATTATTTGTTACCCGTTTTAATTAACGTCTGGCAACACCTTTTCTCCAGTCTCTGGCTTGGTTTCTGGTCGCTGTGCTGCGCTCTCCAGGCACTCCTGCACCCTGGCTCGGTGACTTTCAGGAAAGTTGTCACTCCTAGGATGCCTTTCAGGCCGCCTGCTTCAACGGTACCTGCCCTGTTTCATTGAGTTCACCTGGCGGCTGATTGATCCAAACCACCTCCGGTTGACGCCAGCACCTGGTTGATCGTGACCATCGCCTTGGATTGAGCTGCCTGGCTCGTTCGTAGACGACAGCGCGGTGGCGGCAGAACTTAACCGCATCACCGTTGTGACGCTGGATGGGCGCCACAACGGTGATGCCGCTGTAGCGGTGTTGGTGG
>Ga0194123_10008217_pt1 | contig 10136 bp, 11 predicted proteins | sample TA2MahsurfametaG_5_FD_155479 | JGI IMG/M metagenome (GOLD analysis project Ga0194123, IMG submission 155479) | Freshwater microbial communities from Lake Tanganyika, Tanzania - TA2015023 Mahale A surface | ecosystem: Environmental > Aquatic > Freshwater > Lake | place: Tanzania: Lake Tanganyika... | reverse complement strand
AAAGTATTTTATTATATTAATATGAATGAAAAAATGTTACTTGGAATTTTAATTACAATATTTATCTTATTTTTTATATTAAATCGCATAGCAGGGTCACCAGTTGGAATTAAATGGGGTATTCAACCATTAGAACCAATTACAACTGAAGCAGGTATTGGAAGTATTTTAGCAGGAACCTTTTTTGGCGTTGTTAGACAAGTTATTCTAAAATATCCAACCAACTTCAATTCAACTCAAATCATTATGATTTGTTTTTTTATATGGTACACTCTAACTAAAAGTTTAGCTCTTTTTATAAATAATAGTTCAAAAGCTTATGTAGAAGGAAGTAATGTTGAAGAAACAGATGACGTAAAAGTAAAAGACTTAAATGAATTTCAAACAAATTTAGCTAAATCAAATAAACTACCACCACTTTACGGCGTTCTTGTTTCATCCATAATTCTACTATTTGGTATTATTCTTGTAGTGGCATTTTACTCACAAAGAAATGATGGAAATGATAAACATATCGTAAATTATAACATAATAATAACTTGTATGGTTATTTTAGCAGGATTTTTTACATTCATTACTGGTAAAAAGATTGATGTAGAAACAAAAATTAGAATAGTTGCTTATACTATATCATTTGCAATAATATTCGGAATATTTGCTCCAATATTTTTATTCAAAAGCTTCTCCTTCGGTAATCTCATTATAAGTTCTCTAACATTCTTCGTATGGCTAACCCTATCCTACTCATTCTCCAATTTCCTCACAGAAAAAGAAAAATACATCAATAGAGTCTAATCCTCACTCAACTCAATAAATTTTTGATACAACCTCTTAGTCGGTATCAAATAATTCTTGTAACTCATCAATAAAGCCAACGACTTATTTATCGTAACATCACTTATATCACACTTGTCCACTATATCCTTCTTCTCAATATTTAACTGATAAATACTTGATACCAAGAATATAGAACCAACAGCAATAGAAATTGGCGTATTTTTAATTACTATTCCAAATTCTTGTGCCATATGCGCAACATAACATACAATATTCCTATAAATATCTGGCATTCCTAATGATGTGCAGATACGTTTAATTTCATCTTCAGATGAAACTGGTTTCATTTTAGCATAATATTCTGGTTCTTTTTCAAACAATTGTTCTCTGTAAAAATTACATCCTTTCGTAAATTTCTTCTTTGTTACTGAAAAACTTTCACTCAACTTTTCCTTGTCAACCTGATTTCCACGCCTCTCCGACGCAAAATATACACAAGCTGCCATATTACTCTGCTTCTTCTTACCCCTCTTATTCTCATCCTCACTTATCTTCTTATAGACATTCTTAGCATGTTCTTTCACCACCTCCGGACATAAATCCTCCGCGCTTGTATCAATAAACTGAAAATTTTTCAACAATTTCCTCTCATCATAATCCATAGTATTATACTTATGTATTCTCCTATAATTCTGATAACCCCATCCTCCAATCAAAGTAGATAATGACGCCTTCATAAAATGCTCATTAATAGGCATACCAACCCTCGATGGGTCTCCCTGTCTTCTAACATCATCACATGATATTGAACGCCATTCTTGTGAAGAATCAAGTATCTCTCCATTGTCTCTTGCACATTTAGTGCAAATATATTTTCCTTCTTCGGAATCAGCAATACACTCAAATTCTAAACAAAATTTACACTTATTAATAATTGATTGCTTAGGATAATAAGTAGAAGATAACTGATAAGACTCATCAAATGATTTTAACATTTCTTGAAATTTTCTTGAATCCAAATCACCCAATTTCTGCATTAAAGATCCGTGACTAAACTCTGCCATTTTATTATTATTCAAATTCTGCGCTTTTAGAAATCAATTTTTATAATATTTGTGAAATTGTTTTTAAGCCGTTTTAATTTTCTAAAATATAAGTAGGGATGGATATAGATGATACATTTAATAAGAATATACCTTTTATATTATTCGTTGGAGTTTATTTTGGTTTTCAGATATTTTCGCAGATATATAATTATAATTTAAGTATTCCTGCGAGTAGAAATAGTATTCAGAATTTTATTGCTGCATTAGTTTTATATGGTTTAGTAATTTATTATGGTAATCCTAAATTAAATATTACAAAATATTCAGTTATTTGTTTTATTGTTTCTTTTATAGTAGTTTTTGTTTATAGTGCGGCTAAAAGAGGATTGGATGAAATGTCAGAAAAAGATAAAAGATTGGGTGCAGATTCAAAAATGAAAGGATTAATATTAATGTCCTTATGGGTTTATGGAATACTTGCTATAATATATTTATTCAATTATATAAGAAAGGCTGAAAATAGTTATGAAATGGGTAAAATTGTTGCAACAAGTATTTTAATAATATTATTAGTAATTGGGTTTTATAAATTTAAGGGTAGTCCTGATGATGAGAATAATATTGCTTTAGGTTTATATTTGTTTCCACTACTATTCCTAACAAAAGGATTACAAGATGGCGGATTTATGTCATATATTTATTTAATTCTATACACATCTGTTGCAGCACTATGGGGATTTTTTGGTGTAGAATGGTTCACAGGTAAGAAGGATTATGAGGGATTAAGTGCAAAGACTTGTAAGGCATTTTTGGGTATAAGTGATAGTCAGTTGTCAAGTCAATTAAGTGAGGAGACGGAGTCGAAGGTGAATTCAAGAAATATTAATTTTATTTATATGGCGGTTGGGTTGATATTTGTATCGTTTATAATTGCATTAATCTTTTTCTTTATATCTTTTCAGAGATTATCGGGTAATATGTAAGTAATTTTTATTTGTTAGATTATGCCAATTGAGATTATAAATGGATTGTATCTTGGTAGTAAAGCTGACGCATTTAACATAGATTTTTTAACATCAAGAAATATTGATGTTATAATAAATACAACAAAAGAGGTTAATTTTTTAAAGAATTCAGGTAGGATACAATGTATAAGAGTTCCTGTTAGTGATGAATTTCCAGAAAATGAGAAAGAAAAATATAATAATGAATTTTATTATCAATTAAATGATTTATGCAAATTAATAGATCTCAAATTACAACAAAATCACAATATACTTATACACTGCAAGCATGGTAAATATCGTTCAACATGTTTAGTGATATCTTATTTGATGTATAAGTCAGGGATGAAATTGGATAGGGTATATGAGATAATGGGCACTAAATATCCTTTGGTGAAGTTGAGGAAGCATATTTTTGAGGGTGCATTAAGATTGTTTGAGAAAGATTTGGGATTATAAATTGGAAAAAAAAATCTATATAAAATCTAATGGGAGCACAAACTTCAACAAGTAGAGAACCAACAACAACAAAACAGGATGTAGTAAAAACCGTGCAAATAGCAGCAACTGAAGATAAGATATTATTTGATAAAATATTATCAAAATCGAGGGAGTTATATCAGAAGAATAAGGAGAATTTTTTGGATGAAAATTTCTGCAAAAGAATTTCTCTTACTTACACTAAAAAACTTTACGAACTTCCAATTCAACAAGTAAAATCCATACACGATAAATTAGAAACTTCAGACGTTCATTTAGAGTTAAACACAAAGGTCGATAATTTGAATGAAGAAAAATTCTTAGTAAATGAGTTATCCGGTCGTTTAATTGATAATTTTAAAAATCAAAAAATTAAGCCAGGAATGCAGAGTGGTATTCAGGTGACTTATCCTGATATTGCTTACATTCAAAACCGCACATTAGAACTTCTCGGACAAATCAATCACATAGAAAAAAATAAAATTGTCGGCGGAAAAAGAAGAAGATACAATAACAATAATAATAATAATAACAACAATAACAACAACAACAATAACAATAACAATAATAATAACAACAATAATAATAACAATAACAATATAAATAATTATAATGATGATGATAATGAAGAGAATGATAGGGAGGATGTTGGGGAGTTTAATTTTGATAGGAAATTGAGGGAAAATCGTGGAAAGAAGGATTTTAGGAGGGATGAGCAGTTTGGTAAGAAGGATTTTAGGAGGGATGAGCAGTTTGGTAAGAAGGATTTTAGGAGGGATGAGCAATTTGGTAAGAAGGATTTTAAGAAGAATTTTAATAAAGGTAAATTTGAATCTGTTTTAGGTGAGCAACGAAATGTTGAATATAGTTCCAATGTATTAAAAAATGCTAAAAAAGAATTAAATAATATATTAAAACCAGCTAATCAAGTTGTTGAAAAAGTAGAAGAAAAGCCTGTTAATTTAGAGGGCAAGAAGAATGTTGAGGTAAATGTGAAAAATAATGTGAAAAATAATGTTGAGAAGAAGAATTATAAGAGTGTGAAGGAAATTGGAGAAGAAGGTGAAAAATATTGTTTAGATAATAAGCCATGTCAATTAACTAAAAAAGAAATGTGTGAAAAGATTGTATATCATTTTATTGTTAGAAATAATTTAATAGCGGCGATTTTAAGTACAATTCCTTTTCCTGATAGGGATAGTGTTTATAAGGGAAGTTTTCCTTATGAGAGGTTGAAGAGTTTGGAGAAGGGAGAGTTTTGTTTGCCGCCGTATGAGGAGATAAAGTATAAGAATGAGAAGATACCTGATGAGGCTGCAAGGATGGCTTATGAGAATAATAGGATTGGGAAGATTTTGAAGTATATTAATATAATGGGTGAGAAGGATTGTTTGGCGAATGGTGGGAGATTTATGATATTGAAGAAGGAGCAGATGGAGGAATTATATAAAGATGATGGGTTGGGTAGAAAATACTTTGATTTTGCGATGAAGATAAATAATTTTTACCAGAATGCTTTAATTACTTTATATGATATATTGGATAATTTAAGTAATAATATACAAATTAGTACGCAGAACTTGAATGAGATTAGTGAGGCAACTAAGAAGGTTATTGATGAATTATATTTAAAAACACAATTCAATTATTTGTTAGCTGTTATGGTAATATTGGAGTTTAAATTTGAGAAAAATAGTGGAGAAACAGAAATAAAAAATAATAGATTGAAAAAAATAATAAGTGAAGACTTTACCGTTTAACCACGAATATTAATATTATTCGGATTAGGCGCACCTTTCTCATTAAAAGCTACACCCATATCCCTCTTTAAATTAAAAACACTATCCATAACATTTACAGAACTTGTTATAGTATTAATGGAATGAATAATAATACCAACTATATCTTCTGCTGTATCAACTGGATTTCCACTTGTTGAACCATGATTCCATTCCATTCTTCCAAGTCTTCCTCCCTTTTGTTTTACCATTAAATTTATAATAGATTATAAATTTACAAAAAAAAATATAATTACTCATCCTTCTTACCCTTCTTCTTTCCCTTAGGCTTATCTTCTACCACCTCCTCTACAACCTCTACCTCATCACCCTCAGCTGAATTACCAGCACAAGGAACCACAAAACCAGTCTGATATCGAATCTTACCATCCTCAATTACGGGAAATTTAGACTTAAGAAATGCAATAGACATATTGTTTAAAAAATCAGCAAAACTTTGCTGCTCATCCGGACTGTCAAAAGTAAAACTTGTGGCAAATCCTTCCTCCTGATCCTCTACAGCTGGTTGAAAAATCTTCATTTTCTTACCTTTTATTATCTCATTTTCTTTAAGCCGTTTTATCAAAAATTGATTTTTTAGGTTATAGAATTGTTTGTATAAAAAATGTTCGGATTTGTAAAAGTTGGAAAAATATCAAACTTAACTGATGACCAAAATAGAGCATATGAAGCATTTCTTCAAAACAAAAACATTCTGATTACTGGTCAAGCTGGAACAGGAAAATCTCATTTAGTTAGAAAAATTAGCGCACATTGTGATAGAATGCGTCGTAATATAGCTATTACGGCGATGACTGGAGCAGCAGCTTGTTTAATTAATGGTAAGACTATACATTCATGGGGTAGTTTAGGAGTTGGAGATAAATCTGCAGCTTATTTGGCTGATAAGATAGTTAAATCTTGGCCGAAGAGGACTAAATGGCAGCATTGTCGAGTATTATTGATAGATGAGGTGTCTATGATGAATGCGACATTTTTTGAGTTATTGGAGGAGGTTGCCAGGATGGTAAGAGGGAATGAAAAGCCTTTTGGTGGATTGCAGGTTATATTATTGGGAGATTTTTATCAATTGCCGCCGGTTGCGAAGATTGGAGAGGATGGAAGATTTTGTTTTGAGAGTGAACGCTGGAGAGAGGTTATACATGAGAGTGTAATTTTAAAAGAAATTATGAGACAAAAAGACCCAATATTTCAAAAAGTATTATCTGAAATAAGAACTGGAGAAATATCCGAAGAAACCATCAAAATTATCCAATCAAGAATTGGAATACAACCAAACCTATCCTCCGGAATTATCCCCACTATCCTATATTCCACCAAAAAATCTGTTGATAAAATAAACAAAGAAGAATTCAACAAGTTACCCGACGAAACCATAATTGAATACGAAACATTGTATGAGATTAGTGGTGACCGTGTATCTAAAATGAAGGAGGAGGAGTTTATTTATTATCAGGAGGTGGTGGATAGAGAGAATAATTATGACAAGGTATTGCATTTATCAATTGGAGCGCAAGTGATGTTATTGAAAAATTTAGATCAGGAGCGTGGATTGGTGAATGGTTCAAGGGGTGTGGTTGTTGATTTTAATGAATTGGATTTACCATATGTTAAATTTATGAATCAGGAAATTGAATTAATTGAGAGACAAGAATATCCATATGAAATATCATCAGTTACGAGTATTATTGCTAAACAAGTTCCATTATCATTGGCCTGGTGCACGACTATACATAAGTCGCAGGGTCAGAGTTTGGATTGTGTTAGGATAAATATTGGGAGGGGAATATTTGAGTATGGGCAGACTTATGTAGCTTTATCGAGGGCGAGAAGTTTGGAGGGATTGTTTGTTGAGGAATTTGATCCGGTTAAGGTGAAAGTTCATCCGAAGGTTAAGGAATTTTTTGGTGAGTAATTATAAAAAAATTGATAAAAAATTGTATAATTGGATAGTTTAATAAAAATGTTTGAAATTACAAAAAAGATTTTATTATTAAAATTTAATATATATTCAGTAAATATTTTATTTAATATTTTTGGAATAACATTTACTGTAGCAGAGGAGGAAGAAAAATTAAAATTAATTATTTTATCAATGTTATTTAGTTTTTTTAGATTTATATTGGAGTATATATCTTTATATATTTTATATAAAAATATTGGAAAGACATTCTTAAATGTAATGGATTTTCAGGTATGGAAATATGAACAAGTATTTTTTATTTTTAAAAAAGTTGTATTACTTTTAGATGTAATTTTATCAATAATTTCCAGTTTATTTTGTATAAATATTTACAATAAAATTGGATATATTCAAAAAATATTTTTAGTATCATATCTAACTAAATCAATTTGTTTTATTATTTATTCAATAATAATTGAACCAAATAATATTTATATAATAATAAACATTGATAAAATGACTAATAATGCTAAAATAAATCTTAAAAATATTGACAAATTGGATGAAGATTGTCCAATTTGTTATGAAAATAGTAATGAGAAAAAATGGGCTGAATTACCTTGTTCGCATAAATTCCATAATGAATGTATATTAGAATGGCTAAAAATAAAAAATTTATGTCCAATTTGTCGTCAAGAAATTTATAATTTATTTACCAGATGAACCAAAACCTCCCTCACCTCGTTCAGTTTGTCCCAATTCTTCCTCATTTTCTACTATTTTTACATAAAATGCAGACAAATCTGGCCCACATATCTGAAATAACCTATCATATTTCTTTACCCCTTCGAGTGTAACATTCATAGTAAAATTTTTATCAATATTATCAACAACCGCAATAATTTCCCCTCTATATCCGGCATCTATTATTCCAACCGAATTAGCCAATCTTAATCCTGTTTTTACAATACTTGACCTTGGATATAAATAATATCCGTGATATTGTCCAGTTTTATTGTTAAGCATTGCGCATTTGACGTTATGGGGCATTTTAAGAGTATTAGTGTTGATGGAGTATGGGGAAGTTGTGATGAGGTTATTATTATTTTTGGAGAATGTTTCAGCGAAGTTGGTTGGTATGAATAGGTCAAAGCCTGAGTCAGGAAGTGGGTTATTAACTTTATGGTTATGGTTTATGGATATTTTTTTGTATAGTTCTTTTAGGACTTCGTCATCAGATGATATGAATAGGTATAGAGTGAAGTTGGATGTGTTCATTTTTATTATATTTATAATGTTTTTTTTAAGTGTTTATTTTTTGGAGAGCTTTGTTATCCCAGCGGGAGTAGCCTGCGAATACATTTCTTTTTTTTTCTCCGTTTATTATTTCAACATGTATAGCTAAATTATATACAGGTTTAAAGCAGTAAAAATTCCATAGTTCGAAGCATAATACTTTTGTTTCAAGTTTTCTGATGGCGAATACAGCGACTCTGCCGGATTTAAATCCGATGTAGAAGTAGGATTTAAATTTTTCCGAACTTGAACAAAGTATTTCATCGTCAAATTGGATGGAATGTATTTCAGATAAATTTTCATCAAGAACAAAGGTTTTGTTTTTGGTGCATACAATTGTGTATTTTATTGATTGTATTATGCAATTGGTGATGATTGTATTTTGAAATTCTTTTTCAGCTTCAATTTCGTGAGAAATTGGGTTAAGAATTTTTATTTTATTTTCAGATTGAACTATTTTACCAGGAGAATATACATTGTCCTTCAAATATTTCTTATTTGAACAAAAACATGAGAAAACCATTTTTTTATATATATTTATGCCTTAATAGCAATCAATTTTTAATAATGTTTTCCATTAGAAAACATTATTAATTTATCTTATAATTTAATTATTCTTAAAATTTACTGTCTGGGAGCAGGTGCAGAAAATCTTCCCCTTCCACGTGGAGCACCACCCCTAAAAGGAGCAGTTCCTCTCTGAAAAGGTGCGTTTCCCACCACAACTCCAAACTTTCCTCCAAGACGCTGTCCTACATTAACAGGTGCTCCCTCACGAGGAACAACCGGAGCAGACTGCGGTCTTGGAACAAACGGACCACGGTGAGCTGGAACCTGGGCAGATTGATATCTGTCCCAACTTACAAAAATTGCACACTTACGAGGATTCAATGGATGCTTCTGAAGAAACACTCTCAATTGATTACGTCTCTGAGATTGCTCATCACCTTCCTCAGATGGAGCCATCTGCTTGTTAAAATATTCACGCAATCTTGAAACCAACATCTCCTCATAAGGAATACCTGTCGGCTGCATCAATGCCATAATATGAAGTCCATTCTTGCCTCCCTCATCATTTCCAAAATAAAGCTGAGTAGCCTCGGGAACTCCCTGAGTACCATCTCCATCCTCCGCCTGAACAGGCGAAACCTCAGTATCCGTCTCATTACGACCCTTATTGGTCCAACGATAAATCGGATAACGAAATCTTCCCTGCTTAGCTGCTTCCTTCACACGTTCCATCACACCATCAGTCAAAATTTCAAATGCCTCATCACGAGCCCTGACATAACGGTCAAGGCGTTCGTTCAAGTTTTCACGTCTTGCTACAAGAGCGAGTTCCCTAAGTTCTTTAACAGAAGTCATCTTCTTCTTTCTTAGGTTTAATAATTAAGTTTTTTTTAAATCAATTTTTTTCATCTTTTATTTTTTTCATTAATTTGAAGTAGGGGTGGTCTTTGTAAGTTTTTTGGGATAATTTGAGGTTAAATCCGTTTGCGTAATATTTTCTGAAATTTTCTTTAAATATCTCAATATCCCCAGTCTTTTCTTCATCACTCAATTCATATTCTTTTAAAGCTCTTACTTCATATGTATTTCTGCTTTGTGATATATGATTTAAAATATGATTACACATATCGTGTTCACCATTTATAAAATATTCATTATCATTATACTTTATATGTATAGGTAATATTGTCATTTTAGGGACGAAAGCGCCACTTCTAAATTGTAGGACATATTCAGGATTATGACAAACACCTGCGCTAAAAAATATTATTTTACTTCCTTTTTTCAATTCTTCTGTGATTAAATCAGTTAGATTACCTTT
>Ga0194123_10008214_pt1 | contig 10138 bp, 7 predicted proteins | sample TA2MahsurfametaG_5_FD_155479 | JGI IMG/M metagenome (GOLD analysis project Ga0194123, IMG submission 155479) | Freshwater microbial communities from Lake Tanganyika, Tanzania - TA2015023 Mahale A surface | ecosystem: Environmental > Aquatic > Freshwater > Lake | place: Tanzania: Lake Tanganyika... | reverse complement strand
CAATATGGTCTAAACAAAATTATTAATTCAGGTAGTAATATATACGGTGAAGGAGAGCATAAGATTTTTAAGTACATTAGAGATAATACTACATTTCATAAGGGGTTAAATACTGTTATTTATGGCTTAGATGCTGACCTTATTATGCTTTCCATTAATCATTTACCAATAACGCCAAATATTTATTTATTCAGAGAAACGCCTGAATTTATCAAATCAATTAACACAGAATTAGAGCCAAATGAATGTTATGTTTTAGATATACCTGAGCTGGCCCAGACTATCACACTTGATATGAATAATGGCGAAGAATTATCAAGCGAACAACAAAGGAACCGCATTTATGATTACATATTTTTATGTTTCTTTTTGGGAAATGATTTCATGCCACATTTTCCAGCAATCAATATAAGAACTGGTGGTGTAGATAAAATGCTACAGGCTTATAAGGCGACTATTGGTTGCACAAATGAGAATTTAACTGATGGGAAAATCATCTATTGGAAAAATGTCAGAAAATTGGTTGAATTCTTAGCTAAAAATGAGGTTGATTTTTTAAAACAAGAACATAAAATCAGAGACCGAAAAGAGAAGCATAGAATGCCGGATATTACACCTAAGGATAAAATGGACAATTTTATCAATATTCCGACTTATGAACGCTCTGTAGAAAAATTTATTAATCCATATAAAGACAATTGGCAGCAAAGATATTACAAGTCATTATTTGAAATCAATATTAATGACGAAAGACGTAAACAAATATGCACGAATTATTTGCAAGGTCTTGAATGGACAATGAAATATTATACAACAGGCTGTCCCGATTGGAGATGGTGTTATAATTACAACTATCCCCCCCTTTTAGAAGACCTTATACATTTTATTCCGTTTTTTAATACGCAATTTATTGAAAACAAGATAGAAAAACCTGTGTCAGATTTAGTACAACTTTGTTATGTATTACCTAGACAGAGTTTGCAACTTTTACCGGAAAATTTATATAAGGCATTAATCAGGAATAAATTACATATGTATAGTACCGAATGTGACTTTTCATGGGCATATTGTAAATATTTTTGGGAATGTCATCCAAATTTGCCTCATATTGATGTAAATGAATTAGAGGAATTTGTGAATAATAATAAATAAATAGAAAATATTATTTAAAATATAAATTTTGATTTATACCTATCCTTATCATCTAATTTCGTTCTATCTCCTAAAAATTCAAAATACTTTTTTGCTACCCGATATTGTTGAGGTTTTTTATCTTTAATAACTTCAAGACGTACTTTCATAATCATTGCAACCTGCCAAATTCTTTTATGAGGGTATTTTTTATTTTTATATAATTTTTCAAGTTTCACAATAGTATTCTTTACATCATCTGTAGTAGTATATTTTATATGGATTGTATCTTTTGGATTTTTATCAATATAAACATCAAAAGATTTTTTTGGATTATCTGGATTATATAAAAACTGTTTCTTAGTTTTACATTTATTAGATTTTCTATTTCTTCTGGTCTTCATTAATATATCAAAATATTTTTTATTCATATATTTACTCTTTAAATATATAAAATATAGTATTTAAAATTGTACTTAAAGGGACTGTTATACTACATAATGTAAGGGAGTTCATTGATTTTATTAAAAAATGGTCAATTTTTGGTCCCTACAGATGAAGGGAAAATGACAGATTTTCGAAAATGAAAAGTATTTTGGCTTTTCCATTTTGGACATTTTTTTTGTCCATTTTTAAAAAGCTAGGATACTTTACTCAAAAAAGAATGTGTTGTGACCATAATTGAAAATTAGCATGTGGTTACCAAAAAAATAATTATAAAAATGTGACGATATTAAAATTTTTCGAAATATTGGACATTTTTGGACTTGGCAATCTTTTGGCAATATTTGGCAATATTTTCCATCGCAAAAATCGCAAAAAATCGCAACGCAAATAAAAACCATTATATTAAACGATAGATCGTTTATCATATATTATACAAATCCTACAAAAATGTGATTGGGACTATTTTGGCAATCAAGATTGACGACTTTTCAATGGTTTTGCGATTTGTCGCAAAGGGTACAATTAGATACTACATAAATCTAATATAAAATATCCAAAAATGTTTTAAAAATAAAAATATGTAGTGTCTGTTTAAATATTTTTTAAATATAATATTTTTAAATACTTAAATACTTAAATATAAAATATCCTAGTTATTTAGGAAATGACGGAAATCGCAAAAATCGCAAAATCTAATTGTTTTGAGTGTGTAAAATGTAACTATATAACACATAACAAATATGATTACAAAAAACATTGTCAAACTATGAAGCATAAACAAGAGATTAATATTGACGATTTTTCAATCGATATGGAAAATTATCCACCCAAAAAATTTGTTTGCTCAAATTGTAATAAAAACTATAAAGATAATTCTGGTTTATGGAAACATAAAAAAATTTGTAAACAAAATTTTGACGATGATTTAATTTCAAGTACAAATTCACAAAATTTATCCAGTCAGATTACTCCTGAACTTATTTTAAGTGTATTAGAACAGAATAAAGAACTAACTAATTTAGTGGTTGAACAAAATAAAACGATAATGGAATTAGCTAAAAATGGACAAGGTAATACTATTGCTAATAATAATATTAATAGTAACAATAAGACATTTAACTTGCAATTTTTCTTAAATGAAACATGCAAAGATGCAATGAATATAACTGATTTTGTTGATTCTCTCAAACTTCAATTATCTGATTTAGAAAATGTTGGAAAGGTTGGATTTGTTGAAGGCATATCAAGTATTATCGTGAAGAACCTTAAGGCACTGGATGTTCATAAAAGACCTGTTCACTGTGCTGACAAAAAGCGGGAAATTATTTATATAAAAGATGAAGATAAATGGGAAAAAGAGGATGAAAAGAAAAATAAAATGCGCAAAGTCATTAAGAAAGTAGCATTTAAAAATCAAAATCTTTTGAAAAAGTTTAAAGAGGAACATCCTGGTTGTAATTTTAGTGAGTCAAAATATTCAGATCAATATAGTAAAATAGTAATAGAAGCTATGGGAGGTCATGGTGATAATGATGCAGAAAAAGAAGATAAAATTATTCAAAAGATAGCAAAGGAAATCGTAATAGACAAAAAGTTTGAATGTATTGAATAATTTAGAATTGAATTAAAAGTTCAAAATTATTATAATATGAATATTTATGTCAAAACAAGTAATTAGTGAAATTGCGAATCGCCAAGCTTTTTTAACTCTTTTAGAGCATAATCCAGGTCTAATTATTATAAAAATCGGAAGTACGTGGTGTGGTCCATGCAAGATAATAGAAAAATCTGTACACGGTTTCTTCGCATCATCTCCTCCAGAAGTAGTTTGTGCGGATATAGATGTAGATCAATGCTTTGATTTTTATTCATTCTTAAAGTCAAAGAAAATGGTAAATGGTATTCCAGTCTTATTATGCTATAAAAAAGGTAATGCAACATATATACCAGATGATATTGTTACAGGTGCAGATCCACATGGACTACATCAATTTTTTACTAGATGCGGAAAACATTTAATGGATGCATTGACACAATATCCCCCTAAAACTCTTAAATAGTAAAATTGAACTATAAATAGATATTATATTTTTATAATTCAATTTAATAGATTTTATTTATACAAACAAATTTAATATCAAATTTTTATACTCATTTTGTAATTTTTCATTTGTAGGAAGAAATCGATCAATTGCAATTCTATTCTTTTCTAAATACTCTTTTATATTTTTATCGTGATTATCTAGGACATCTTCCAATACTGATGCACCTTTTACTAATTCAAAATCTTCATAATAATACCCAACATCTTTACATAAATATGCATTATGAATAATTGGCCAACCCATCCAAGCTAAATCAAAATATAAATAATTCAGAGGGTTACCCCATTGATGAGATATTACAATGTCAGCATTAGTTTTCATGAAAGGTAATGTTGTGTATCTACCTTCAATAGAACATTTTTTATCTTTAACAATATCAAGTGTGTTCATAAATTTATTAAACTGTTTAATATTAAAATCTGTTGTATTTGAAGAATTTATATTTGTAACATATAAGTGCTTAATTCGTTTATTTTTTCTATAAGCAGCCTCACATAATAATATAGATGGTAACGCCCATTTCATTATACTTATATTAGGTTCAAAAATAGCGATTTTTTTATCGAGACCTTTGTTTGTGTAATATAATTCTTCTTCTTTGCATTTATTTGCTTTACAAAATAATGTAACAGCATTTTGTGACCAAACAAAAGGTACGGATAAACATGTACATTTATATAAAATACTCCAAAAATCTAAATTAATATCACTCATTTGAGGTATTGACCATATCTGGTCATATTTAATATGACCATTAATTGTAAAATCATATGCATCATTTTGTCTATTTTTATGTTGATTATATAATATTTTTTCAGTTTCAATAATGTAAGTATTTCCACAAAAATACCCAACATGCTTAGTGTTCATATGTTTCAAATAATTAAAGATAAACATTTCACCATAAGAAAAACTTAAGGTAATTATAACATTGAATTCACTATAAAGTATTTCACTATATTTTTTATATTTAAATCTTTTGTCATACATTATATCATATAATGTGCTTTGATTAATATCCATCAATTTTGTGTCTTCAATAATAAAATACACATCAAATCCAATATTTAATAATAATTCGCATAAAAATAAACTGTTTTGATTTATACCGTTAGAAAAAAACGATTTTACATCATTTAATAATAACAATGTTACTCCTATTTTTATATCTTTTATCCCAGTTATTTTTTTAATTTCATATGGAACTGTGTAGCTGACTTTTGGATCATAATAATGATCAAATAAATGAATATTGTTTTCAGTTAATGTTGAAACACAATTTTGATGTATCGATTTTTCAATTAGATATACTATATTACTGTTTTGTTTTTCATTTAATAACTCATATATATTTGTTGAAGTAATATTTGAATTATTTTTGTCCAACTTGATAAGGTCATTTATCAAATCTAATAAAATTTTATTTCCTTTTGATGAACCAAATATGCCTAAAAACAATGTATTGTTATTTAATATAGATTTAACACAATAAAATTTATTAGTATCAAATGAAAATGTAGCTAAGTCTTTTCCTGGAATTACATTTAAGTCTATAAAGAAACCTCCTTTAAAATATATCACATAGAGAGCAAAGCACAACTTTTTGATAAACTGATTATTTATTTGAGTGAAAGTATTATATGATATATCTTCACTAATATGTTCTGTAAAAAATGATTTATAGACTTTATCATGTTCATAATAAAATAAATAATTGCTAAATGTATCTTCGATATATTTAGGATATCTAAACTTTGATATTGTGAATATATTCATATGAATTATAATATACAATTTAATCTAAAATTAAACTAATAGTATTTTACATTAAGATATTGAAAATATAAATATCAAACATCTTCATCATATACGTTAATTTTATATAAATTATTTATTGATGTTATTTATATGAAAGTGCTTATATTGATTATATTTAATACATCATATTTATATGATGAGATGTTGTTAATTCAAAAAACATATATACATAAATATCCAAATATAGATGTTTATTTTGTTTCATTAAATGAAGAACAAATTGAAGATATAATAATTAAAAACGATTTTGTTTTCATAAAAGGTAGAGAAAATTATATTAATATATTATTCAAGACTATCGAAGCTTTGGAATATATAAATAACAAAATATCAAAGAATTATGATTTTATTGTTCGTAGCAATATATCAACAATTATAAATTTAGATAATTTATATAAATATCTAACATCTATTTCTAATACAAATATATATACAGGTGGTACTATAGAAACTTTAAGATGGTTATTACAACCTTATGAAATCAGTGAACGTAAACAGGCAAATAGAAATGATTATTATGGATTGAAATATGTTCAAGGAACAGGTATAATAATGTCTAATGATGTTGTTCAAAATATATTAAAAATGAAACAAACTATAGAATATGATATGGTTGATGATGTTAAATTAGGAGTAATAATTAGAGACCATTTTCCAGAAATATATAAAAATATTGAAAATCAAGTATTTGCAAAAGTTACATATAATAAATTTGAAGAAGATTGTGTTTTTATTAGAAATAGGAGTTGCGAAAGAAAAATGGATATCCATAGAATGCGAAACATAGTTAATATTAATATATTAAATAATCTTATACAATATTCAAATTTTGACAAAATAATTTATATTACAAATAAGAATATCACTGATAAATTGCAAAATGTTAAAAAAGAATGGGAAGATTTGAACCCAGATTACAAAGTGGAATTATACGATGATCGAAGATGTATTGAATTATTAGAAAAATATTATGGGAAAAAATATTGCGATATATTTAATTTTATACCAGATGGTCCTATAAAAGCTGATTTTTTTAGAGCTTGTATTATTTATGTATTCGGTGGAATATATGTTGATGCTGATATTAAACCTCTAATTCGATTGAATGATTATATTGATGATGATTTAGACTTTTTGACATGTGTTTCTTATAATTATAATACAGGTACATTACCATATAATCCACAATTAATTGTTGCTAAAAAGTATTCAACCGAGCTATTAAATATAATTAATGAATATGAAAAAATATATGATAATAGAGAAAAACAATCATATAGTTATTGGGAGTGGTCTATATGTAAATTATTTAAAAAAATTAATAACTTTGATATCACATCATCTGGTGATAATGTTTTTATTTTTCAAAATAAAAAATACAAATTCATTATTGAAGAAATAATTGATAATACTACAAAAAATACTTATGATTTTGAAAATTTTTTACAAAACCGTGAAAATTTACTTAAAAACCGAACCCTTAATGTATATTGTAAATATAAAAACAATATTGTTTTAAAAAATTTTGCAAATAAATAAAGTTATTATATCAATTCTTTATAAAATAGTGATCTTTAATTGGATATTCATATTTGATACCATACATATCAAATATATTTTTATCGATTGTATTATTTAATAATGCATTTATAATGTCATATATATATTTTTGTCCTTTTGATATATTGCTTCCTGGAATATGTAAAAAATAATTTGAAAACCCGAATACTTCATGAAATGTTGGTGCATCTAATTTTTGGATATTATAATCATAAAGCGAACCATCAACAAAAGAAGTCGATGTATGTAAAATATTGGCTTCATAATCTAAATGGATCAAATGCGGGAATTTATTTGTATAATTACAAAATCCTAATTGGTCATCATTGAAATTATTGTCAATAATCCATTTTAATGCTATTTTAAGATTTTTGCTTTTACTAATAATTAAACCTGAATTTAAATATTTTCGGAAAGGTATATCATTTATCTGGTGATACTTCCAATATTCATTTAAAGGAACTCCTTGCCAAAAATATCCAGGTTCTCTTGAAATAGCTTTAGATACTTGCTCATCATTCCAATTCATATGTCCATTTAAAAACATCTCAGAACTTATAATTATTTTATTATCAATAATTTCATTGATTTGTTCTATTAAAAACCCAGAATTTTTTAAACAAAAGACGTCTCTAGCATCCGATAAAACGACAATTTTATCATCTGGTAAGTTATTATTTAAAAAATTGTAATAACCTATAATTTTATCTCTAACTCCGTTCCATTTAATTCCTTCCCCAATAAACTCGTATTGCCAGTTATGTTTTTCAAGAGTTTTTTTGAAGAGCTGTGCGTTTTGATTGTTTTATAAATCATTTTCATACGATACTACTAAGGGAATTGTTATATCATTATAATTAAACTCCATTAATAAATTATGTTTCTAAAATTTATTAAAAAATTAAACTAATAAATTATTAACGATAAGTTATTAAATATATTTTTATTTTAAAACAACTTAAAGACAAGATATTAGATTAATATGGTGGAGTTAGGTGTATTCCACTTTTTGGGTTTAGCGTTCGTTAGACATATAATTCTAGACTAGGTATTATGCGCGCATATTATATGTTTATTAGGTGTTTCCCGAATGAGCTTTGTTTTCAGACAAAGTAATTTGCCTCTATAAAAATTTGTAAACCCTTTTATGGTTTTTATTATTTCAGAAGTTTAAAGGTATTGCGTCCTCTGTAAAATGCTTGAGTTTAGTCTCGCGTTTATCCTTTTACCTTGATTTTAAGTTGATCCCTTTTTAGATTAATCCCTTTTTAGGTTGATCCTTTTGATTTTGGTCGTAAAGTTTGGAGTTTGAGCGCCTTTAATAGTTTTATTGTTGACTTTTTTCATTTTTAATGATTTGATTGGGTGTCCCTTTATAAAATTAGGCAAATTACAAGTGATGTTTAATATGACGATATTAACATCCACCAAAATATTACATCTTCTTCACTAAGGCTGTTTGACCGAGTGGTTAAGGTGGAAGACTAGAAATCTTCTGGGAAATTCCCGCATAGGTTCAAATCCTATAGCAGTCGAATGATAATTTTTACGGTCGTGGTTCAGTGGTAGAATGACTGCTTGCCAAGCAGTTGACCTGGGTTCGATTCCCGGCGGCCGTATATTCATCCACCTTTAAGCGAAGCGACTGACGTTTCCGAAAGGTGGACAACTGTTAAAGTTTCCTTAGCATAGTGGTATTGCGTCAGTCTTGTAAACTGAAGGTCCTGAGTTCGATTCTCAGAGGAAGCATCTAATTATATTTAGTTTTTATATAATTAAATATATTCAAATACTTAATTATATTATTCTACTTCACTTTTTTACACCTTTTCTCATTTAAAACGCCCATAATATAAATATTATATATAATGTTAACCAATATTAATGATATTTTGGTAGAATTATTTTTTGTAGTTTTAGTTTATTTTTTAGCAGTATATATCGGCGCATTTATAAAAAGAAACAATGAGTTTTATTATCCAGTTATATTTGGTTTAATGTATGGAAATTATTTAGCAATTAGTTCATTGTATAATGGGCGTTTCAAATGAGAAAAGGTGTAAAAAGTGGATATATTTAGAATACTTAATTATATTATTTTTTGCTCCACTTTTTATAAAAGTATAATTATTTTATTTTTGCTGCACTTTTTATAAAAGTGGATATATATAAATGGCTGGTAGATCTAAAGTTATGAGATTAAAACAATCAATTGTAAATAATATTGACGCTCACACGTTTTCTGGACCAATGAAAAGTGGTACATCACCCAGCGTAGGCGTTACTCGTTATTATTGGTATAATTATGCTACTCAATGCAATCAAAATCCTAATCAAATTAAAAAGAGTTACGATAACATGGTTTTCTTAAATATTAACCCTGCTCAAACTCCTGTAAGTGCCGGATTTAGACCAACAACAAATTATAATTATTCTTATAATGCTCCAAGAGGTGTTGGTTTCTATGATGCTAATGCAAAATTTCATAATCATTATTATAGACCGGGATATCCTATTCAAGAACCACCTATTAATTCGACAACACCTGTATATATTGAACCTTCAAGACATATGACAGGGTTTGCATCTAATATAAATTCATATTTTACACCACAACCTACACCACCTACACCACCACCAAAAGTACCAAGTGCTCCAATAATAAATTCAATAACACCATCAAATCAAACTTTAACTGTTAATTTTACTCTTGGGTCAGATGGTGGATCACCTATAACAGATATAGAATATTCCATTAATAATGGAGCTAGTTGGACCAGTTCAGGTCAAACATCATCACCCATTGCAATTACTGGCTTAACCAATGGTGTTACTTATACTGTTACTATAAGAGCTAAAAATATTGTCGGAACAAGTAATCCATCAAATTCTATTTCAGGTACACCAAGTTCTACTGTGTTACCACCAAGTGCTCCAATAATAAATTCACTAACACCATCAAATCAAACTTTAACTGTTAATTTTACTCTTGGGTCAGATGGTGGATCACCTATAACAGATATAGAATATTCCATTAATAATGGAGCTAGTTGGACCAGTTCAGGTCAAACATCATC
>Ga0194123_10008206_pt1 | contig 10144 bp, 6 predicted proteins | sample TA2MahsurfametaG_5_FD_155479 | JGI IMG/M metagenome (GOLD analysis project Ga0194123, IMG submission 155479) | Freshwater microbial communities from Lake Tanganyika, Tanzania - TA2015023 Mahale A surface | ecosystem: Environmental > Aquatic > Freshwater > Lake | place: Tanzania: Lake Tanganyika... | reverse complement strand
TTCTATAAAAAAATAATATATAATGAATTATCCTAAAATTATACATCAAACTTATAAAACTATAAATTTACCGGAACATTGGAAAATAAGTCAATTAAAATGGAAAGAATTACATCCAGATTATACTACGGGACCCATTATGCTAACAACGGTTATAAAAAAAAATATTACAAAAAATAGTATAAATATTCTTCCATCTGAAAAATTTATGGCCTATTCATCAAATGAAGACTTTAATATAATTAAAAAAGGTGTTGTTCTAATGCCATTAAAAGGTAAAAGTTGGAACGGAATAGACTCACACATATTTAATTTATTAAATAATTATAAAAATGAACTAACTGGATTATTAATTAATGAAGATTTAGAAAATAAATTGTCTCATTCGCTTATTGATAAATATTTTACAAATAAAACTGCAAGACGTAATATTTCTTTTTTTATATCCGGATGTAATGAAGAAATTATAGAAAAGATAAAAAATACAAGTATTATTACTTTTGAATTTCCCTCAAAAGATGAACGAGAAGTAATTATACATTTTAATCATGGAGATGGCGACGGGTATCTTATCATACAATTATTAGCGGGAATATATTTTCCAGATAATAAAAATGATGATGAAAAATTTAAAAAATATATTTTATTACCAATTAATTCAATAAACATATTAAAAAAATATATGAATAATGTATCAACTACGCGATTTTTAAATACACCTAATACATCATCAATATACGAATATTTTGCAACACCAATAAATCATGTTAAACAATTAATGAAATATCACAACATGCCGCATACAACAAGTTTCTTGTTTACAATATTATGCTATTCGTTTTGGAAAAAAACAAATGCCGCATTTATAAAATGCGCTAATATATATACTATTCCAAATATTAAAGGAAATAATAAAATAATAAATTGGGTTTTTATAGTAAAAATACAAAATAATGAAAATAATTTATTAGTTTTTAAAGATATTTATGAACAAATATATTCGAATAATAAAACAATCGATCAAATGTGGGGATTACACACTGCATTAAATATGTTGTATGAAAGTAATGAAAAATTAATTAATATTGATATTCATGATAAATCAAATCATATTGATAACACACAAGATATTGTATTTTCAAATATGATATGTAAACTTCCTTGTAATATTTTAAAATGCATGAACAAATCGATGAATGAAAAAATGTATGTGTGTTGTTTAGGAAACCATTTTGATGAATTTATGTTTTCATTGGTATATGACCAATCACTTTCTGGCATAGAAAATATATTTAAAGAAACCATGGATAACTTATTTTAATGTTCACAATTAAATAATTTTATTCATTAGTTTAAAAAATTCATTTTTGTATGTATAGTTCATTGAATTTAAACAAACAAATTTGGGGCGTTTTTTTAATAGAACATCAAACACACCTTCTTTATAATTTTCATTATCGAAAAATGCCTCATATATGTGCGATGAATTATTAATTACTATATTATCGTTCAAAATATTATCTATATTTATAGCAAAAAAGAGATACTGAATATAGTTGACCCCTCTAAAACGATGATTTCTTAATTCAGTCAATTTATTCGAATATTTTTCTTCAATAAATTTTAATGTCGATTTCCGTAAAATTTTGGTATGATGATTATTTACAAAATGTAAATTTTTATTTACATTAATTTCTAACAAAAAATCGATAGTATTGTTTATTCGGAGGTTATATTCACTAACAACTGGGATTTTTTTCGATAACATTGAAAAGAGTTTTTTATGTTTGATATATTTATCGTTTGATAAACAATTTAATACTACATTATGACATTTAGTATACATATCATTATTTATTATTTTAATCACAATTTTATCATTTTCTATGTTAAAAATATCACTTCTACGAACATAATCAAAATGCATCATATCATCATTATTATATAAAAATATTTCAGATAAGCCGGGAATATTGTGTAAATAAGATTCTATGGTATCACTATTAAAAGTTGGCAAATATTTATGTTCAATGATTGTTTTATCGTCAACAATTACTACCTTTCCGGATTGTATTAATTCTTTATGAATTGGTGGAATTTGATTATGACTGGTAACAATAAAAATTGTTCGTATCCATGGTATATACTTTATAACAGAATTAACCGAAAAGATAATTTCATCAATTCCTTTATTTCTAATATCAGGATAATATTTTAAACTTTCATTATCTATATATTTATTTTTCAAATTTATAAATTCTGGTTCATATCCATCAACATATGTAAAAACCATATCTATATCGATATTCATTTTTTCTAATGATGTTTCTTTTGAACATTGTAAATGTTTAACCGGCATAACACTTTTAACATACGTAATTGAAGGATAATTCTTATTGTCATCTGTTATCATAAAACACCAGTTTTTTTTATACCCCAGTAAATGTTGACCCCAACCAGAATTTTGATCAGTTCGGGTGATAATTATGTTATTATTGGTGAATTGATAAGCAAATGTATCTTTATAATCGTGTATAAAAAATAATTCGCCATTATAATCATCATTTAACACTTTATTATTTGTTTTTGATGAACCTATATTTATAGGCTGTAAATTATGATTAAAATGGGTTCTTAAGTATTCTTGTAGAGACTTAATAGGGTCTGTTTCATCAATCATAAATATATCATCTGCATACATCTCTAAATTTTTTTTACGAGTTTCATACGAATCAACAATAGTTGTAATGTTTTTTAGTTTGCAGATGCCATTATTGGGTAGTCCTATAATTATTTTTTCAGTTTGTTCTTTCATATTTTTTAATAATTTGATGTGGTCTTTGTCAAATTTATCAAAACAACCAATTGTAAATATGTATTCGAACATTATATTTAACTAGAACATTTTAAGTCTGTCATTACTATGGAATTTGTTTTGCAATACTTATGGGAAGTATGGCAGGTTTATATTGAAATGGCAAAACCCTGGAATTTATCGGGTCCAAGTAATTTAATCGATTTTCTTTTATGGATACCGCCGCATTCATTTTTGGAACAATTGTTTATTTTAAACGTATCAAAAAAAAAATTCTGATATATCTATATAAAAAAAATCATGAGTTTAATTAGTTTAATTCAAAAAACCAAACAATTTCTCGCAAAAAAACCAAAATATACATCTCAGCGCCGTTCGTTGAGGCGAAGCTCTTCCACATTTGGACGCAAGTCCCGGAAAATATCAAGAGGGGGACGCCGTTAATATCAAATAAAAATAAAAAATATTAATTAAGTTTTTATTTTTACTTGCACGTTTATTTCATTGATGATTACTAGAATAAATTTTGTAAAAAATAGACATGATTAAAGACTTCCATTGTGGTAATATAATGTTCATTAAAATAATACCGTTTTCGTTCTTCTATCATCCAACGTCCGAATGCAGACATGCGCTCGTATTGAGTTGGGCCGTGTAACTGATACTTGCATTGCGCGCCAATGAGCTGCTGAATCATTCCCTCTTTTTGTTGATTGTCATGTTGAAATTGAACGGTTCTAATTTTAAATTTCAATAATTCATTTGAAATAAAATCAATATCTTCTTTAATTGAATGATTCGTTACGAGGAATAATTGTTCAATTTCCATATTTTTCTGTTTTATTTCAAGCACATTCGCAATAATGTTGTAAACATTATTACAGAACGTGTAATTTTCATAATATTTTGCAGTATCTCCTTCATACGTTTCATATTTATGTTGGTTTTTTCCAACTAATATTCTATCACCGCTTCTCCAGTGAAAAAGAAGTGTTGGTTTGGTTCGTATATTATTTTCCAATATATACTTATCGGCAATCCTTTGATATTTTGATTTAAATTCTATGGACATTCTTATCCAAAAATAATCCAAACCCAAATTTTCGGCGTGCCAGTTAGGTTGTCCTAATCGACTATTTTCTATGACAATTAAATTTTTAACAGTTGCATTCATCTTAGCAAAATCGGCATTCTGCATTAATCCAATAACATTCAGTCCAAATGACTTGTGTGGAAATAATTCCTTTATATGCATTTGACCAAACGGCGTGTTCAAACGCTTATTTACAATGTAATTGCTGAGGTCAACACGATCTGGATTAAAAAGCGTTGCTGCCGGTGACTCATACGTTTTCTCATAAAATTCGGATAACGGTAGAAGACGCACATACCGTTTATCGATTTCGCTCAAATCCAGGTATTGGGTAATCGGAACCAGAGAAAGTGATTTCAAATAAATGTGTTTTTCTTTAAAAATTTTTTCATTATTGCGCGGGGAAATATACACATTTGGAATGACCAACGTTCGCCCTAATTTGCGAGCAATTTGCAAGTATTCCATAAATTCATATAAAAATGCACCGAATTGTTCGGTATTATAAAGATCCACATTACGGTGAAAATAGATGAACCGGTCATTCATTGCATCCAATTCTTTTTGACCATCAGGAGTTCCGTCCTCTAATATTTTCTCTCCAATAAATCGGTCGGTGCGTTCCAGCGAATTCCAACCGTCCAATTCATAATGATTAAAACTGTCATGCACTAATCGGTTATTTAATGTAAGTGGATAAATATATCGCGCTAAAAATAACTGATCCATGTTGTATCGATTATTATTCCAAAATGGGGGATATTTATTCATTATTTCCATAAAATCAAAAGGCATTGGCTTTTTAAAACCAAAACTGCAACCCATAAATGGCATTTGATGGGTTGATCCATCGCGTATAAGATGAAACGATTTATCTGAATTCACCCACTCTTTAACACACTGCACGTCTTTAGCGGTGGTTCTGGAATCCAGATCTCGAACAATCATGCAGTGAACTTCATCGTCCAAAATGGGAAGAAATCTCCAAAACATTCCGTGCTTAATATTAAAATCACTCGAAATCGGAATTACTCTATCGGCAACCTGTCTTAGTTCATCAACATAATGCTTTGGAACATCCTCGTAGACATAAAACCATGTTTCCCAATCCGAACCATAAGTTGCTGATTTATCTTTTGCGTTTTTTATGGCACCCTCGCAATAAAACGAATTAGTTCCATAAAGAGAAAAGCTGATAACCTTTTTGCTCATCGTAAAAATATCGCGCGCGTATATATTGAACAGTTGTAATAATGTTATATAAAAATTACATTCTAATGTTTACGCGTATGAATTTGCATATAAAAAAAAAATATTATTTATATTTACATTAAAAACTTTTTAGATGAATATGAATGATGAAAAATGCAGCATTTGTCGAGTTGAAATGGATGGCAAAACACAAGAATACACCTTGATTTGTAAACATCGGTTTCATACCGAGTGCATCATTGATGCGCTCAGACGAAACCCGGAATGCCCTGTATGCCGAGATAAAGGGGGTGTTCAAACTGCGCCAGATCCGGAGAACAACGACGCATTTTTTGCATCGGACACTATTGCCCCGCATTCAAATGATCCAGCGCATATAAACACGTGCCTTCAATGCGGTAAAAACAATCCCGAATCGGAAGTGTATTACATGTATCGACTTATTAAACAACTGGGTAAGGAATTATTAAATGAAAGATACGCACTTCTTCCCCAATTGAATAAAGATTTAACCGATATTGAAAACAGTTTAAGAAATGATTTTGGTTCAAAATACAGTAATATCCTAAAACAATTTAAACTTGCTATTCAATATCTTTATCATGAAACAGGCAATTCCCAAAATTATAAAAAATACGTTGACATAAAACAAAAAACAAAAGCAATAAATCAAAATTTCAAAAGAGATTTGTCTGAAATGTTAAAAGACCTGGGGTATGAGTTAGATGTTGAAACCAAGGCCATTTCCGGCGAATTTTATAAAAAAATGATAAAAAAGAAAAAAAAGGACGATTGGACTTTTACAAATATGATATATTTATGTCGCAAATATTCGTTATCAAAATATGCTCCGCCAGTTGAATCGCATTCTTTATAATAATTCCACCTTCCTATTTTTCATTTCATTTACTGTTCAAATAAATTTAATATGTGAAATGAAATATATATGACATGGATGCAAGTATCGCAATTGTTTCCGGAATTGCGATGTTTTGTGGAACAATGTCGGGTGCGTTAGGCTCTCCCGGATTTGCACTCATTGTTCCATGCTTAATGATGTCAGGCTTGTTTCCTACATTTCAGTTGGCACTAGGGGTGCATTTTATGGGGGTAATCCTACCTGATTTGATAAATGGGCTCATTTATACCTGGAAAAATATTGATATAATAAATTTTAAAATAAATTTGGTGTTCACCGTTATTTTCGCCCTATTTTCGGGTCTTTCGGTTTATTTTTCAAGCTACGTAAAAACGAATCACAAATTTTATACGGCCGGAATATTTCAATTGTTCATTGGAGCGTGGTATTTATTGAATGCCAATACATATTCTTAGATTATAAAAAAGAAAAATATTTTGTCGATTAAAATATTTTTATTTTATATATGTTTCGAAATTTAGACATTGATTTTAGAGTGTTTTCAATAACGGATATCGAAATTGACTCTAAAAATAAACTTTCGGCAGGGTCTTATGGTGAGACATTTGTTGGAACCATAAAGGATAAATTCGAAAATTCCATACCATGTGTGGTGAAAAATTATATAGCGTATAAACCAAATGAAGTGATGGATGAAGACATCATAAAAGAAATCATTTTTTTGCGACTTTTAAATCAATTCAATGTTGAAGGCGTTGTTAAATTATATGGTGTGTTGATGCATCAAAATCATTTATTTTTGGTTCTTGAAAAATTGGACACCACTCTGCATGATTTTCGTGTAAAAGACAGGACGCATGTAGATCCAGCCCAAGTAAAACGCATTTTTCATGATTTATTAGTTGCAATTGATTCCATGCATGCATTAGGTATTCTGCATAATGATTTAAAATTGGCAAACATTATGTTAAAAGGCGAAGATATTAAATTGATTGATTTTGGTCTTTCTAAATTTATTGGATTGTCACCTCCATACAAACAAGTAGTTGGTTCATATTTAACAACTCAGGTAATAATGGCGCCAGATAATGAACGAATTAGCTATGCCACCGATGTGTTTAGTATTGGTCGGACAATGTTTCATTTTTATTTAAAACAATACCAAGTGATAAATCAAGTTGGACCGCGATTATGTGTTTATAACGGATGCTTTCAGCCAAAAGAGGTAGACGCATATTTTGGTTATAAGGGGTATGAACTTTTAACCAACATGTTAGAAAAAAAAGTCGAAAAACGATATTGCGCTTCGCAGGCACTCGATCATTCTTATTTTAAATCGTCGAAAGGAGGTAGTTTTGAAATGAAATCACTACGATTTTTTCCTGCATCCATTAACACCATCAAAAATAAAAATTTAGAATACTGCTATTCCGAAAAAATATATGCTAATTATAAAAATGATCCTCTTACGTTAAAGTCCGTTGAAAATGACCGATATAACGAAATGATAAATGAATTATTAAAACTTTATCCCAATCATTTTTTGAATTTTGATTCATTTGACGCATTAGTAAATGGTATTATCCTTACTAATCAGCATTTTGAAACCTACATTTCTGACAAATATAAAAAATGGGGTGATTTTCTTATTTTTAATGTAATTATTTATCAAATCATTACGTCAAATTATTCAAATATTGGTAATAAAAATTTTAAAGACTATCTAATACCTAATTTTAATGTAAATTTAATTGAAATTATAAAGTTTGATATTAATTTTTATCCCATTTCATCTCAATTATATTTTATTTATTCGAATTTAATAATAAATGATTCAACAACAGAGGAAGAAAAAAAAATGCTAATGACATCGAATGAATTTTTAGAAACGTGTCTATTTAATATATTATTTTGGTTTATTCAATCAAATATATTAAGCAATATTAAAATTAATGATATTATTATATTTTGCGTAATTAAAGTTTTAATTCATATGAAAATCGATTGGACCAAATATAGTTTTTTAACTATGACCGATATAATTTATCAAAGAATGTATAACTATATGATTGACACTATTTCCCAAATGGATATTGAAAAATATGAACAATACGCTAATATTCTCGCCTATGACAATTGTAAGTTTCCTATCGAAGAATTAAAATCCAAAGTAAGTTTAAAAAAATTATTATTATTAAAATATTCAATTCAGATGTTGATTGACAGCGGTTTTACACTAACTGATTTACTTTCAAATGGCTTCGATATTAAGCAAATTCCTAAAAACCTATTGATAACCAATAATTATGATTTTTTTAAAAAATATAACTATAAAAAAAATGACTTTAAATATTACAATATTTCGCCACTAGAACTAAATAAAATGGGTGCCTCATTAAACGACTTAGTTGCAGCAGGCTATACCATATTTGATCTTGTGCCGTTAATTGATAAAACAATGGACGATTCTGATCCTGAAAAACCATTTAAACTTAATGCTTTAAAAGATTTTTTTTCTGATTTAAAAGATATGTCTTTAATATTTGATTTGAAAAAATTATTTCAGTTTAACAATAATTTATCTGACTGGTCAGACATTTCTATTGATACCGACAAAATTATTAAAAGTAAGTTATTTCCAATAAAAGAGCTTAAAAAATATTATCACGTTATGACTTTAAAAAAATATTATAATCCAAAGGAACTATATGATGGAGGATTAAGTTTAATAGATATTTCTTCTCAATTTTCGCCGAATATATTATTACAATATTTTTCATTGCAGGATTTAAAAAATGAGGGGGGTATGAATTTATCCAACTTCAGGGATGAGCCAATATCAAAATTGATGGAAGTATTTTCATTAGAAGAATTCGTGAGGGAAAAAAAACCCTTACATCTGCTCATGAAAAATTATAAAATATCTGAATTGAAAAAATATTTTAACTTAGAAGACTTTTTGAATAATGGTGTGAGCATAATAGATTTAAAGAATGAATTTTCTTTGAAAGATTTTGTCACTAAAAAGATTCAACCAAATGCGTTGTTATCAGCGGGATTTACTCCTGCTGAATTAAAAGAATATTTTAAACCCATTCAACTTTTAAATGGTGGCATTGCTTTATCTATACTGAAAGATTTATACCCTTTAATTGATTTAAAGAGGTATGGCATTTCTGCCACGAGTTTGCGATTAACCGGTGTAGAATATGATGAATTAAAAAATTTGTTTCGATTGGATGAATTAATTAAAGAAAACATTCCTCTTAAAGAACTTCTTTATGACTATAAATTTTCAATATCTGAATTAAAATTATCGGGATTTAAATTGAATCAATTTCAATCCTTGAATGTTTCTTTAAGGGATTTAAAGGGCATTTTTGATTTGCAACAATTATTGGAAGCAAAGTTCCCATTGAGCGATTTTAAAGGTGTGTATACTATTATGGAACTAAAAAATGCGGGGGTAAAACCAGATGAATTAATATCATCGACTTTTGAAATAGATACAATTTATCAATTTTATACGTTATCGGAATTAATTGACGCCAAAATTCCGCTTGGTGATTTAAAATTATTGGGAGCAACTGCTTATGAATTAAAAAATGTAGGAAAAGGTATTACTTTGAATAACCTGGTAGATACTGGATATACGCTTGATGAATTAACAGCTGCAAACTTTTCTGCAAGAGAGCTGTTTCTAGCCAACATTAAATTATCCAATATTTTTAAAACGGGCGCTTTCAAATATTCCGATATTAAAGAAAGCTATCATGAAAAACCTGATGCCGAATTGGAACTCTTATTAAAAAAATGCACCAAAAATATTTTGAGAAAAACCAATCCCGAATGTCGATATGATCCAGTCACAAACAATGTGATAAACCCGCCGGTAAGTCGCAAAGGCGGACGCCACCGAAATACAAGAAAAAGCAAAAGAGCAAAAAAATAAGTATTGCAGATTTTTTTTGACTAAAACTCTGCAACAGTTATTGAATTATGTTAACGGGATTATATCCGTTTTTTTTGAAAAAATAAATTAACCCCCCAATGATAGCCAGCAATAGAAGGATCCAAATCGGCGAGCAGCTTCCGCAAACAAAACTTGGACTGGATGAAAAATGTTCGGCTACGCACGGCAGCA
>Ga0194123_10008203_pt1 | contig 10145 bp, 10 predicted proteins | sample TA2MahsurfametaG_5_FD_155479 | JGI IMG/M metagenome (GOLD analysis project Ga0194123, IMG submission 155479) | Freshwater microbial communities from Lake Tanganyika, Tanzania - TA2015023 Mahale A surface | ecosystem: Environmental > Aquatic > Freshwater > Lake | place: Tanzania: Lake Tanganyika... | reverse complement strand
CCCTCCAGGCTCACGAGCGAGCTGTAGCGATAGGCCCAGGCAGCGACCAGTTCCAACAGGCCGGTAGCTTCGCCTGCGGGTTCCGGGGAAGGGGAGGACTGTGCCCGGATTTGGGAGCTTGTCGCGGAATGAGGCTCAGCCGGAGACCGGTGGCGGAGCGCACCATCCAGCGCCAGGTGAGGCAAGACGATTCCGGCCCAGAGCATCTACGCCCCGCGGCATCAGTGAAGCACGCTTGCGCGCAGGCGGATGGCCCGGGCAGGCGGATTGCGGCCGCGACACTTGAGCACACGGAGCAGGGTGCCGGCCGGCGTGGTTTCCACGGCCAGCCGTAGTGGTGCTGGTGAGGCATGACAGGCCTGTGATGCCTCCCGGAACAGGAAACCCAGGGTCCGGCCGTGCTCTGCCGCCACCTGCAGCCGGCGCAGGGTCTTGTCATCCGGCGTCGCAGGCCAACCCAGCACGGCGCCACAACAACCAGCCCGCAAGGCCTGTTCCATGGCCCAGCAAGCTTCATGCGCCCGGGCCTCCAGCACATGCAGCTGCGTCAGTCGCACTCCCGCTCGTTGCCAGGCCTGCGCGCAGGGGCGATGGGGTGGAGCCACCAGCAGCACCGGGTGATCGGCGGCGGTAATCGCCGCCAGCGCGGGGAGAATCAGCGACAGCTCACCGAGGCCGGCGGCCGGCGCGAGCACTTCCACCAGACCGGACTCGGGCCAGCCCGGCACTGGCAGCATGGCATCCAGTGCCTGCAAACCCGTGGAGCAGCGGGCCTGCGCACTGCCTGCTCCAACCGGGCCCACACCACGACCGGTATCCCGGCCACGCCAGATCTGGGCGCCACGCAGCAGGGTTTCCAGAGCAGCAGGCGAAGTCTTCATGCGCGACGCACCAGGCCACAATAGAGGCCCTCGATGGCAAAGCTCGCCGTGGGTGGAACCTCGATGGGGGGATAGTCCGGGTTGCGGGGCAGGAGGGTGATGCGGCCCGCCGCGTGGCGCAGTCGCTTGACCGTGATTTCATCCTCCAACCGGGCCACCACGATCTGGCCGTCGAGGGCCACGGAAGTGCGGTGCACGGCGATCAGATCGCCCTCCAGAATTCCCTCGTCGCGCATCGAATCTCCGCGCACCCTGAGCAGGCAATGGGGGGTGAGCGAGAAGAGGCTCCTGTCCACCAGCACCACCGGAGCCTCGTCCTGCAAATCGGCGCCGATGGGCGTGCCTGCCGCAACCCGCCCGAGGATGGGCAGACTCAGGGTTTCGCCACGGGGACCAAGGCCTGGAATCCGGATTCCGCGAGCCCGACCCGGCAGCAGTTCCAGATGGCCCTTGGTGGCCAGCGCCTGCAGGTGCTTGTGAGCCGCCCTGACCTGGCTGAAGCCGAAAGCCTCGGCAATCTCGGCCAGGGTGGGCGGCAGACCTTGCTCCGTGATCCGCGCGGTCACGAATTCGAGGATGGCCTGCTGGCGTTCGGTGAGAGGTCTCATGGGTACAAATATATTGACCTTTCAGTCTGATCACCAGCACGTGATCAGACCCTTAAGATGCCAGCATGTGTGGACGGTATGTGCTCCATGGTCCGTATGCCGGTCGCGACCCCGAGTGGGAGGCGGACTGGCGCTCGTTCCTGCCGGCTGCGCTCGGCACGACCGCGCGCTACAACATCGCGCCCACCCAGGATCTGCCGGTGGTGATGCTGGAGGGTGGAGCACCGGCGGTGCAGACGCTGCGCTGGGGACTCATCCCGCACTGGGCCAGGGATGTGAAGATGGCTTTCTCCACCATCAATGCGCGCGCGGAGGGGCTGATGGAAAAGCCGGCCTATCGGGATGCGTGGCGCGCCGGGCAGCGCTGCCTCGTGCCCGCCACCGGCTGGTATGAGTGGCGCCTGCTGCCGGGTGGGCGCAAGCAGGCCTGTTACTTCCACGCGAGCGATACCCGCAATCCGATGATGCTGGCCGGGCTCTGGTCAGACTGGCGCGGCCCGCAGGGCGAACGCGTGCGCAGTTACACCATCATCACCACCGAGTCGCTGGACATCGTGGCCGAGGTCCACGACCGGCAGCCGCGTGTGCTGGCCACGCGAGACTGGTTGCCATGGCTGACCGCCGGGGTGGGCGAAGCACGACACTGGCTGGCAGCAGAATCGATTCCCGTGGCCTGGCATCCCGTGGGTGCCGCCGTGGGCAATGTGCGCCAGGATCATTCAGGTCTCATCGCGCCACTCGACGAAGAAGCCGCTGCCCCACGCAATGGCGAGCTGTGGTAGCGGGCCACCGGCTTCATTGCAGCTATACTCCTCCGCCTTCCGCCGGCCAGAGACATCACGAGGATCCCCACCCCATGAGCACGCATCGCATCGCCGTCATTCCCGGAGATGGTATCGGCCTCGAGGTCGTGCCCGAAGGCCTGCGGGTGCTGGATGCCGCAGCACGGCGCTTCGGCATTGCACTGGAGTGTGATCACTTCGATTTCGGATCCTGCGACTTCTACCTGAAGCATGGCAGCATGCTGCCCGCGGACTGGAAGGATCAGATAGGCGGTCACGACGCGCTCTTCTTCGGCGCGGTAGGCTGGCCCGCGACTGTCCCTGACCACATCTCCGTCTGGGGTTCGATTCTCACGTTCCGGCGTGAATTCGATCAGTACGTGAACCTGCGCCCGGTGCATCTCATGCCCGGCATCGCTTCGCCACTCGCCAACCGTCAACCGGGCGAGATTGATTTTTATGTGGTGCGCGAGAACACCGAAGGCGAATACAGCAACATGGGCGGGCGTATGTTCCAGGGCACGCCGCGCGAAATCGTGATTCAGGAAACCGTGATGACCCGCACGGGCGTTGATCGCGTACTGAAATTTGCCTTCGAGCTCGCGGCACGTCGTCCGCGCAAGCACCTGACTTCCGCGACCAAATCGAATGGTCTGTCGATCAGCATGCCGTTCTGGGATGAACGCGTGGCGGCCATGGCCGCGCACTACCCGCAGGTGCGGGTAGACCAGTACCACATCGACATCCTCACCGCGAATTTCGTCATGCATCCAGACTGGTTCGATGTCGTGGTCGCCAGCAATCTCTTCGGCGACATCCTGTCCGATCTCGGCCCGGCCTGTACCGGCACGATAGGCATCGCGCCTTCAGCCAACATCAATCCAGAGCGCTCTGCGCCCAGTCTCTTCGAACCGGTCCATGGTTCGGCGCCGGATATTGCGGGCAAGGGCATCGCCAATCCGATCGGCCAGATCTGGTCGGCGGCCTTGATGCTGGAGTTCCTGGGCCATCAGGCCGCGCATGACGCGATTTTCGCGGCCATCAAGGCGGTGCTCGCGGCCGGGCCCGTGCATGCGCCACTCACCCCGGATATCGGCGGCAAGGCGGGAACGCGTGATCTGGGAATCGCGATCGCCGAGGCGGTTGCGCGCGGTTGAGCGTTAGACTCAGACGGTATAGCTGAGCGCGGCGTAGTACAGCCGCGCGTATCCGGCCACACGATCAGCCTCGTCCACGCCGTTGATCACGCGCCGTGCATTGCGCCAGTCTTCGCGCTCGGCGTTGAAGAAGTCCGCAAGTCGACGCCCTGTGTACCAGCCTTCCATCATGCCGCGGAACAGCAGCTGCCGTGCGATGGAAGGTTCCAGAGCCGGCGCGGGCTCTGCCACGAGATCGAGGCCCAGGGCATTGCCCGCGCGACGGTAGTTGTTCTTCCAGGTCAGCTGCACGAGACCACGCCCCGCATAGCGCACGCCGTCGCCCGCCTGGGTATTGCCATGGCGGCGCGCACGCTCCGGGTCGTCACCCAGGACGTCATGCGTTTACGCAGGTACAGGGTGCCGCCGCGTTCGACAATCGGGCGCAGCGTCTGCGCCGTTTCGTGATGCGCCGTGCCCAGCATGTAGGCGAACCAGCGATCATCCTCAGCCGCATGCTCCGCTTCCCAGACATCGAGCAGTGCACTCAGGCCATCCACCTGCGGCTGACGCAGCTTGCCCGTGAAAAGATACTCGCGGACAAAAGAGAAAAAGAACTTTCTGTTGAAGCGACCGGCATCCGTGGTCACGGGTGTCTCCATTCAGTGCACCTGCGGTTTCTTCCATGCAGCGCGGCGGTCGATGGAGCGTACCCGAACTTCCAGCACTCGGCGATCCCGGCGTATGCGCAGGGGCACTTCCACACCGGCTTCTCCCAAGGCCCACAATTGCCGATAGAACGTTGGCAACTCGCGCACCGGTGTCCCGGCGAGCTCCAGAAGCACATCGCCTTCGCGCAAGACCGCAGCACCGGGGCCACCCGGATAGAGGCCTCCAATCACCAAGGCCTCGGGGGTCTGGGCCACGAACACACCCAACCACGGCCGGGCCGGACCCGGCACCTGACCATAGCGTGACAGGTCATCGAGGATGGGCCGCAGCAGATCCACCGGCACGCTCATGTTGCCTTCACGGGGCAGGCCCTCCCCGGCGACATTCTCGAGATACAGCGAACCGATGCCGCACAAGCTGCCCTGCGCGTCCAGCAATGCAGCCCCACCCCAATCCGGATGGGCGGGTGCGGTGAAAATTGCCCGCTCGAGCAGGTATTCCCAGTAGCCGGCAAATTCCGTCAGGGCCGTGACCTCGGCTGTCACAGCCCAATCCCGGCCCCCGGCACCAGCCATAACCACCGTATCTCCCTCCGTCAACGCGGCTGCACTGCCGAGCGTCAGAGGGGAGCCGCTTAGACGGCCCAGGGCGCGCAGCAGGCCGAAGCCAGTTGTGTAGTCGTACGCGAGGACTTCCGCGGTCACGGCCTGCCCGCGGTGATCCACGATCCAGGCCTGCTCTGCCTCGGCCACGAGATAGCCGATGGTGAGGACGAGGCCGTCGCCATCGAGCAGCACGCCATGCCCGGCGCGGTCCGTCCCCAGCATGCTGGCGGTGAACGCATCCTCCGGAATCCGGGTGCGCAGGGACACCAGCCCCGTCAGGGTTCTGACCAGGTCATATCCCAGATCCGTCTGTCTCGCCCTCCGCTCCGGGGGAATGCCCCCGTCAGGCAGCTCTCGCATCGATGTTCGCTCCAAAGGCAAAGCACTGTGGCTCGAGTGTAGTCGTAGGCCCCAGCCCGTGGGGAGTTTTCCCCCCAGCCCTTGTGTCGTGGGATATTTATCTTCGATAATAGGTTTAAGTTTTATTCATAAACATATGAATAAATTGAATAAACAAGATTCTAAGATGCCCGACCCCAAGCCCTGGACACTGCGTTTGGCCACTGTGGGCCCGTTTTGGGGTGGCCATTTCCTGTCCGCCGTCGCCTCGTTGCGGGCAGGGGGAGTCTCACCTTGATAAACGAGAACCTGCTGTCGGCCTACGGTTTCCGCTACCTCAAGCTCATGCTGCTGCTGTGCGCGGCCAGCGTGGCGGCTTATGTCTGGCACCAGCCACGGGGGGGGGCCAGCGGGGGCACCTGGCTCGGCTATACCCTGGGCACGGTTGGCGCATTGCTCATCGTTTGGTTGATTCTGCTCGGTGCGCGCAAGCGTGCTTACCGCGCGCGCGTCGGCACCCTGCGCGGCTGGCTCTCCGCCCATGTCTACCTCGGCCTTGCGCTCGCCCTCATCGGCACCCTGCACACCGGCTTCCAGTTCGATTTCCGGGAGTTGAATGTCCATGTCGTGAGTTATGTGCTGATGATGCTGGTGATCATCAGCGGGATCTGGGGCGTCGCGGCCTATCTGCGCAACCCCTTGCGCATGAGCGAGCTGCTCAACGGACGCAACCTCGCCGGCATGCAGGCGGGCCTGTCTGCAGTCGATGAAGAGTCTCTGGCGCTCGCGACCAGCCTTGGCGGGCAATGGCTGGCCGTCATCGAGCAATCCTCGAAGACCCCGCTGTTCGGTTCACTGCTCGGACGACTGGGTCGACCACCGCGCGGCTGCGCCACCAAGCGCGCGGTGGCCGCTTTACGCGAAGCGAGCCTCGGAGGGGACGCGGGACTGCGCGAGCTTTATGCCCTGCAGGTTAAACGCGCTCGGCTGCTCGGAGAGATGCGGGATTTCGTCCGCACCAAGGCCTGGACGGATCTGTGGCTGGTGTTCCACGTTCCCCTGTCGTTCGCCCTGCTGGCGGCGCTCATCGCGCACATCGTCAGCGTGTTCATCTACTGGTAGGTCATGGCAGAGCATACAGATCAGAACTCTGCCGCAGCCCGCCAGATCGCGCGCCTGAAGCGGCCGCTCGGCCTGCGCAGGCTTTTTTCCTGGCTGCTGTTCATGGCGGTTCTTGGGGCGTTTCTCGGACTGCCTGGTGCTGCCTCACTGCGTGCCACGTGGCTGCCCTTCCTCGCCAATCCCGCGCAGGAGGCGAAAGTGGTGGCGGCAAGGCCTGACCCCGACAAAGCTCCGGATTACATCGAGCCCTCCGCCGCGAAGGCCTGGCAGCTCAGCGATCAGCAAGGCCATGAGTACCCACCGCCTACCGTGGCCGGACTTGACCGGGTCTGGAATCCTGGACCCTTGTCAGCCGCCCATGCTCCTTGGGCGCAAGACTGCAAGATCTGCCACAGCACGCCGTTCAAGCGTGTGCAGGATGTGGACTGTCTCGGCTGCCACAAACTCATCCATGCCCACGTGGATCCGGTGCGCGTGGAAGTGCCGGCGCTGGAAGTGCGCTGTGCCACCTGTCATCAGGAACATCGCGGCAGCTTCGCACTGGCCGAGCAGAATCGCCATGCCGTGGGCAAGGATTGCGCCGCCTGCCACGGCGAGATTCGTAGTCATTTCCCCCAGACACGCACTGAACCAGTCTCGGATTTTGCCGACGCCCACCCCGAGTTCCGGGTGCAAATCCGGGAGGGCCTGGACAAGAAGGCATTGCAGCGTGTGCGCCTGCCCTCCAAAGGTGAGCTGAAGGAGCCCACCACCCTCAAGTTCCCGCATGACGTACACCTGAAACGGTCGGGCGTGCGTGGTCCTGGCGGCAAGCAGCACCTGAAATGCGCGGATTGCCATGCGCCGGATGCGGATGGCGTGGGTTTCCAGCCGGTGACCATGGCCGCCCACTGCCAGAGCTGCCATGCCCTGAAGATGGAGCCGGCCCTGTCCAACCGCGAGGTGCCGCATGGCCCCGTCTCCGCGGTGCTCGATACCTTGCGCGAGTTCTATGTCTTCGTGACCACCACGGGCGCTGTGCCCAGCGAACCCGGGCCGCTCACGGATACGGTGATCGTGCGCAGACCCGGCGAGTCGCGCACACCGCGGGTGTTCGCCACTGCTGCGGGAGATGCGCACAGTCGGGCGAGTGCCTCGGCCACCGAGCTGTTCGAGAAAACGGCGTGCGTGGTCTGTCACGAGGTCACGCGTATCGCGGGCAAGGGCAAGTCCGGCACGCCGGGTGCCGATCTGCCGCAGTGGAAGATAGCCGCCATACCGCCTGCCCACTCTTTCATGCCCAAGGCTTTGTTTGAGCATCGTGCGCACAGCATTGCGTCCTGTGACACCTGTCATGCCGCACGCAAATCCGCGCACGCGGAAGAAGTCTTGATGCCCGGGATTGAAACCTGCCGGGACTGCCACGGCGGATCCGCGCCCGCGCCGGACAAGGTCCGCTCGGATTGCGGGTTGTGCCATGGCTTTCACTGGCCGGGGACCACGGTTCATGCCGCTGCGCAGGGGACTCCGGAAAGGGGTGCACAGTGAGCAAACCCTCGCTGCCCGCAGTCATCTTCGCCTTGATGGTCGCCACGCCTTCGGCGCACGCCGCCTGCAGCGCTCGCGACACCCTCCCGCGCCTGCATGCGGACGAAGTGAACTGCATCGTGCAGCAGGCCGTGGAAGTGAGCACCCGCAAGAACGTGGCCGCGATGACGGTGGCAATCACTGATCGCGTCGGCAATGTGCTGGGTCTCTACCAGCTGGGTGCCACACCAAGCCGGGTCCGCATCCGCAGTGGCCTGCTCTCAGCGGTCAAAGGGCTCGACAATGTGGTGCTGAATGATCTCCCCATCGTGGGCGATTCGGCGCCAGCACGTGCTGCAATCGCCAAGGCCATCACCGCCGCCTATTTTTCTTCTGCCCGCAATGCCTTCAGTACACGCACGGCGGGTTTCATCGTCCAACGGCACTTTCCTCCACTATTTCCCAACACGCCCGGCGGGCCGTTGTTCGGGGTGCAGTTCAGCCAGCTCGCCTGTGGGGATTTTGTGCAGAAAGGTGAGGCCGTAGGCCCTGGCTCGCGCGCCTCACCCCTCGGGGCGGCGGCCGACCCTGGTGGCTTTCCGCTCTACAAGTCGGGCCAGATGGTCGGCGCCATTGGCGTGGTGGCGGGTGCCAATTCGGTCTACGGAATCGATCTCGATCCCAACCCGGCCCGGCTCGATCAGGATCTTGAGGAAATCATCGCGCAGTCAGCGACCGCGGGATTCCGGCCGCGCCTCGCCATTCGGGCCGACCGCATCACGGCAGGCGGCATCACGCTGCGTTACACGGACTCCGATGCACGTCTGCTGACGCCCGCCGCCGGACTGGGTGCCGTGCCAACGGCAGGCAGGTGGGTCCCACTTACCAATTACTTTCCGGGCGCTGCTGCACGCACCGGGGTGCAATACGGTTTGACGGAATCCGGCTTCGCACCCGCGAGCGGGCTGCTGCAAGGTTATTTCGCTCTACCACGCCGGCCGCCGCGTGAATCGCTGTTTCCCTCCACTGCGAGCCAGGGTGCACTGGGCCTGACCCAGCGCGAAGTCGAGATTCTGCTCAAGCAGACCCTCGATGTGGCCACCATCACCCGTTCACAGATTCGCCGGCCCTTGGGAGAGTACGCGCAGGTCACGGCAACCGTCGTGGACGCCTCGGGCAATGTGCTGGGCCAGGCGCGCACTCCTGATGCACTCATCGACAGCAGCGACGTCACCATCCAGAAGGCACGCACCGCGGTCTTCTTTTCCCGTCCCACGGCGGCGGATCGCCTAACACTGGCCGGTGGTGGCAGCTACGTCACCAGCGCACAGACATTCTTTGGCCGCAGCGATGCGCTGCGTAATGGCCGGGCTTTCTCCACGCGAGCCATCGGCAGCATTCATCGTCCCAACTTCCCTGACGGGATCGATGGCAAGCCGCGGGGACCCTTGTCCCGGGGTGCGGACTGGAGCCCCTTCAATGTGGGACTGGAGCTCGATCTGGTGCTGCGCAACCTGCAGATCCTGCGCGAGACACCCAGCACCTGCACGGTCGATTCGTCGAATGTGGCAATCAACATCGGTCTTGCCAATGGCATGACGATTTTCCCTGGTGGTTTCCCCATCTACCGCGAGATGAACGGGTCGCTCTACATCATCGGCGCGATCAGCGCCTCGGGCGATGGCAGCGACCAGAGCGATCTGATCGCGTTCGTCGGCTTGCAGCGCGCCACGGAGGCCCTTGCGGCCGCCCCCCCACCGACCTTGATGGCGGCTTACAGACCGCCGCGTCATCCACCCTCCACCGTGCGGGTGAGTGGCCTCAAATACGTGCAATGTCCGCAGTCGCCGTTCCTGAACAGCACTGTGCAGGATCCTTGCGCAGGGTTTTGAATCGACATGTCTCCGTCACACCCATCCCGCCTCTGCCACGGCATCCTGCTGTCGTGTGCTTTGCTGATGGGCATGGTGGCTGAGCTCGCCGAGGCAGCTCTCGCGCCCATCATGACGGTGCAGGTCGCCGCCCCGCGCATCCGTTTGCTTCGCACGCCGGATGGAAAATCGGGGGTGGTGGCTGAAGTTGATCGCGGCCGTCTGCTGGACGTCCTGTCGCGCCAGGGTGAGTGGTATCTGGTGCGGATCGCAAATCTGCCCGGCGCAACCGCATGGGTGAAGCAGTCATCCACGGCATACGGCGAACCGGCCTTGATACCTTTCATTGCCCCGGGTAATGCAGTTGGCGCAAAGACGGGAGCGGTCCGCTATGCCGAAGAGGCGATCGGATCCGGTCAGGAGCCCGGGCAGCAGACCGGGCTTGCACGTCCGGGGCCGAGGGGACGTCCGCTGGTCACCCTGCCGCCTGCAACGGGTCTCGAGTTACCAGCGCCTGCACCGAATCTCCCTCGCGAATCCCTGCCTCTGCCGGACCGCTGGCGCTTGATGCAGGCTCTGGGCTTCAAATTCCCCTGGTATGACCCTTATCACCAGCATGTGAT
>Ga0194123_10008201_pt1 | contig 10145 bp, 8 predicted proteins | sample TA2MahsurfametaG_5_FD_155479 | JGI IMG/M metagenome (GOLD analysis project Ga0194123, IMG submission 155479) | Freshwater microbial communities from Lake Tanganyika, Tanzania - TA2015023 Mahale A surface | ecosystem: Environmental > Aquatic > Freshwater > Lake | place: Tanzania: Lake Tanganyika... | reverse complement strand
GCAGGCGTCGGTCACACTCGCGGTCATAACGTTCCACGAGTTCGAGCACCGCGGAGGTCCGCTCCACGGCTGCTCCCAGCTCGCAATCGATCAGGAGCCGCACCATCCGCCCCAGGGGCTTGCCGACCGAGGGACCCAGCTGGAACGGCTTGTAGAGCTTCAACGCGGGCGTCTCGTCGCGTCCGCCCCAGTCGAGGACCGACTTCAGCAAGCTGCCGCCGTCGCCCAGCGAGCCGCTCCCGATCGTGTGGGTCTCGAGAGCATCGATCATCCCGTCGAACGCCTTCTTCTGGCGGGCATCGGTCCAGGAGATGGAAGGCGCCGCGGCACGGAGCTGCTCCGCGAGGCCGGCCTTGTCCCGTTCCCAGACATCGACGCCGGGGAGAGTCCCGAACGGCATCGCCTCGCAGTTCCGTGGGCCCACCGCGCCTGATTTCCAAAGCCCGTGCCAGGACCCGAAGAACGAGGCGAGCGAATCGCCGACACCTTTCTTCTCCTTGCCGAGCGTGGCCCGACGGAAGGCATGGAGGAATTCCGAGGCCTCCCCGTCGTCCAACGCCGCATCGACCAGACCGGTCCGGATCTCCGCCAGCGCGGCTTCCTGACGCGGCCCGGTGAGGAGTTCGAACTGGCCGGAGGTCAGCCCAAGCTCGTAGGGGAACCCGCGCACGATCCTCGAGAAGAAGCTGTCGATTGTCCCAAACTGCAGCCGTGGCAGGGACCGTACCATCCGCAGGAGGGTCGCTTCGACATCGATCGCCTGACCCAGTTCCCGCGCCAGCGTGTCGGCCCGGGAAGACTCCAGCGCGGCACTCGCCAGCTTGGCAAGCACGGCATCCGCAAACTCCCCGGCCGCCTTCCGGGTGAAGGTCAGCGCCATCAGCGAGGTGGGATCGGCCCCGCGGACCCCGACCAATCCAATGACCCGGTTGCCCAGCTGATAGGTCTTCCCTGATCCGGCCGAGGCACGGATCAACAGACTTTTGTGCAGAATATCGATGCTCATGACACACCCCCCACCATCTCCGAAAGCCGCCGCCCTATCGCCAACACCTCGAACGCGTCGTACTCCACCCGGTCCGCCGGGGGCCCGAACCGACGTTCCTTCACGGACTCGATCACCCACCCCGCGCAGCGCAGCGCGGAGTCGCGGTCCTCGGGCCGGAAGCCATCCCACAGGGACAGCCCCACATCCCCCTCCGACTCCCCGAGGATGAAATAGCCGAGCTCCCGGACCTCCGGGATGAACGCGGCGTACAGGGGTACCTGAAGATTGGTCCACAGGGTCGGCTTGCCCTTGGCGTTCTGGCCCACGACTGCATCGACACCCACAAGGTGGGCCGGCAGGACGGTGTTGGCCCGGATCTCGGACCGGTGCTGTCGCTCGACCTGCTTCATTGACGCATAGGTCTTGTAGTCGAGGACCCTCACCCGGCCGTCTTCGTGCCGGTCGATGCGGTCGACCTTGCCCACGAGAACCACACCCTGGAGATCCTGTTCGAACTTCTGCTCCACGGCCTGGACCCGCCAACCCTCGACCCGGATCCGGGCCTGATGTCGGGCGAACCATCTCAGGCGCTGACGGGCTCCCTCGATCTGGATCCGGAGCGCCAACGGAGGCTGGGGCCCGTGGTATTCGACGACCACGCGGTCCAGCTGTCCGAGAAGCCACGATTCGAGGTCGGCAACGCTGTCGGAATCCCGGATCGCCGGATCCCCGCCCCAGCGTTCGAGGACGAGGTGGATCACCGTGCCGAAGTTGCGGGCGTTCCACTCGACCCGTTCGGGCTCCCGCGCCTGGAGTCCGGCACCGTGGCGGAGGTGGAACCGGAACGGGCACGCCAGGTAGTCGCCGAGCGCGGTCACCGAAAGCCTCGGCTTGAGCTCGACCCGAGGAGGGGTCCAGGTCCACTCGCGATGCCATCCCTCGTCAGCTCCGGACGGTTCCTCCTCGCGGAAAAAGCGATCCACCCGTCGGGCCAATTCCTGTCCCTCCGCCGCGAGCAGCAGCCGGGATGGCAGCAGGGCCTCGCCATCGCGACCCGTCCGGCCCAGCACGAGATCCACCCGTCGACGGGACGCCATCAGCGCCTCGAACAGATGGGCATCCCGCGCCGCACGACGTCGGTCGCCGGCCAGGCCGAGCTGTTCCCGGACCCGATCCGACAGCCAGGGATCCGCGCCTGGGGATTCCGGGACACGACCCTCGTTCAGGCCACACACCACCAGATGACCGCCCGGAGCGTGGAGCAGCTCAAGCCAACCCATCACATCCCCCACGCGGCCCTCCGGAGGCTCGGATGCGACGTCGCCGAGGTCGCGACTCATCAGGTCCAGCCAGAATCCCGCCTCGCGCCCCACGGAGCCCATCACCGGGGCCATGGACCGGATCCACTCCCGGACCTCCGTCCACGCCCCGTCGGGATCGATCTGCCGCAGCAGCTGGGCCATGGCAGCCGGGAAGGGTTGTGACAGAAAAGCCTGCCGAACCTCCGACAGCCGGGACATCGTCTCGAATCCCCGACGTTCGACCGGGGCCCGTCCGAGTTGGTGGTCGCGGTCGCACTGGCGGGACTCAGAACGCTGCACGTCGTCTGCGGTCCGGATGAGGTCCTCGTCCCGGAGCCGCGAGAGCTCCTGCACCCGTTGTGTTCGGAGCCCATGACAGAGCGTGGAGGTCTGGGATGCGCCGAGGAGGTCGATGGCCTCGGCGACCTGGGGTCGCTGGAGCCAGGCCCGCCAGAGCGCGAGCCAGACGCGGGCGGACGAGACCCCACGGGCACCGGGATGATGCAGGGGCCAACCCGCACGTCCGAACACGCGGACCAGCTCCGAGGCCACCGCGTCGTCCGCAGAACCCAGCGCCAGGTCGTCCGCAGGGGTCCCTGCCGCCGCCACCCGTTCCAGCGCACAGAGGGCCTGCTGTCGATCGTCGGCGACCAGGGACACCGATTCCGGGAGCAGGAGCCGACGCTCCGACCAGAATTCGGGAACGGGACGCCCAAAGGGATCAAACCCCGGTCCCTCGGGCGCGGCGATCAGGAAGGTGAACTCGGCACCCACCAACCGCCGCACGGCGGCTTCAGGAAGATCGGAAACCCCAGCGAGCACAACCCGATCCCGGACCGGCTCCCGTGTGAGCCGCTCCAACTGTCGGGAACGCCCCTGGAGGCTCCAGCCGGAAAGGCGCTGTTCCTTGAGACGCCAGAGCGCCGCGAGAGCGGTCCAGCGCTCCGCCTCTACGGTTTCCACGAGTCGCTGGGCCGCGGTCTCAGGGGTCAGGGCCGCCTCCTGGAGCGACCGCTCGAGACCCGCAAGGGAGCTCGCCAGGCCCAGGCTCCATCCGGGGGCCTCGTCCGAACCGGGTGGGACCGGAAACACGGCGACGAAGGGGTTCCAGTCCTGGATCGACTCCAGGGTCTCGATCCACGCCAGCACCTCGGCCGCCCGCGGGGCGGAGTCGACTTCGAGGAACCATCCAGGGGTCACCACCCGCGGGGCCAGACACGCCCCCTTTAAGGCAAGCGCCTGCCGGAGGCGGCGTCCCGCCTGGGCCGTCGGCACCACCACCACGCTTCCCGGCAGCTCGTCCCGACGCGCCCAGAGCCAGTCCGCCACAGCACCCAGGAAGGGACGGTCGCACCCCAGAAACACTCGCCGATCCATCGATGTCCTTTCTGCACTCACGGTGTGGAGACTCTCATCAGCCTGTGACAGAAACGGTCACTGCGTTCAAAGCCCCCCGGTTCATCGAACCGCAGGACGGGGAGACCCGACATAGGGCTTCGCACCCAGCTCGTGGTTCTGGGTGTGGCCCGTCTGCAGCAGGGCCGGATCCTGCGTCGTCGGCGCCCCGATGAACCGGTGGTACCGCCCCATCCAATAAGCGGCCATCCAGGCCCCGGATTCGCCACAGCTGCTCGCCGGCCGCCGCCACCGGTTCGGCACGGAAGGAGGTCACATCCTGAACCCCGTGCAGCGGAATCCGGGCCCAGCCTTCGCCGGTGGTCCGATGCAGGGCCCCGTCCGACACAGCCCAGAGGGCTTTCCCCAGTACCACAAGCCGGCGAACGGGGGGCAGATTGCCGGCGACGGGCACCAGCGACGTGCCCTCCAGTCGCCACAGCCCCTTGGTGGTGGGCAACCAGAAGTTCCCCTGGAATCCAGCCACCACCACAACCGGGTCGGGTACCGCGACGGTCTGACCGACCTTCTGGAGATAAGGCGTGTCCGAGATGGATCGGTATCCCTGGGACGTGCCTGGGATGCGGCATGCGAGGGGCGCGATGCGGTGGGGAAGATTCGTTGGGTTCGGGTCCCATGTCACGACCCCGTCGGGCGTGCGCTGGGCCTCGACCGAGATCGTGAAGAGAGTGGCGAGACAACCGACGGCAACGAAGGTGATCCGAAACGAACGGGTCATGGCGACCAACATACCGCCTGAGCCACCGCGGTCACCCGTCGAGTTGGGCTTACCTCACTTCGCCCGACCCCACTGACGCAGACCGATGCCGACACCGATCCCAGCCAGGCTCGCTAGCGCGGGCAGGCTGCCCTGCCCGACCTGGACCAATGCCACCCCGGGGCACGCCCCAGTCAGGGCCCAGCGAACCCCGAACAGGACCGCGCCCGGGACCAGTCTCCGATGGAAGGTGCTGCGAGTCGGCACGAGTCCTTTGCCGAGGGTCAGGAACACCAGTACGAGGAGGTTCACGGCCAGCAGGAGGGCGGAGAACAGGCGCAGGTCGCTGAAGGTCAGCATGCGATGCAGCTCTCCGTAGTCGGTGAACCCCAGCCGTCCCACCACGAATCCGAGCAGCAGCCCCGGCACCGCCGAGCGCAGGAGGAGCAAGGTCATCGGAGGATCCTTTCCAGCAGGAGCGACGTCGGGATCGTCACCCAAAAGTAGGTGCCCGTCGCGACCAGGCTCGGAACCTGCAGCCGACCACATCCGCTGAGTCCGTGGCCCGAGGTGCAGCCTCCGGACCACCGGGTGCCGAACCCGACCAGGATCCCGCCTCCGAACAGGACCGCGACCGCCGCCCAACCGTCCCCGAAGAACCGGTGGAACTCCGGGGCCATGCGGAGATTCCCCCAACCCTGTCCCCCAACCCAACCGGCCAACGCGCCACCCACCATCATCGACACGCCAAACACCAGGGAGGGCAGGCGCTCGGGCGTGGGTGTTTCCGAGCCAAAGCAGGCGGAGGTGGACGTCGGAGCGGAAGCCGATTTCGGGACGCCGCAGCCTCCTCCCGCCGCTGGACCGGCTTCGGTCTTCCGCCCCGAGCCCAGGATCGACCGTTCAAGGAGTCCGGAGACGCCCAGGGGGACGCCCGGAAGCCACGCATAGAGTGTCGCGGTCCCCGCAAAGCCCAGCCCCCAAGCCACCACAGCCAGTAGGTCACAGTCATGTTCCGGACACCGGAGGCGACCCTGGACCAGAATCTACAGCGTCCAGTCCCAGAATCTCCCCACCGGTGCGGCGGTTGCATCCGCACCGATCCCGGACACTATCGCCACCGAAATGCCCGTCATGCCCTCCACAAGTTCCTGCCCCTGCGCCGTCGTCGCCACGCTTCTGCTGGCGGCCCCGACCCTTGTCTCCGCCCAGCAGGCGGCCTGGACGGCGTCCACCGACGGCGGCCGTCCGCCGATCGCAACCCAGATCTTCAGCGAATATATCTCGACCTCATCCCTCGGCGGGAACGGAGCCGAGGCGGGGTTCTACCAGGCCGGACTTCAGGCCCAGGTGCCGTTTCCGATCTCGGGTGACCTGAGTGGCAGCATCGGCGTCGGTGCTGAGAACCGGGGATACGATTTCCGTAACCTCGACCGTCTCTACCCTGGGATCCAGTCCCCTCTCGGTCAGGTGATCGCCACCCGCGTGGCACCGGGGCTCAGCTATCGGATCGACGACAAATGGCGCCTGTTCGCCGGAGCCTCGTGGCTCACCAGCGGCGGGGTGGGAACTTCGATCAGATCGGCCACGATGTGGGGTGGCGCGGGAGGGGTGATCTATCAATGGACCCCGGAATTTCGTCTCGCCGTCGGCGTCACCGGCGCCCAACGCCTCGGGGAGGCCTTTCTCCTCGTCCCGCTGCTCGGCTTCAACTGGCAGATCGACCCGGACTGGAACCTCGTTGGCGGCAACGTGGCGGACGCGATCAACGGCCCCACGCTCGGCATCCGGCTGGGGCGTCAGCTCACGGAACGCTGGAGCGTCTTCGGCCTCGGCGGTTTCGTGGACACCTTCACCCGATTCGCAACCGACTCCACCATCCCCGACGGTTCACTCCGCAACCGCGCGGGCTCAGTCCAGGTCGGGACCGAGTGCCGACTCGACGACACGTTCACGGTCCAGCTTTCGGCCGGCGCCCGGATCTTCCAGCAGTACACGTTTCGCAACGCCTCCGGCAACCAACTCACCTCGGCCGGCGCCGACACGTCGGCCGTCGTGGCGTTGTCCGTCAGGGCGGCGTTCTGACCCCGGTGGGTGGACTCGTGCTCTGCGCCCGCAGTCCCGCATCCGCAGGCCCAATCTCTCCCGGCCTCCAGTCCACTCCACCTCACCCCACTCACCCGCTGTCCCCTCAGGTCAGCACCGCCTCGCGGGGTGGGCGCTCCCGCGCCCAGTGCTGCAGGGCACGGCATCACCCACCGCCCTGGTGGGTGGCCCAGTGCCCTGGGCCACTGGGTGCCTCCCAGGCACCCACACACCCCACGCCCAACCTCTCCCCAGCTCCAGCACCCATCTTGCCGAGCCGAGAGCCTCGATTAACCTGCGGCCCCGGCTCCGGCCACACATTCCATGAATCCCATCTCGACCGACTCCCTCCTCACCGCACTCCGCTGGCGCTACGCCACCAAGAAGTTCGATCCCACCCGCACGATCCCAACCGAGACCTGGTCGGCGCTGGAGCAGGCCCTCATCCTGAGCCCAAGTTCCTTCGGACTGCAGCCGTGGAAGTTCGTCGTGGTCACCGATCCGGCCCTCAAGGCCCAGCTGGTCGCCGCCTCCTGGGGGCAGTCGCAACCCAAGGACTGCTCCCATCTGGTGGTGTTGACCGTCCGACAGGGTCTCAACCACGCGGATGTGGATCGCTACCTCCAATGTTCCTCGGCCATCACGGGACGTCCCCTCGAGGCCCTTTCGGGATACCGGTCCGTGATCACGGGTTTCGTCGACACGGCCACGGCCACGGGAACGGTCGATGCCTGGTCGACACGTCAGGTCTACATCGCACTCGGACAGTTCATGGCGTCGGCGGCCGTGATCGGGGTCGACACCTGTCCGCTCGAGGGTATCGACCCGGCGAAGTACGACGAGATCCTCGGCCTCAAGGGAACCGGGTATGCGACCGTGGTGGGGTGCGCCGCGGGATACCGCTCCTCCGAGGATGGCTACAGCAAGGCGCCGAAGGTGCGCTTCGCGGCCTCCGAGCTCATCGTGAGGCGATAGGATCCGGGGCACGCGACGGTTGACTCGAGCCCACCCGACCCCGAGGGTGGCGGCGTCAGTTCGGGGGGGCGTACTGGTTTCGACCTGGTAATCCTGCCACCGGCGGCATGCCGAGGATGATCCGTTGGCCTCGTTAATCATCGGGTCAAACATCAACTGCTAACGAAGAGTTGGCTCTCGCGGCCTAAGGCCGTGACGTTCGTCCCTGAACGCCTGCTACGGGGAACGAACGCCATCAGCAGGCGGGGTCGGCGTCGGAGTTCGCGCGCCGCCGACTGGGATTCTTCATGCGAGCTAGGCGGGTTCGGTTGCTGTCGGCCCATGACGATCCCGCAGAAAACCCTTGGCCGACTAAGCATGTAGTCATCGGCGGTAAGCTTGTCAGGGACGCGGGTTCAACTCCCGCCGCCTCCACCAATTGGATCAACGGTTTCAGCGAACCTAGTTGAAATTTTCTCCAGATTTCCCGCACCTATCCCCATGAAGGCGGGTGAATGCGGAAGGATCGATTGGGCCCAAATAGCATTCCGGTTTTTGGTGAGGGACAAGGCTGAGGGATCAAACTGACAACGGCGGTCAGTCAAGGTCCGGTCCCACCGGCCTGAATACTCTACATGCCGGTTTCAAAATCCTGCCAGTCGAAAACATCCTGTTGTGAATCAGTCAATTCCAACTGAACCCGTCCCCTATCCTCGAGCGCTCAACGGCCATTGCCAGGGTCAGTTTCCCCTTGGAACCCTTCTCAGCTCGAACCTTCTTGCAAATAATTTGCATCAATGCAAACTCCCATCCACGTCTTGTCAGGTTTCTGCCTGTTCGAGCCTGCCTCGGGGCGGGCCACCCGCCGTCATAGCCGGGCTCGCGACCGATTCCTGAGGGCGACGCCCAGTCCAGCCAATGCCCGCACATATGAATTCCCGCCGCATCACGGACCGCTGGAGGCCCAGTTCTCGGCAATCCGATGTGATGTGCTTTTTCCTCGGAAGGGGGCTCCCGCTTGGGCCCGGAAACCCTCAGGCCGGTGGTCCTTTTCTCGATGGTGCGGGTTCGTGCGGCCACTACCGCACCTCAAGGAATATGCGGGCTTCAGCACCCTGTCTATCGCGGCGTCTTCTCGCCACAGGACCCCACCGGGTTTTCGGAAGCGCTCCAAACTTCCCGAGTTTTCATGAAAACTAAACGCCATCCTTCGGACCGACTCCGTCGACCCAATCGCCGTGCGCGCCGAGCACCCCAGCGAATCCCGGTCACTGTCCTGTCGGGATTTCTTGGTGCGGGCAAGACCACATTGCTCAACCACGTGCTGCACAATCGCGAGAACCGACGCGTCGCGGTCATCGTCAACGATATGAGCGAGGTGAACATCGATGGTGCGTTGGTGGCTGCGGGAGGCGCAAAACTTTCACGGACCGAGGAGAAACTCGTCGAGATGCAGAACGGCTGCATCTGCTGCACTCTTCGCGAGGATCTCCTCCAGGAAGTCAGCAAGCTCGCAAAGGCGCAGAAGTTTGACTACCTGCTCATCGAGTCCACCGGCATCAGCGAGCCGTTGCCGGTCGCGGAGACGTTCACCTTTGAAGACACCGAAGGCAAAACGCTGGGCAAAGTCGCACGACTCGACACGATGGTGACGGTTGTGGATGCAAAGAACTTCCTGCGGGACTTCCAGAAATCCGACTCACTCAAGGAACGCCGTGCGGCCCTGAACTCCGAAGATGAACGAACCGTCACGGATCTGCTCATCGACCAGGTCGAGTTCTGCGACGTGATCGTCGTGAACAAAACCGATCTCGCCACGCCTGCAGAGCGAACATCCCTGCGCACCATTCTCGCAAAACTCAATCCGCGCGCCCACATCGTCGAGTCCGAGCAGGGGCGGGTGCCTCTGAAGGAAGTTCTCGACACTCGGCGTTTCGACTTCGCTGCCGCGCAGCAGGCTCCCGGCTGGATGAAGGTCATGCGTGGCGAAGAGCAATCGGAGAAAGAGGAATACGGGATCGGCAGCTTCGTCTATCGTGCACGGCGGCCATTTCACCCACAAAAGTTCTGGAAGTTTCTCCATCGGGACTGGCCCGGACTTCTGCGCAGCAAAGGCTACTTCTGGCTGGCCACTCGAATGGAACACGCCGGGCTGTGGCAACAAGCTGGGGGCACGGGCGCGCATCAATGCGCCGGTTTTTGGTGGGCGGCTGTAGACAAGGACTACTGGCCGACTGACGCCGCTTCACTCGAGGAGATCCGACGACTCTCCGAGGAACCGTTCGGCGATCGTCGGCAGGAACTCGTCTTCATCGGGCAGCAGCTGGACGAAAAACGTATGCGCGCCGCGCTCGACGCCTGTCTGCTATCACCCCGCGTGATGCGAGCTGGACCTGACGCGTGGTCTGCGCTACCCGATCCATTCCCCGACTGGAGACAGATCCAGCCGCTGAACGAGAACGAGCGCTGAGAATTACCGAATGTGGCAACTCCCCTACTGTAGCCAGCCGGTCGCCCTAAAAGCGATCCATCCGTCCACGACCGCGATACCGTGATTGCGACTCCCGGCGTCTCGTCCGACGGTCAAAGTTTGAAAGAATCCAACTGAACCATCCATGCCCGTTTACATCTACGAAACAGTCCCCACCGACCCGACAGAGCCACCTCGCAGATTTGAAGCAAAACAGTCCATGAAGGATGCGGC
>Ga0194123_10008196_pt1 | contig 10146 bp, 10 predicted proteins | sample TA2MahsurfametaG_5_FD_155479 | JGI IMG/M metagenome (GOLD analysis project Ga0194123, IMG submission 155479) | Freshwater microbial communities from Lake Tanganyika, Tanzania - TA2015023 Mahale A surface | ecosystem: Environmental > Aquatic > Freshwater > Lake | place: Tanzania: Lake Tanganyika... | reverse complement strand
TGGCTGTGGTGGTGCCATGGGGGCAGGTCGGTGTCGCCGGCTAAGGGGGTGGCCGGGTTGGTGGTGGGCTCGGGTTCCTGGGTTTGGCGCCGTTGTCGGGGTCGCCGCTGGGCGTCGGCGATCAGCTGATCAGCGGCATGCGCTTCTGCGGCTGGATGGCTGGGGTCCGCCGGAGCGGGTGCTGAATCCAGCGCCCTGGCACCGCTGCCCCCAAACAGATCCCCCTGCAGGGCCACCTCGGGCGACTGCTCAGAGGGAACGGCCAAGGCTCAAGGGCATGGGTTCGTGATCGTAGGGGCCCTCTCCCGGATGGCCAACACCGCTGGGCCCGCCACAACATGTGAAGGATCACCGCAAGGCGCCCAGGGGCGAGGAAACCCCCATGGGAGAATCCATCAACTGATCGGCCGGCCCAGCCGCTGTTCCATGACGATCCTCAACACCCTCACCGTTCTGGCTCTGGTGGTGCTGTCGTTCGCGCTGATCGTGGCCGTCCCCGTGCTTTACGCCAGCGACGACACCAGCGGGCGTTCCAATCGCCTGATCCTGCTGGGCGGCCTCGCCTGGGTGGCCCTGGTGCTGGTGAACTGGGGCATGAGCTTCTTCGTGGTCTGAAGCCCGCCTGAGGCCCCTGAAACTGCCCTGTTTAGGCTGATCGGATTAGAGATCCGTTGTTGTGAGCGTTTTTGAAGGCCAATTCACCGGTGCGCAGGCCCTGCGCATCGCGGTCGTGGTGGCCCGGTTCAACGATCTGGTCACCAGCAAGCTGCTGAGTGGCTGCCTCGATTGCCTGTCGCGCCATGGCATCGACACCGGCGCCGACAGTGCCCAATTGGATGTGGCCTGGGTGCCCGGCAGCTTTGAGATCCCCTTGGTGGCCCAGCGCCTGGCCGCCAGCGGCCGCTACCAGGCGGTGATCACCCTCGGGGCGGTGATTCGCGGCGACACGCCCCATTTTGACGTGGTGGTTGCGGAAGTGAGCAAAGGGGTGGCCGCCGTGAGCCGCGACACCGGCGTGCCGGTGATTTTTGGGGTGCTCACCACCGACACCATGCAGCAGGCCCTGGAACGGGCCGGCATCAAGAGCAACCTGGGCTGGAGTTATGGCCTTCAGGCGATTGAAATGGGCAGCTTGATGGCTGCGTTGCCCCACTAATACCTCTACCGGTGGAGTAATTACCGTCCATTACCCCCACACCTAGTGCTCTAGCTCCGAATCTGTGGCAAGATGGATCTGCTGGATGTCGCCATGTCCCGCTACCAGGAGCAGTGATCCTGCTCCTGGCACTTTTCCTCAACGAGAGCACTCATTGTTCAAGCCAGGTTGCTTGAGTGCCCTATGTGAAAATTGACGTGCCCGCTTCATCGGTTGTCCAGCGTGACTTCGCAAGCCAGAAAAGGCATTGTGCTGGCAGGTGGTAATGGTACGCGCTTGGCCCCGTTAACCACAGCTGTGAGTAAGCAACTCATGCCTGTGTATGACAAGCCAATGATTTATTACCCGATCAGCACCTTGATGCTGGCTGGGATTCGTGAAATTCTGATTATTAGCACTCCGGAAGATCGTTTCGCGTTTGAACGTTTGTTAGGAGATGGCTCAGCTTGGGGCGTTGAGTTTTGCTATGCCATTCAGCCCAGGCCTGAAGGGTTGGCCCAAGCCTTTCTGATTGGCGCTGAATTCCTGGCTGGTGCTCCCGCTGCACTTGTGCTTGGCGATAACTTGTTTCATGGTCATGATTTGGTGCCTCAGTTGCGCTCTAGCACCAGTTGCACCCATGGCGCCACTGTTTTTGCCTATCCCGTGAGCGATCCCGAGCGCTATGGGGTTGTGGAATTTGACCCGGCGGGCACGGTGTTGAGCATTGACGAAAAACCGATTACGCCCAGGTCTCGATATGCGATTACCGGTTTGTATTTCTACGATGAATCTGTGGTTGAGCGCGCTCGGCGTGTTCAGCCGTCTGTCCGTAATGAACTTGAAATTACCGACCTCAATCGCTTGTACCTTGAAGAAGGTACCCTCAGGGTAGAGTTGTTGGGACGAGGCATGGCTTGGCTCGATACAGGAACCTGTGATTCCTTGCATGAGGCATCTGGTTACATTCGTACCTTGGAGAAGCGTCAAGGCCTCAAGGTGGGCTGCCCTGAAGAGGTTGCTTATCGAATGGGTTGGATTTCGGCTGAGCAACTGGCGTTGTTGTCTGAGCCTTTATTAAAAAGTGGCTATGGCAGTTACTTGCTGCAGTTGCTGGAGAATCCGGGCGGTGATCGACAATGGCCATGATGGAAGTATCGGCATTTTCAAGGCATTTTGCCGAACTACCTGGGAGCCGCACTCCTCGGCTGTTATGTCCACAACCCCATGGGGATGACCGCGGTTTTTTTTACGAAAGCTGGAATCAAGGTCGTTGGGATCAGGCACTGGGATCCACTGTGTCCTTTGTTCAGGATAATCATTCCTGCTCGATGTTTGGTGTATTGCGCGGACTTCACTATCAAGTTGAACCATGCGCGCAAGCGAAGTTGATTCGCTGCATCATGGGTGAAATTTTTGATGTTGCAGTGGATTTGAGAATCGGCTCTCCATCCTTCAAGGCCTGGTGTGGTGTCTCGTTGTCATCTACCAATCATCATCAACTTTGGGTTCCCGAGGGTTTTGCTCATGGCTTTTTAACGCTTTCTAAGACGGCCGAGGTTCTGTACAAAACCTCCTCGTACTGGTCGCCGGATCATGAACGTGCCATTCGCTGGGATGATCCAGATTTGGCAATTGATTGGCCTCTGCAAGGTTGTACGCCATTCCTGTCTGCCAAGGATGCAGGGGCTCCCCTGTTGGCCCACTTATCGAAGGAGGATCTGTTTTTGTGAGGGTGTTGCTGACGGGCGGGAGCGGTCAGCTGGGCCAGGCGCTACAAGCCCTGCGGCCAGCGGGGGTCGATCTCATCGCTCCGACCCGACGCGAGCTTGATCTTGCCGATACGGAGTCGTGCCGCCGAGCGATTCGTCAGCATTGCCCCCACTGGGTGATCAATGCCGGCGCTTACACAGCTGTCGACCGTGCCGAATCCGAGCCATCCCTGGTGCATGCTGTCAACAGTGAAGCTCCAGCAGCATTTGTGGATGCTTTGGCCTTAACTGGTGGCAGGTTGCTTCAATTGAGTACCGATTTCGTGTTTTCAGGCTGCCAGGGATCTCCCTACGCTCCCGACCACGAAACCAATCCTTTAGGGGTTTATGGGGCTAGTAAGGCCTCCGCCGAGCGTCAGGTCTTGAGGTGGGGCGGTTCCGTGGTGTTGCGCACCAGCTGGGTCTACGGGCCAGTTGGCCATAACTTTGTTCAAACCATGTTGCGTTTGCTGGTCGAGCGTGAGCAGGTCTCTGTTGTGTCTGACCAAGTCAGCTGCCCGACAAGTACGCAAGGGCTTGCCCAAGTGTGCTGGAGCGTACTGATGAAGGATGCTGAAGGTATCGACTTACCCAGCGTCCTCCATTGGAGCGATGCCGGCGTTGCGAGTTGGTACGACTTCGCCACCGCGATTGCGGAGCTTGCGGTTGAGGAAGGGGTTTTGCGGGCTTCAGCGCCTGTCATACCCATCGCGACCACCGCCTATCCCACTTCGGCTCGGCGGCCCAGTTTCTCCCTGTTGGAGAGCGCCCCTACGGCTGAGTTGCTGGATGTAGAGCGCCAGCACTGGCGCGCCGCCTTGAGGGCGGTTTTGCAGGCCCATAGGCTGAGGCTGCGCTCCACGGGATACCTGTGACAGACCCCTGCTGCTTGCCAACTGGTTGCCGACGCATCCTTGTGACTGGAGGAGCTGGCTTTATTGGTGGCGCCTTGGTCAGGCGCCTGCTGCAAGGCAGCGATGTGTTGGTGTTCAATCTCGACAAGATGGGCTACGCCAGCGACCTCACCAGCATTGATGCATTGCCCGAGGCAGCTACTCGTCATCAGCTCCTGCAGGTTGATCTTTGTGATGCCGCCGCAACCCATGCGGCCGTGAGGCAGGCGGATCCAGACCTGGTGTTCCACTTAGCAGCTGAGAGCCATGTCGACCGTTCTATAGATGGGCCGGAGGCTTTTGTGGCCAGCAACGTAACTGGAAGCTTCTATTTGCTGGATGCTGTATTGACCCATTGGCGAGAGTTAGAGCCACAACGCCGCGACCGCTTTCGTTTTCATCACATCAGCACCGATGAGGTGTATGGGTCATTGTCTGATTATGGGCGCTTCACTGAATCAACCCCTTACGATCCTCGCTCCCCCTACGCCGCCAGCAAGGCCGCCAGTGATCATCTTGTGAGAGCTTGGCATCACACCTATGGGCTGCCGGCAGTTCTCACGAATTGCAGCAATAACTTCGGACCATGGCAATATCCCGAAAAGTTAATCCCTGTTGTCATCCTTAAAGCCATTGCTGGAGAAAAGATCCCTCTCTATGGGAATGGTAGTAATGTGCGCGATTGGTTGTTCGTGGACGATCATATTGATGCTTTATTGCTTGTAGCCCGTGATGGGCAACCTGGCCGTAGCTATTGCGTAGGTGGCCACGGTGAATGCACCAATCTTGAGATGGTGCACATGATTTGCGAGTTGCTTGATCAGTTGAATCCAGAGGGTTCTCCCCATGCTCGGCTGATTACCCCCGTCGCCGATCGACCCGGTCACGACCACCGCTATGCCATTGACCCAGCTCGCATTGAATCGGAGCTCGGATGGACCCCTCGCCACAATCTTCAGCAGGCCCTTGAGCGCACCGTGGATTGGTACCTCAAGCATGCCGATTGGGTCGGCAGGGTTCGTGCCAAAGGGGGGTATATGGGTGAACGGCTGGGTGGGCGGCTAAGTGCCGGTCAGTCTTGACCAAATCCATGCGGTCTCAACTCTATGCCTGGCTGCTGAAGCATTACCCCCTTCAGTTGGAGTCATTGTGCTGGTACGTCGATCTGATCCGTCGCTTTAGGAGGCGCGATCCTTGGCACCCTCTTCCTGCGCCGGCCCCAATCCCCGCAGGATCCTCAATGTGGCAGCCCAGTGCCAGGCTGATCTTGGGCATGCATTGGCTCGCTCTTGGTGGGGCTGAGGCTTTTGCCATCGAGTGTTTGCAGATGGCGCTGCACTTGGGTTGGCAGGTGTGGGTGATTACGGAGCACGGATCCCCTAGCTTTTATTCCCTTCCGCCTGGTGTGCAGCATCTGCCTTTGCAAGGTTTGACGCAGGATCAACGTATCCAATGCATCCTTGATCTTCTTCGGGCTTGCCCTGGAGCGGTTGTGCACAACCATCACTGCATCAGTCTTTATGCCGCTCTCGCACGGATCCGTGCCGAGCTTCCGCAACAGTCGTTGCGGCTGATTGACAGCCTTCATATTGATGAACTCCTGGATGGTGGTTTTGTGCGTATCAGCAGTGTGTGGGGGCATTATCTTGATGCCACCCATGTGATCAGTCAGCGTTTATTTGCGTTGTTACGCAGGACAGGACCAACTCGGGTTCTTCGGCTTGGTTATCTGCTGCCCAGCCACGCTGTTGGATCACTGCCTGAGCCGAATTTGCTGCGCAGTCTCGATCAGGGTAGGTTAAGCCTCTGCATCTACTCCCGCCTGGTATGGCAGAAACGTCCCTTCCTCACCTGCGCGTTGGCCAGACATCTCCTGCTGTGGGGAGAGCAACAGGGTTTTTCGCAACTCCAATTGAGGGTGATCGGTTCCGGTCCGCTTCAGGCTTCTCTTCAACGGATGCTCCAGCATGACTCTGTGCTGAGTCGCTTTGCACGTTTTGACCACGCCAGCCCCGATGCCCGTGAAGTGTTGGAAAGCTCCGACTTGCTGTTGCAATGCAGTGCCAATGAGGGCATCACCCTCAGTTCCATTGAGGCTCTCGAGCGAGGCTGTCTGGTGGTGAGTACTGCGGTAGGAGCGCAGCAGGAGCTGTTGGCGAAACCTTTCCTCTTGCCGCCGGATCCCCTTTGGCTAATGCTGACAGGTGTGAACAAAGTCCAACGCTTGTTGTCTGATCCCGATTGGCGTGACCAAGCCCTTCAGGCTCAACGCAGCAGTTGGAATGCTTTGCAGTCTGCCCCGCGTGGATTGGATGTGATTCGCCATCTGTACGGTGTAGGAGCCTGTGACTAGCGCCATGGTTGCCAAGCGGCTGGATACCATTGTTGCCGTGGTTGTGACGTACAACCGCTTTGAGCTGCTCCAGCATTGCTTGCAGGCGGTGTTGAACCAGGATTTGCCTGATGACTATCAGCTTCAAGTCTTGGTTGTCGACAACGCAAGCACAGATGGTACAAGTGCCTGGTTGGCTGGTCGTGAAACTGCGGAACCAAGAATCAGGGTGTTAAGGATGTCAACCAACACAGGAGGTGCTGGTGGCTTTCACGCTGGCATCGCCCATGTGGTTCGGAATTCATCCCTAAGTGTTGAACATATCTGGTTGTTGGATGACGATACGATCCCAACCCCCAATGCTTTGCAACAACTCTTGCTTCAGCGCGATCAATTTTCATGTATCACTGGCCATCAGCCAGCTTTCATGTGCTCCCATGTTTTGTGGAAAGATCACACCATCTGCGAGATGAATATTCCCACGCCCGTTTGGGACTGGAACCGTTATCATCGATATTCAGGGATGCCTGAAGGCCTCAGCCTTGTCAACTCTTGTTCGTTTGTCTCGGTACTCATTCCAACAGATTTTGTTCGAAGAGTAGGTCTTCCTATTGCAGATTTCTTTATCTGGAGTGACGATCAGGAGTACACGCTAAGGCTTAGCAGCCTGGGCTACCCAGGCCTATGCTGTGCAAGTAGCTTGGTGTATCACCATACCCGCGAAAACCGTGGAGTTAACTTGTTGTTGATGAGGCAAGATGAGGTTTGGAAGTACTGTTATGGAATTCGCAATGGGGCTTTTCTTCACCGCAGACGTGGTTTGCTCGTAGGTTGTTACTTTGTTTTCAACCGACTTAGGGATATTTGGCGCGCCCCCGTGGGCTGGTCTGGTAAGTTGCGGCTCTGTCACGCCTTATTGGATGGCATGTTGCTATTTAATCCTGTCGTTGATTTGTCACCTCTTTGATGTGATCTCCGATCTTTCGGAGGATTGATGTGGCTCGCCAAAGCTTCGAGTCCTTGATGGCTTCGAGTTCGGACTGCGACTGCTGAAGCTGGGTTTCAATGGCATTTAGTTGTCGCAGTGCAATGTGGAGCTGCTGTTCATCATGCATCCACGACCAGTGTCTGTGGGTGGTCGTGTTAAACGCAGCCTCGAAGGCTGGCCTCCATGACGGACTGAAGCTGTTTCCCCTTAGCTGCTGCTTTAGTTCACGACAAATACTGACTAGGCTCATCCCACGATTATTTTGCAAAATCAATAGTGTGCATAGCAAGGCCGCGCGCAAGCGCTCCTCCTCACCACTGGCGCTGAGTCCGTTGTCAAATACTTTGGTACCTGTTGTCTGAATGGGCCGTGCATGGCTCATGCTGGCTTCTCTCCAGAGGGCAATTCGCAATTCTGGAAACAATTTTTGCAGCACTGGTTGGAGGTAGTAGTCAATGCCAAACCCGGAAATACTCCCTTCTAGAGATGCTCTGAGAATCGGTGTTGCCATGCGGTGGATGACTGGCGCCATGATTTCTACAAACGGTACGTTCTGCCATCCATGCCCTGAATCACATTGCAGCACATCAGTCCACACCGAATCCTCAGGACTGCTGTAGTTCAACTGAAAGGCGTGAATCCCGTGTTCACTTGCAGATGATGCGGCCTTGTACAGATCAATCAATGATAGTTTTACGTCATCATCGATGAAAGCTAGATACTCGTACCACCTGCGCTCCCGCTTCAGGGCTTGCAGCGCCATCCGCATCATCTCCCCCTTGCAACGCGAGTGAATCAACAGGCGCTGCTGATCAAGCCACTTGAATTGCCCCACAGGGAGCCTCTGGCACCCTATGCCATACTCAAGTTGAATCACATCAATGTTGGGATGTGCAGCAACTTCTCTTACACTGTGCCGTCCATGGTGGGTGGCGATCAGGCATGTCAATCTGATGTTTTTATCTTTTGTGTCGACTTGTCGTTCAATCCCGCCTCGATGTGCTGACCAGCACTGCAGCACTTGCTGCTCATAACTGCGTCGATCGAGCAAGATCCACTCCACAGCTTTTTCTACATTGCTCATGACTTCTTCATCGATGTCCAGGCCCCCCCTAGACCCTGCTATGAGCGATTCTAGGAACACAGCAGATCCTTGCCTGATTGCGGTCGTGGTGACATACAACCGCATCGCCCAGCTTCGCAAATCCTTACAACACACTCTTGCAGAGGCGTTTGACCATGTCCTAGTGGTGAACAATGGATCCACTGATGGGACAGATGGTTATTTAGATCAACTCGCCGCATCATGTGCACACCTTGAGGTCATTCACCAACCAATCAACATCGGTGGTGCTGGAGGTTTTCATGTGGGATTGAGTCGACTCCAAGTGCTCTATCAGCTCGGTGAGCTGCCGCAACATAGTTGGGCAGTTCTCTATGACGATGATTCCTATCCAGACTTGGGCTGTATCGACTGCTTCCGATCTGCCTCTTCATCCAGGCAGGGAATTACTGGTATCGCGGCTGCAGTCTTGGATGATGCTGGATTTGTTGCCGAGGTTAATCGTCCAATCATTAATATCTTTCGCTTTCCTGGACAATTGATTTCACAGGTCCACTCTGGGACATGCCATACCATCCGCGACCTCTATCATGTCCCGAGTCATCAGATCCTTCAGCGTGGATACTGCATGTCAGTAGATGCGATTTCTTTTGTGGGCTTGTTCTTGAATCTTTCCGAACTATCAAAACTTCTTTGGCCCATGCCCGATATTGATTTGTTTCTCTATGGTGATGACACCCTTTATACATGGGGCTTGCGTGATAGAGGAGCGACTTTGATCTTTGATTCAGACCTTCGTTTTATCCATGAAACTTCAACAGGTTATCGAGAGGGTGTTATCATGCCTGTGTGGAAGTTGTTCTACATCACCCGTAATTCATGGTTTGTTTATCGGCGATTAGCTGGCCTTTACGCAGGAATATTCTTGTTCTTGATTGGAATCCTTAGCAAGGCTGCGATATTGGCTCGATATTCCGATCCCTCCGCTCGCCGTGGTGCGCTTCGGGCGATCTTTCTTGGCCTGTCGGATTTAGTACGAGCCCGCAAACAGCGTAGTTTGCAATCGGTGCGCTTGTTTGTTGAGACGTAACTAATTTTGTGCATGCATACCAATGGCTTGGCATCGCCGTATTGCTGATGCGACCACCGCATGCATATCCATATACTGATATTCGGCCAAGCGACCACCAAGGATCAAATTAGGTATTTTTCTTGCTCTCTCAGCATAAATCTCGTAGAGCGCATTGTTTGTCTTATTGTTAATTGGGTAGTAGGGCGTTTGTCCCCTTTTCCATGCTACAGGTGTTTCAGATGTGACAACTGTTTGGTTTGTTTCGACGATCTCGGGATTAAAATGTTTGTGCTCGATTAAACGAGTGTGGGGAATATGCTCATCGCAATAGTTGATTACTGCATTGCCTTGGTAGTTGCTCGTTCGATGCCACGTGTCTTCAAATTTAAGAGTGCGGTACTCAAGCTCTCCGAGGTCATAGTTAAATAGCTGATCGATTTGTCCGGTATATACGATCTTGTTTGCTTGGCTCAGCCAGTATTCGCGATCCTCATGAAAATCGACTCCTAGGCGCACGTCAATGTTTTTGAGTAAGGCATTGAATAGCTCTGTATAGCCCCCATGGGGAATCCCCTGATGGCGATCATTAAAATAATTGTTATTATATGTAAGCCTGATAGGAATCCGTTTGATAATTTCTGCCGGTAGTTCTTTGGGATCACGTCTCCATTGCTTACGTGTGTATCCACGAATGAGTCGCTCATATAAGTCGTTTCCCACAAGAGTCAATGCTTGCTCCTCAAGATTTTGTGCAGGTCTATCAAGCTGTAGTCGTTGCTCATTCAGCTTTTCCTCTGCCTCTGAAGGCGTTGTCACGCCCCAAAGCTGATGGAAAGTCAGCATGTTGAAAGGCAGCGAAAATAATTCGTTCTTCGAGATCGCAAGTGGCGTATTGATGAAACTATTGAATGT